>Ga0105050_10000526_pt1 | contig 59429 bp, 63 predicted proteins | sample FRY01_FD_78088 | JGI IMG/M metagenome (GOLD analysis project Ga0105050, IMG submission 78088) | Freshwater microbial communities from Lake Fryxell liftoff mats and glacier meltwater in Antarctica - FRY-01 | ecosystem: Environmental > Aquatic > Freshwater > Ice > Glacier meltwater ...
TGCGCCGCATCAAGTAAGTAGTCCTTTTTTTATTGCCGCTTTAGCTCAGTTGGTAGAGCAATCGCCTTGTAAGCGATAGGTCATCTGTTCGAGTCAGATAAGCGGCACCATCCATGACAAGCGCTTGCGGGCGCTTTTCGAAGCGGTTACTTTTTGGGCCCCGCTCACGGCCTGTTCGCTTGCACTTTGATTCGAATGGTGTCAACTTGCGCTCCGTTTTGGTTCAGTGTGGTTAGCAGCATTGGCAACAGCTGGCGCAACTTGGCAGACACGGAGGCGTTGCTCGCTAGCACACACCATTCGGCGTTTTGAATCGGTCCGGCTTTGATCTGATGTTTCAGACCTGCGGGCAAGACAGGCTTGATCCATTCTAGGCAACGTTGCGAGTGGCGGATGCGTTGCTGCAACGCTGCCAGCGGCGGGGCTGAGTCGACTGCCTGCCCAAGGCTCAGCATCGTGTTGATTCGAAAAGCAGTAGCCATATAAGTGGTGTTCTGGCGCGGTGTACAGTTATCGGAAAAAGGTGGGATTCTTCCATCATTGTCACGGACGCTTGGATTGTGCTCCGCCACAAAGCTCATTTCAACAGAGGAAGATTGACCGGCTTGGCGCTGTTTTTACCACTTGTTTAGATATCGAAGTCGGCAGCACCCGCCCCCGCAAGGTATTCTCGGAAAAATCCGTCGCTGTTGACCAGCATCCGCCCCAGCGGCAAGGATGTTGACGCTAACCAGACACAATTTCGACTGGCTGTATGCGCGCACGAACACGAACGCGACGGCGCGGAAAGTGGGCGAGGACTTGGCTCGCTTGATGCAAACTGACTCCTCGAAGCAAGCGCCTGGGTGGACTGACGGCTTTGAAGCCTTGGCAGATTCGCACCAGTTTGCCTCCCGACTCTGGGGTGTCTTGGTCAATGCGCGACCACTCACCATGAAGGCGATCAGGGGTGAGCTGCCGGAGCTGGATCGGTGCGACAGCCCAAAAACGCGATATGCTGCCTCCGGTCGATTTGTGGCTGATGAGTCTAAAAATTCGACAAAGCACAGTGTTGGCTGAAGAGCCCGTGAAAAGCGCAGCGGCGGATGCAGTTTGGTTATTGCATTTGAGCCTGTCATGGGGCATTTTGCTCTGCACACGGGGCGGTACTGTTTGCCGATATAGGCACACCAGCGGGGTCGCGACCGGTGGCGTAATGGTGTTGCAGGAAAGCCATCTTGCCAACGGCAACATGCTTGAATCGATCACGGCAGCGATCTTCGCTATGTCCAGGCTCTGTTGGCGCTGGTCGAGGGGAGAAACCGCCAAGGTGAGAACATCTGATTGGTGAATCGGACGCATCTGCCTTTTTGACGTGTTGATGTCTTGTGTCGCGCAGGATCCGAGACGGTTTCTGGACGCTGGTGAGGCCTTGGCGGCCGGGCCATCTGTACACCGCAGCAGATATCCTGTGTTGAGCGCGGCAGGTAAAATGCGGGTCTTGCTCTTGTTCACTTGAGCTGCTGTACGCGCTGGCCGGCTGACCACCGACCTGCGGGTTATTGACGTTCGCAAGAGCGCTACTTCTTTATTTGTCTGTCTGACCAACCCTGTGTTGGCCACAGGCCCGACCGCATGGCCACAAACTTCCTCACCAAGATTTTCGGTAGCAGCAATGACCGTTTGCTCAAGACCTACCGCAAGACCGTGGAGCACATCAACAGCTTGGAGGCCAGGTACGAAGCGATCAGCGATGACGAACTGAGGGCGCAGACGGAAGACTTCAAGCAGCGAATTGCGCAAGGTGAGTCGCTGGACGCCTTGCTGCCCGAGGCATTCGCTGTGGTGCGCGAAGGCAGCAAGCGGGTGATGAAGATGCGCCACTTTGACGTCCAGCTGGTGGGCGGCCTAGCATTGCACCATGGGAAGGTGGCCGAGATGCGCACCGGCGAGGGCAAGACACTCACCGCCACACTGCCTGTTTATCTCAATGCCCTCACGGGCAAAGGGGTGCATGTGGTCACGGTCAACGACTATCTCGCCAGCCGCGATGCGCAGTGGATGGGGCGTTTGTATACCTTTCTTGGTTTGAGTGTTGGCATCAACCTGCCGCAAGTGCCGCGCGACGAAAAGCAGGCCGCTTACCGCTCCGACATAACCTACGGCACAAATAACGAGTTCGGTTTTGATTACCTGCGAGACAACATGGTCTACGAGACGGGCGACCGTGTTCAGCGTGGACTGAATTTCGCCATCGTCGATGAGGTCGATTCGATACTGATTGATGAGGCGCGCACACCACTCATCATCAGCGGCCAGGCCGAAGACCAAACCCAGATTTATCTCGCCATCAAGGCGCTAATCCCCAACCTGATCCGTCAGGAGGGCGAGGCCGACCCACGCACGGGCGAGGGCGTGATCAAGGCGGGCGATTTCACCGTCGACGAAAAAGCCCACACGGTTCACATGACCGAGCAAGGCCATGAGAAGGCCGAGGCCTTGCTGGCCCAGGCTGGCCTGCTGCCTGAAGGCGTGTCGCTCTACGATTCTGCCAACATTGCGTTGATGCACCACCTGAGCACTTCGCTCAAGGCGCACCACCTTTACCACCGCGACCAGCACTATGTGAACCAAAATGGCGAGATCGTCATCGTTGACGAGTTCACCGGGCGTCTGATGTCAGGCCGCCGCTGGAGCGATGGCCTGCACCAGGCGGTGGAAGCCAAAGAAGGGGTGGCGATTCAGCCGGAGAACCAGACCCTGGCCTCCATCACCTTCCAGAACTACTTCCGCCTTTACGGGAAGCTCTCCGGCATGACAGGCACCGCCGATACCGAGGCATTTGAGTTTCAGGAAATTTACAGTCTGGAGACGGTGGTGATTCCGCCGAACCGGCCCAGCAGCCGCAACGATCAGCTTGACCGGGTCTACAAGACCACGCCGGAGAAATACACAGCTGCGATTCAAGACATACGCGAGTGCCTAGAACGAGGCCAGCCGGTGCTCGTGGGTACCTCGTCGATCGAGAACTCGGAGCTCATTGCCGAGCTGTTGGTCAAGGAAAAACTGCCCCACGAGGTGCTCAACGCCAAGCAACATGCCCGCGAGGCAGACATCATCGTGCAAGCGGGTCGGCCGGGTGCAATCACCATCGCCACCAACATGGCAGGGCGTGGCACGGACATCGTTCTGGGCGGCAACCTGGAAAAAATGCTGGCTGCAGCGGAAAACGACGAATCGCTTGACGAGGCCACCCGCGCCCAGCGATTCGTTGAAATCCGCAGCCAGTGGCAGCAGGACCATGAAAAGGTCAAGGCGCTTGGTGGGCTTCGGATCATAGCCACCGAACGCCACGAAAGCCGTCGCATCGACAACCAGCTGCGCGGGCGCTCCGGCCGCCAGGGGGACCCCGGCTCCTCGCGCTTCTACCTGAGCCTGGACGACTCACTGATGCGTATTTTTGCGGGTGACAAAGTACGCGCCATCATGGACCGGCTGAAGATGCCCGAGGGTGAAGCGATTGAGGCAGGCATGGTCACGCGCAGTATCGAGAGCGCACAACGTAAGGTTGAAGCACGCAACTTCGACGTTCGCAAACAGCTGCTTGAGTACGACGACGTCTCCAACGACCAGCGCAAGGTGATTTACCAGCAGCGCAACGACATCCTCGATGCACAAAGCCTGCGTGGGCAAATCGATTCCTTGCGTGACGGCTGTTTCACCGATCTGGTGCAGCAGTTTGTGCCCGAAACCAGTTTGGAAGAACAGTGGGATCTGCCGGGCCTTGAGAAGGCACTCAGCGAAGAATGGTCGTTGGATGTTCCTGTGACCTCTTGGGTGTCAGACGCTGAGTCGATCGACGCCGAAGAGGTCGCTCAGCGCGTGATTGCGGCCGCCAAGGACATGTTTGATGCCAAGGTGGCTCTGGTAGGCGAAGATAACTTCACCAACTTTGAGCGGGCGGTCTTGTTGCAGACCATTGACGGTCAGTGGCGCGAGCATCTGGCGGCGCTGGACTACCTGCGTCAGGGTATTCACCTGCGCGGCTATGCGCAGAAGCAGCCCAAGCAGGAATACAAACGTGAGGCGTTTGTGTTGTTTGGCCAATTGCTTGACAGCGTGAAAACCGATGTCACACGCGTCTTGATTAATGTGCGCGTGCAGTCTCCCGAACAGGTGAACGAGGCGGCGCAGCGGCTGGAAGGCCGCGTCGAACAGATTGTTAACGTGGCCTACGCCGGCCCCACCGATAGCGGCGATGTGGAAAGCGTGCGGGGTTCTGTCACCGGTATCGCAGAGGTTCCGCGGGTTGGTCGTAACGACCCGTGTCCCTGCGGCAGCGGAAAAAAATACAAACATTGCCACGGCAAGCTGGCGTGAGCCCAGCGTCAGACTGACTCACCATTTTCCTAAAGCCCCTCCATGCCTGTTCTTCTCACCGCGCCAGCACCTGCTGATCTGTATGCGATTGCTGGCGTAAGGATAGGTGTGACCGAGGCGGGCATCCGCAAAGCCAACCGCAAAGATCTGACCGTGTTTCTCCTCGATGAAGGCAGCTCAGTGGGCGCGGTGTTTACCCAGAACCGCTATGCAGCTGCCCCAGTGCAGGTGTGCCGCGAGCACCTGGCGTCGGGGTTGGCGGTGCGAGCACTGGTGATCAATACCGGGAACGCCAATGCTGGTACCGGTGACGCTGGGTTGGCTGTGGCGCGGCAAACCTGTAGCGCAGCAGCGCGAGCCTTGGGTTTGGCGCACGAGCAGGTGCTGCCGTTTTCCACTGGTGTCATCATGGAGCCGCTGCCGCTGGATCGGTTGCTCACTGGTCTGCCGCAGGCACTGGCATCGGCTGCGCAAGAGCCGGTGGCTACGGGTGGTGGATGGCTGGACGCTGCCAGCGGCATCATGACCACCGACACCCTGCCCAAGGCCGCGAGCGTTCGCTTCCATCTGGCTGGGCAGACGGTGAATGCCACCGGCATTGCCAAAGGCGCAGGCATGATTCGGCCCAATATGGCCACCATGCTCGGCTTCCTCGCCACCGACGCTGCGGTAGCGCCAGCTTTGATGCGAGCGCTAGCGCACCGACTGTCAGAGGCTTCTTTTAACCGCGTCACGGTTGATGGCGACACCAGCACCAACGACTCCTTTGTGGTCATGGCCACTGGTCGCGCTGGCAACCCGGCGGTGCAAGACCTTGACAGCGCCGACGGCCAGGCCTTGCTGGCCGCGCTGACGCCGCTGGCGCAGCAACTCGCCCACTCGATCGTGCGCGACGGCGAGGGCGCCACCAAGTTCATCACGGTGCAGGTGGAGGGGGGCTGTGACGCCGCCGAATGCCTGAAAGTGGCTTACGCGGTGGCGCATTCGCCGCTGGTGAAGACGGCATTCTTTGCCAGCGACCCCAACCTAGGACGCATTTTGGCTGCGGTAGGCTACGCTGGCATCGACGATCTGGATGCGACGCGTATCGACTTGCATTTGGGTGATGTGCACGTGGTGACCGAAGGCGGTCGCCACCCGCAATACCGCGAGGAAGACGGCCAGCGGGTGATGAAGCAGGCGGAAGTTTTGGTGCGCATTGGTCTGGGTCGCGGAGCGACCACCGAGACGGTGTGGACCTGCGATTTCAGTCACGACTATGTAACCATCAACGCCGATTACCGCTCATGAATGATGCCCTGGAACGCCTGCTCGGACGCGCTGAGCAACTCATTGACCGCATCGAATCGGTGCTGCCCAAGCCCCTGAGCGAACCCGACTGGTCGGCCTCACTGGCCTTTCGCTACCGCAAGCGCAGCAGCGGCTATGGCCAGCTGGAGCCGGTGCGCCACGTGGCGCCAATGCGCTTGAGCGATCTGCAGGAGATTGACGGCCAGAAAGCCAAGATTCAGCGCAACACGCTGCAGTTCGTGCAAGGTTTTCCCGCCAACAACGTTTTGCTGACTGGTGCCCGTGGCACCGGAAAATCCTCGCTGGTCAAGGCCTGTCTGCACGAATACGCAACCCGCGGCCTGCGTTTGATTGAGGTAGACAAAGCCGATCTGGTGGATCTGCCGGACATCGTTGATCTGGTGGCCACCCGCTCCGAACGCTTCATTGTGTTCTGCGATGACCTGAGTTTTGAAGATGGCGAGACAGGCTACAAAGCGCTCAAATCGGTGCTCGATGGCTCGGTATCGGCGGCTGGCGATAACGTGCTGATCTACGCGACCAGTAACCGGCGCCATCTGTTGCCCGAGTACATGAAAGAGAACCTCAGCTACACGCATACCGCCGATGGCGAGGTGCATCCGGGCGAGGTGGTGGAAGAGAAAATTTCGTTGTCAGAGCGCTTTGGCCTGTGGGTGAGCTTCTACCCGTTCAGCCAAGACGAGTACCTCACCATTGTTGCCCAGTGGCTGAGCGGGTTTGGGGTGGACGCGTCTGCCATTGGGCGAGCGCGCCCGCAGGCCTTGGTCTGGGCGCTGGAGCGCGGCTCGCGCAGCGGCCGCGTCGCCTATCAGTTTGCGCGCGACTTCGCTGGCAGCCACGCGGCGCGCGCCTGAATGGACCAAGCGGTGCTGGTGGTCGATGCGGGTCGCGCTCGTGAAGGCCAGCTTGACCGGCCGGTGATCGAGGTGGCGGTGGGTGTGCTGATTGATGCGATGGGGGCATTTTTGCTCACTTCGCGCCCGCCCGGCAAGGTCTATGCCGGCTACTGGGAGTTTCCGGGCGGCAAGCTGGAAGCTGAGGAAACGGTCGAGCAAGCCTTGCGCCGGGAGTTGCAGGAAGAGATTGGCGTCATCATTGGAGTTGTGCAGCCGTGGCGCCATGCGCTGGTCGACTATCCCCACGCTTTGGTGCGACTGCACTTTTGCAAGGTCTTCGATTGGACGGGCGAGTTGCAGATGCGTGAAAACCAAAGCTGTTGCTGGGAGAGGTTGCCAGCAAGCTGCTCGCCAGTGTTACCGGGTACGGTACCGGTGCTGGCATGGCTGGCCGAGGAAGCAGCTACCGGCGTTTGAGTCTGGTTAGCTGCGCTCGAATTTCGGATCGGCGTCGGGCTGTTGGTCGGGCAGCCTGAATGCCTCGCTGGCCCAGGCGCCCAGATCGTGTTGCGTGCAGCGCTCGCTACAAAAGGGCCGGTAGGGATTGCTGGCGGCATACACACTATTGCCACCGCAGGCTGGGCATCGCACAGTTTTCACAACTTTGGTGGCTAAGTCTAGGTGGGGTATCGCGCGCATGTCAGACAACCAAATCAGGCACAGAGGGTCAGTTCGAAAGCGCCGTCTTGATGCGCGGGGTGCAGACGGTCGTCATCGTCACGGCGCATCAGACGGACCGACACCATAAGCCTGTTGCCGCTGATTTCCGGAATCCAGCCGTGGCGCGGGTCGATGCGCAGACGAAGCAACTGAAAGGTTCGGCCTTGGGGCAGGTTCTGTTGAAACTGTCCATTTGATGCCATCACTTTTTGTGCCGAGCCCGAGTCCCGTAGCATCTTGAGCAGCAGCACGATAGATTCGGCCAATGGCGCCAGCGGAGCCACCCAGCGTTTCAGGTCGGCATGGCGTTGCTCGACTGGGTGGTGCTGCCAATGGAAATAGGCGGGCAAATCGAATTCGCAGGTGCCACCGGGAATACCGATGCGGCTGCGGATGCTCATCAGCCAATCGTTCTCGGTCAGTGACTGGCCGGTTTTTCCGACAAGCTGATTGAGTCGGCCGAAACAGACGTCGAGCTGGGCGATCACATCATCCAGGGCACGCTCCGAAATGGCAGGATTGCCGCGGTAGCTGTTGAGCTGTAACTTCTGCCGGTCGATGTCCTTGAGAACATCGGACTTCATGTCGGCACGGGACGCCACATCCATGATTTCAAAAATGGTTTGGATCGCGTAATGGTGGTCCAACGGATGTGTGCGCGGAACCAGTTCGCTTAGGCGTCGAAACAGCTGCTCCAGCCGAAGGTAGGTGCGGATGCGTTCGTTGAACGGATATTCGTAAAGGATCACGGGTTGGCGCAGACTGGCGTGGGCGGGACGGGCATTCATTTCACCATAGCCCGAACCCATGGGCGACCTTGGCCACCTCGTGCTGTAGCTGTTCCAAGCTCAGACCGTCGTTGTAGACCACCACATCGGCGCTCGCCAAGCGCTGCAGGCGTGTTGCTTGGTTGCGTATCGCCGCGTCGATGGTCTCGTCGCTCCAGCCGCTGCGCTGTCGCACGCGCCTGCTTTGGGTGGCGCGTAAGCAGTCGACGACCAGCACACGGTCGAGCTGTTTTCGCCAGCGGGGTGATTCGGCCAGCAAGGGGATATCGAACACGATGCAGGGCGTGGCGGCCGTTTCGGTCTGGCGCTTGATTTCATCACCCACCAGCGGATGCACGATGGCCTCCAAGGCCTGTCGCGCTGATGGCTTTTGGAACACCAGCGTTCGCATGCGCTCGCGATCAAGTGAGCCGTCTGCTGCGACGAACTCCGCGCCGAAGGTTGTGGCGATGGCCAGGATGGCTCGACCGTTGGGCGCGGTACAAGCACGGGAGATGGCGTCGGCATCGATCACCGTTGCGCCGTGGGTTTGCAGCATGCGCGCCACCGTGCTCTTGCCGCTGCCGATGCCGCCGGTCAGGCCCAGGCGCCAAGTTGGGTTGCGTGTCGCGTTCCAGTTCACAGTCCGACCGCAGTGAGCATGGATGAGGGGCCAAAGATCATCGCGGTCAGCCCGGCGATGGCCAGAAAAGGGCCAAAAGGCACATAGCCGCCTTCGCGCAGAGAGCCCCTCCACTTGCTCACGATACCGAGCACCGCGCCCACGACCGACGCCATCAAAATCATTGGGATCAGCGCTTGCCAACCAAACCAAGCGCCCAGCGCTGCGAAAAACTTGAAGTCGCCGTACCCCATACCCTCCTTGCCTGTCAGCAGCTTGAACGCCCAGTAAACGAGCCAAAGTGAGAGATAACCGGCAATCGCGCCCCACACGGCGCTGGACAGCGGCGTGTCGATCACGCCCAACGCTGCCGCAAACAAACCAGCCCAAAGCAGGGGCAGGGTGATGTCGTCGGGCAAAAGGGTAGTGTCCCAGTCGATACAAGACAAGGCCAGCACCGATGCAGAAAACCCGCTCCAGGCCAGCGCTTCCCAGCCTAGACCCCAATGCCAGCCGCACCAGGCAAACAGTGCTGCGCTCACCGTTTCCACCACGGGATAGCGCTGGCTGATCGGGGCGCCACAGGCGCTGCAGCTGCCTTTGAGTGCGAGGTAACTCAGCACCGGAATATTCTCGAACCAGCGGATGCTGTGTTCACAGTGAGGACAACGTGAGCGCGGCACCAGCAGATTGAAAGCGGGTTGGATCGCTTCAACAGGTGGTGGGCCTGGCTTTTCTGAGGCAAGCAGAAATTCGGCACATTCGGCCGCCCATCGCAGATCCATCATTTTGGGCAGACGGTGGATCACCACATTCAAAAAGCTGCCCACCAGCAATCCCAGCAGACCCAGCAGCGCTGCGTCCAGCGCGCCTGATACCAGCATCAGACCACCTGGCCCAGCTTAAAGATCGGCAGATACATGGACACCACGATGCCGCCGATGATGGCGCCCAAGAGCACGATGACGATGGGCTCCATCAGGCTAGACAGCCCTGCCACCATGTCATCAACCTCCGCTTCGTAGAAATCGGCGGATTTGCCCAGCATGTGGTCGATCGAGCCCGATTCCTCACCGATGGCGCACATCTGCAATACCATCGACGGGAAAATGCCGGCGTTTGTCATCGCGTTGGTCAGGCTGGTGCCAATCGACACCTCTTGTTGAATTTTTTCAGTAGCAATCGCATACACCGAGTTGCCAGAGGCCCCGCCCACGGAGTCCAAGGCCTCCACCAGCGGCACACCGGCGGCAAACATGGTGGAAAGAGTTCGCGTCCAACGCGCCACCACCGATTTTTCGACCAACGTACCGAAGATCGGCAACTTGAGCAAGATACGGTCAACGAGCCGCTGCACTTTTTCGTTGCGTCGCCAGGCTTGCATCAGAAAATAGAAGCCGCCGAAAATTCCACCGAAGATCAGGAACCAGTACTGGGTGAAAAACTCACTAACGGCGATCACAAACAGAGTGGGGCCAGGCAAATCGGCACCAAAGGAGGAGAACACCTCTTTAAACGATGGGATAACAAATATCATGATCACCGCGACCACCACAAATGCCACAACAATTACCGCTATGGGATACATCAGCGCCGACTTGATCTTGGATTTTATTGCCTCGGTCTTCTCCATGTAGACCGCGAGCCGGTCCAACAGCTCCTCGAGAATACCGGCGGTCTCGCCTGCTTCAACCAAGTTGCAGTACAAGCTGTCGAAATAGAGTGGGTTCTTGCGGAATGCAGCGCTGAGTGAGGTACCGGTTTCTACGTCGGACCGAATGTCGTTGAGCAGCTTGGTGACGCTGGGATTCGTATTGCCCCGCCCCACGATGTCAAAGGCTTGCAACAGTGGCACACCAGCCTTCATCATGGTGGCCAGTTGGCGGGTGAAGATAGCAATATCTTTGGGCTTGATTCGCCTGCCGGAGCTCAGGCGACGCTTTTTCACCTTGCCTGGCACGATCCCTTGGCGACGAAGCGCCGCAAGTACCTGGTTTTCACCAATTGCGCGTGTCTCACCACGCACAGTCTTACCGGCGCGGTCTCTACCTTCCCATTCGAAAACGAAATCCTTGATGCTTTTGGATGCAGCGGTGGCCATGGTGTCCTCAGAAACTACGGGGTCGGGCGTTTGTCAACCGTTCGTGACGTTGAGCACCTCTTCAAGCGATGTCAAACCCTGCCGGACCTTCAGCAGCCCGGACTCGCGCAGCGACCGCACACCCTCGGTACTTGCTTGCTTGGCAATGTCAAGCGAGCTTCCGCCTCGCAGAATGATGCGCTGAATTTCTTCGGAAATGGGCATCACCTGATAAATTCCAACGCGGCCTTTGTAGCCGTTGTTGCAAGCCGAGCAGCCCACGGCTTTGTAGGGCATCCAGGTGCTGTTGAGCTCTTCGCCTTTGAAGCCAGCATCCAACAGCGCTTTGCGTGGCACGTCCAACGGTGCCTTGCATGTGCCACAGAGGCGACGGGCCAGCCGCTGAGCAGTGATCAGGATGACGCTGGAGGCAATGTTGAAGGTGGGCACGCCCATGTTCATCATGCGGGTGAGGGTGGTAGGTGCATCGTTGGTGTGCAGGGTTGAGAGCACCATGTGGCCAGTCTGGGCCGCTTTGATCGATATATCGGCCGTTTCCAAGTCGCGAATCTCGCCCACCATCACGATGTCGGGATCCTGGCGCAAAAAAGCCTTGAGGGCTGCGGCAAAGGTAAGACCAGCCTTTTCATTGACATTGACCTGATTAACCCCGGGCAAGTTGATTTCTGACGGATCTTCTGCCGTGCAGATGTTGATGCCCGGTTTGTTCAAGATATTCAGGCAGGTGTACAGCGACACTGTTTTGCCCGAGCCGGTCGGGCCGGTGACCAGCACCATACCGTAGGGCCGCGAGATGGCCGCAAGCAGACGCTCTTTCTCCTCTGGCTCATAACCCAATGCGTCGATGCCGACCTTCGCACTGCTCGGATCCAGGATACGGATCACGATTTTTTCGCCAAACAAAGTGGGCAGGGAGCTGACACGAAAATCAATTATGCGGTTCGGGCCCACCTTGAGTTTCATGCGCCCATCCTGGGGAACGCGTTTCTCGGAGATATCCATTCGGGAAATCACCTTGATGCGTGAAGCCAGCTTGTCTTTAATCGCAATTGGCGGTGCCGCGATTTCGCGCAACTCTCCGTCGATGCGAAAGCGCACCCGATAGGTGTGCTCGTAAGGCTCGAAATGAAGATCGGAGGCGCGCATGTTGAATGCGTCGATCAGCATCTTGTGGAGAAATTTCACCACAGGTGCGTCATCGACTTCTGGCGCTTTGTCAGAGGCTTCGGTGGTGATGGCCTCGGTGGCCATTTCGTCAAACTCGAAGTCTCCACCTATGAGGTTGTCCACTACCTCGGTGGCGCTTGTGTTTTGTATGTCGACCAGCTTGTTGAGCTTGTCGTATTCCGCAATTACCCAGTCCACACCCATCTGCGTGGCAAACTTGATTTTTTCTGCGGCTTGCTGGTCTGCAGGGTCTGCTGTTGCCACCATCAGGCGGTTGTTGCGCCTACTTAAAACGACGATGCGATAGTCCGTGCAGATTTTTCCGTCGAGCAATCCTTTGGGCAGCTGCTCGACGTTGATCGCATCCAAGTCCAGCAGTGGAGCTGCATAAGCAGCAGCCATGGTGTGCGCCATGTCGTAGGCAGAAACAGCCCCCGAGCCGGTCAGCTCTGCGATAAAGCTGGTACGCCCAACCTGTGCTTTCTTGTAGAGTTCCTCAGCGACTTTTTGTCCCAGTTTTCCGGCAGACACCAAGGCACGACCCAGCCCAGGCAAGGCCATGGAAGTGCTCTCTTGAATAACCGTATCTACTGACGCCATATGCCTATAATTTAACGCAAATTAATGATTTTTCGCTCTAAATGTGTGCGACTCGCCATGCACCCGTGGATTTTGCGGTTTTTCTTCTGGAGAGAATCGGAGAAAAGCCAGCTTAAAGCCCTGCTCTCCGCGGTATGGGGTCGGTTGGTGGCGACACCCGCTTGCATGAGAGCAAGCATACGCGCTGCCTCTCTGTGCTGCCGGCGAACTGCCATCGGCCAAACGGCATCCCTACCTTGCTACCGGGGAGTCAAAAAATTGTCTGTAACAGCGGTGGCATGAGTGGCCTAAGATTTCCTGACAAGAAGGCCCGCTGCCAGCTGAGTCAGGGCGTCGCGGAAAGGGGTCTCCGGCAGCCGTCTTGCCGCATCAACCGCTCGTCGAGCTTCGACTTCGGCACTGGCGCGCGCTGCGTCCAGCGCGCCAGTTCTAGCGACGATGCGCAGAATATCCGGTAGGTGGGTTAACGTACCTTGCTCGATCGCGCTGCGGATCAGCTTTTGTTCGTCGGCGGAGGCGCGTTTGAGGGCGCAAATGATGGGCAACGTGACCTTGCCTTCGCGCAAGTCATCACCCAAATTTTTGCCCAGCTCCTCGCTGCTACCTTCGTAATCAAGCACGTCATCAATCACCTGGAAGGCAGTGCCCAAGGCTTGCCCGTAGCTGGCGCAAAGCGCCTCCGTGGCTTCATCGGCGCCGGCAAGGATGGGTGCGAGTCGGGCGCTCGCTTCGAACAATTTGGCGGTTTTTGAGCGGATCACCCGCAGGTAAGCAGCTTCATCAAGCGACGCGTCGTGCATGTTCATCAACTGCATCACCTCACCCTCAGCGATCACATTGGTGGCGTCTGACAGCACCTGCATGACGCGCATCTGATTTACATCGACCATCATCTGAAACGCCCGCGAATACAGGAAGTCACCGACCAACACGCTGGCGGCATTGCCGAATTTCTCGTTGGCGGTGGCGCGGCCGCGACGAAGGGTTGATTCGTCGACCACGTCGTCATGCAGCAAGGTGGCGGTGTGAATGAACTCCACCACCGCAGCCAGGATGTGGCGGTTTGCATGGGTGCTCCCAAGTGCACCGCTAAACAGCAAGAGCAATGCAGGTCGCAAGCGTTTTCCGCCAGCACCGATGATGTACTGCGCCACCTCACGAACCAGCGGCACCTCGGTGGTGAGTCGCTCGGCAATCACCTGGTCGACCCGTTCCATGTCAAGGCTGATCAGGTCCAGTGGGTTGGACGCAGGGCTTTTCTCTGAGATTAAGGTGAAGTCGGTCAAGTGAGGGACTCTGCTGGGCGCTGCAACGGTGCATTTTAGATGACGGGATGTGGCTGGATAGATTTCGAGATGTTCGATCTTTCATGCGCGGCTCGACTCGAAAAACGTTCACTCAAATTTGGTGGGCGATGTGAATTTAACGTCCAAGTCCAGGCATGCTAAACTCAGAGGTTCGGTGGAATTTCGTCCCCGAAATATCCATTCGTGGATTTTTTAAGAGGTTCATATGTACGCGGTCATAAAAACCGGTGGCAAACAGTATCGTGTTGCTGCTGGTGAAAAAATTAAAGTAGAACAGATTGCTGCGGATGTAGGCCAAGAGATCGTGTTTGATCAGGTTTTGGCGGTCGGTAACGGCAGCGAGATCAAAATCGGCACTCCCTTGGTTTCTGGCGCAACGGTTACGGTCACGGTGTTGGCTCATGGCAGACACGACAAGGTGCACATTTTCAAGATGCGCCGTCGCAAGCACTACCAGAAGCGCCAAGGGCATCGTCAGAATTTCACCGAACTGCAGATCTCGTTGATCGCAGGCTGAGGAGTAGATCAAGATGGCACAGAAAAAAGGCGGCGGCTCGACGCGAAACGGGCGCGATTCCAAGCCGAAAATGCTTGGCGTAAAGGCTTTTGGCGGTGAATTGGTGAGCGCAGGAGCGATCATCGTGCGTCAGCGCGGAACCAAGTTTCACCCCGGCACCAATGTCGGTTTGGGTAAAGATCACACTTTGTTCGCCACCGCAGGCGGTCACGTCTCTTTCGGCATCAAAGGCGCGTTAAACCGTCACGTGGTGAGCATCACCCCGGTCTGACGGGTGGGTTCCCGCCCGACTCACAAGCGTGGCTTGGACACGGTGTGGAACTTGATGTTTCAAAAAGCCCGCAGTAGCGGGCTTTTGTATTGGAATTGTCGGAAGGTATGACATGAAGTTTGTGGACGAAGCCACGATTGACGTCGCGGCTGGCGACGGCGGCAACGGCTGCGCGTCGTTTCGGCACGAGAAGTACAAAGAATTTGGTGGACCCGACGGTGGTGATGGTGGCCGAGGTGGTCACTTGCTCGCGGTGGCCGACGCCAGTCTGAACACGCTGGTGGATTTTCGGTTCACCCGTCGTTTTGAAGCGCGCCGCGGTGGGCACGGCAAAGGCTCGGACATGTTCGGCATCAAGGGCGATGACATCGTGCTCAAGATGCCGGTGGGTACCATCATTGCTGACGCTGAGACCGGCGAGGTGTTGCACGAGCTGCTGGTGCCTGGCGAGCAGATTACGCTGGCCAAAGGGGGCGACGGTGGCTTCGGCAACATGCACTACAAAAGCTCGACCAACCGCGCACCGCGGCACAAAACGCCGGGCTGGGCGGGCCAGCGGCACACACTCAAACTGGAGCTCAAGGTGTTGGCCGATGTCGGTTTGCTTGGCATGCCCAACGCGGGCAAGTCCACCCTGATCGCAGCGATTTCCAACGCGCGGCCAAAAATCGCGGATTATCCCTTCACCACCTTGCATCCCAATTTGGGCGTGGTACGTTTGGCGCCAGAGAAAAGCTTTGTGGTGGCCGATGTGCCGGGCTTGATTGAAGGCGCGTCGGAGGGCGCTGGTTTGGGTCATCAGTTCTTGCGCCACCTGCAGCGTACCCGCGTGTTGCTGCACATGGTGGACGCGGCTCCGTTCGATGATGGCGTGGATCCCGTGGCGCAGGCTAAGGCGATCGTGATTGAGCTCAAGAAGTTTGACCAGAAGCTCTTTGAGAAACCGCGCTGGCTGGTGTTGAACAAGCTTGATATGGTGCCGGCTGAGGAACGCGAGGCACGCGTCAAGGACATCGTGAAGCGGCTGCGCTTTAAAGGCCCGGTGTTCGAGATTTCTGCCCTGACCCGGGAAGGCTGTGAGCGCTTGGTGCAGTCGGTTTATGAATACCTGGCCAAGGAGTTCCGATCGCGTCAACCGGATGAAGTGGTAGACCCGCGCTTCGCCGACGACCCCGACCAACGCAGCCTCTAAGCTCTGGCGCTGGCGTTTTTCTTGATCCACTGCGCTGTTTTCGCATGAACGATATGTTGACCGGTTCCGTGCCTCCTTCGGGTCATCCCCATGCGTTGAAAAATGCGCGGCGCATCGTGGTCAAGGTAGGCTCCAGCTTGGTAACCAATGAGGGGCGTGGGCTGGATGAAGAGGCGATCGGCCAGTGGAGCCAAGAGCTGGCAGCGTTGGTGAAGCAGGGGCGTGAGCTGATCATGGTGAGCAGTGGCGCGATTGCTGAGGGCATGAAGCGACTGGGCTGGCGGGTACGGCCCAGGGCGGTCAACGAGTTGCAAGCTGCTGCTGCCGTGGGGCAGATGGGCTTGGTGCAGATGTACGAGAGCAAGCTCCGCGAATATGGGGTGGGCAGCGCCCAGGTGCTGCTGACCCACGCTGATTTGGCCGATCGCGAGCGCTACCTCAACGCCCGTTCGACATTGCTCACCCTGCTCAAGCTGGGCGTGGTGCCGGTGATCAACGAAAACGACACCGTGGTCAACGACGAGATCAAGTTTGGCGACAACGACACACTGGGCGCTCTGGTCGCCAACCTGGTGGAGGCCGATGCGCTGGTCATCCTGACCGACCAAAAAGGTCTCTACACCGCCGATCCACGGCGCGATCCGGCCGCCGCGTTCGTGCATCAGGCCCAGGCTGGCGATCCGCAGCTGGAGGTGATGGCTGGTGGTGCTGGTTCGGGTATCGGTACCGGCGGCATGATTGCCAAAATTCTGGCAGCCAAGCGTGCCGCCGGCTCTGGTGCTTCCACCGTGATCGCTTGGGGCCGAGAACCACGGGTGTTGCAGCGCCTGTGCAATGGCGAGGCCATTGGCACCAGTCTGCTCGCACATACGCCGAAACACCAAGCACGCAAGCGCTGGATGGCCGATCACCTCCAGCTGCGCGGCGCAGTGGTGGTGGATGACGGCGCGGTGGTCAAGATCGTGGGCGAGGGCAAGAGCTTGCTTGCGATCGGCATGACGGTGGTGGAAGGAGACTTTTCGCGCGGCGATGTGATCGCAGTGCGCAGCCCGACTGGCAAAGAGGTGGCGCGCGGTTTGGCCAACTACGCGAGCGCCGAGGCGCGCCTGTTGTGCCGAAAATCCTCAGCGGACTTCGAGAGCCTGCTGGGCTACATGGCCGAGTCGGAAATGATCCACCGCGACAACCTGGTGTTGACGCGCCACTGAATACTCGTATCGAGGCGGCTACTTGCTTGGTTGCTCTGCAGGCAATGCACCCGGCGGATGCGGATCAAAACTGGCGCCTGGCGGCAGTTCCATCATCTGCACGGCGCCTCTGTGAAAAGGCTGATGCAGGGAATCTTCTCTGCTGCGACCTCCGGCACCGCCACGCAAATAGCTGTTTTGTCTCTCATGGCGCGGCAAATAGCGTTCAAGTTCGGTCAACGCCAGTTCGTAGACGCCGCGCTTGAATTCAACCACCACGTCCAGTGGGACCCAGTAATCGTGCCACCGCCAAGCGTCGAACTCGGGGTGGCTGGTAGCGCGCAGGTTGAGCTGCCAGTCGCCAGTGGTCAAACGCAACAGATACCAGATCTGTTTCTGGCCCTTGTAGTGTCCGCGTGCATCGCGGCGGATGAAACGGTCGGGCACTTCGTAGCGCAACCAATCCCGCGTGCGGGCCACGATGCTCACATGTTCGGGCATCAGTCCTACCTCTTCGTGCAGCTCGCGGTACATCGCCTGTTCGGGCGTTTCGCCCCGATCAATGCCACCTTGTGGAAACTGCCAAGAGTGGGAACGGATCCGTTTTCCCCAGAACACCTGGTTTCGCTGGTTGAGCAGAATGATGCCGACGTTAGGCCTGAAGCCTTCCCTGTCAAGCATAATCAATCCCAATTTTTTAAACTGTCTGGATTATGCATCGCGCATGTCAGACGGTGGCCCAAAGCCCGTACTCGCCGGCTCAGAAACCGGGTAAACACCGACGCACAGCGCTTTGGGTGCAGAGCAGTCCACTTCTGCCCTCATATTTCATCCATCTCACCGCTTGGCCTGCGTGGCCCCATCCTGCATGAAAGCCTCCCAGTTCTTCATTTCTACCCTCAAGGAAGCCCCTGCCGACGCTGAGGTGGCGAGCCACCGGCTGATGACACGCGCTGGCATGATCAAAAAGCTGGGTACAGGCATTTACACCTTCATGCCCATGGGGCTGCGGGTGATCCAGAAGGTGGAACGCATCGTGCGTGAGGAGATGAACCAGGCGGGCGCGATCGAGCTCTCCATGCCGGTGGTGCAACCCGCAGAGCTTTGGCAAGAGACCGGTCGTTTCGACAAGATGGGCCCGGAGCTGCTGCGGATTCAGGACCGCCATGGTCGCGACTTCATCGTGCAGCCCACCAGCGAGGAGGTGGTGACCGATATCGCGCGCCAGGAGTTGCGCAGCTACAAGCAGCTGCCGAAGAATTTTTACCAGATCCAGACCAAGTTTCGTGACGAACGCCGGCCACGTTTTGGCCTGATGCGCGGGCGCGAGTTCATCATGAAGGATGCTTATAGTTTTGATCGTGATGAGGCGTCTGCCAAGGCCAGCTACCAGGTGATGGCCGCAACTTACCGCCGAATCTTTGACCGCTTCGGCCTGCGCTATCGCGCGGTGGCGGCCGACAGCGGCGCCATCGGTGGCGACCTGAGTGAGGAGTTTCAGGTCGTCGCTGCCACGGGTGAAGACGCGATCGTCTACTGCCCCGGCAGCGACTACGCGGCCAACCTGGAAAAAGCCGAGGCAATGGCACCGGCTGTAGCGCGCCTTGCACCCGGCCGCCCGATGGCAAGGACGACCACGCCTGGCAAAAGCACCTGTGCCGACGTGGCCCAGCTGCTGGACGTGCCGCTGGCCAGCACGGTGAAGTCGCTTGTTCTGGCAACCGAGCAACTCAACGATGCCGGCGAAGTCGTCAGCTGCCAGGTGTGGCTGCTGCTGCTGCGCGGCGACCACGACATGAACGAGGTCAAGGTGGGCAAGGTGCCCGGGTTGGACGCGGGCTTTCGCTTCGCCACCGTGCCCGAAATTGAGGCGCACTTCGGCAGCAAGCCGGGTTACCTCGGACCGATCGGCTTGACGCTGCCGGTGAAGCTGGTTGCCGACCGAGAGGTTGCGGCGATGGCCGACTGGATCTGTGGCGCCAACGAGGCCGACTTCCACTTCACCGGCGTCAACTGGGGCCGCGACTTGCCCGAGCCTGAGTTGGTGGTGGACATCCGCAACGTGGTGCAGGGCGATGCATCGCCCGATGGCAAAGGCTTGCTGGTAATCGAGCGCGGCATTGAAGTGGGCCACGTTTTCTACCTCGGCACCAAATACAGCCAGGTCATGAATGCCACCTTTCTGGCTGAAAATGGCAAGCCCGCCCCGTTCGAGATGGGTTGCTACGGCATCGGTATCACCCGCCTGCCAGCCGCCGCGATTGAGCAAAACCACGACGAGCGGGGCATTATCTGGCCCGACGCCATCGCGCCGTTTACGCTGGTGATTTGCCCAATCGGCATGGACCGCAGCGCCGAGGTGAAGGCCGCAGCCGAAAGCCTGTATGGCAACTTGCTGGCGGCGGGCGTGGATGTATTGCTGGACGACCGGGGTGAGCGGCCTGGCGCCATGTTTGCCGACTGGGAACTCATCGGCGTGCCACACCGCATAACCATTGGCGACAAGGGGCTAAAAGACGGGCTGCTGGAGTACCAGCACCGGCGCGATACGGCGGCCACGAAGGTGACCGTTGCCGACGCACCCGATTTCCTGAAAGTCCGATTGGCGGCATGACGGTTGGCATGAAGGGCCGCTTTTTGCAGAAGGAGCTCGGCGCAGCCTCAATTGGCCGGCGAAGTGCCATGGGAACGCTGGGTGCAGGCGGTCTGGTGATGCTCGGTTTTCCTGGGACGGCGCAGGCGGGCGCACAGCTGGAGGAACCGCTGGCCGATTCGGTGCGCTCCGTGCTGAGTGATGCGATTGCGAACAGCGCACCACCACGGCCAGAATTCAGCGACCCCGCGAAGCGGCTTGCGCACCTGCGCTGGCTTGGCGCCATGAGCGACCGCCTGAAACGCCGCAAGTCCGACGACCAGACCCGCATCGAGTTTCTGCAGACCGTTTGGTACGAGTCCAAACGCGCTGGGTTGGACACCACCACGGTCATGGGGCTGATTCAGGTGGAAAGCGCGTTTCGCAAGTTCGCGATCTCGCGTGTGGGTGCTCGGGGCTACATGCAGATCATGCCGTTTTGGTCGCGCGTGATCGGCGACGGCGACGCGGGCAAGCTGTTCAATATGCAAACCAATCTGCGTTTTGGCTGTGTGATTCTGCGCCACTACCTGGACCGCGAGCGCGGCGATCCTTTCATGGCGCTGGGTCGCTACAACGGCAGCCGGGGCCGCGCCGCGTACCCAAACGCGGTGAATGCTGCGCAGAAAAACTGGGCGCATCCAGACGCCTGACGCATCGGGATTGGCCTGCTGAAACCCCCGGTTTACGCCTTACCGCTGTCGGCCCAGAGGGGACGGCGGCTACCAATCGACCGCAGCGATGAAAAATCGCGTGAATCCAGCCCATCTACAGGCTCAAAAAAACCGCCCGAGAGCGGCTCGCGTGAAGCACCAGCGCCTCAGGCCTGGCCGTTGATCACCTGCTGCAACTCGCCCGACTCGTACATCTCCATCATGATGTCAGAGCCGCCGACAAATTCGCCCTTGACGTAGAGCTGCGGAATGGTGGGCCAGTTGCTGTATTCCTTGATGCCATGGCGCACGCCTTCGTCTTCCAGCACGTTAACGGTCTTTACCGTCTTGGGGTCCACGCCGCAGGCTTTCAAGATCTGGATCGCTCGGCCCGAGAAGCCACACATGGGGAAACTGGCGTTGCCCTTCATGAAGAGCACGATTTCGTTGGACTTGACCAGTTGGTCAATCTGGGGTTGGGCGTCGCTCATGACAGAAACTTCCTTTTGAATGGGGATGTGGAAAAGACCCACATAAACATTCATTATCGTCGCACAGGCCAGCGTCCACCACCGCAACGCGCGATGCCTGTAAGGTCATTGCGGCTGGTCACGGCCTCGAAGCCACGCGCCTGCAGCAGCGCGTACACCGCTTCCGCTTGGTCGTGACCGTGCTCCAGCAGCAGCCAGCCGCCGGGGTGCAGATGGTCGGGCGCGCCATTCACCAGGCGGCGGATGTCGGCCAGGCCGTCGGGTCCGGCGGTCAGGGCGCTGATGGGCTCGTGGCGCAGCGCGCTCAGGTGACGATCAAGCTCGGCGATATAGGGAGGGTTGCTGGCGATTAGGTGAAAGCGCATATCGGGGATCGCATCGAACCAGTCGCCGCTGTAGAAGACGACGGCCAGGCCCAGCCGCTCAGCGTTGCTGCGCGCCACTGTCAGCGCAGCCTCGCTGGTGTCGCTGGCCCGTACCGCTGCGTTGGGACGCTGCGATTTCAGCGCCAGCGCGATTGCGCCGCTGCCAGTGCCCAGATCGAGCAGCGTGGTGGGCTGCGGCAGGGTGTCGATCAGATCGAGCGCCCACCGCACCAAGGTTTCGGTGTCGGGCCGTGGCACCAGCACGCGCTCGTCAACCTGCAGATTCAGTCCAAAAAACGCCTGCTCACCGAGCAGATAGCCCATTGGTTCGCTGCCAGCATGGCGCGCCAGTAGTGCCAACAAGTGCTCGGCTGCGGGTTCGGGCAGCGCATCGGTGTCGTGCGCGAGCAGCCAGGCCCGATCGTTCGGGTCGCGTGCCAGGGCGTGCAACAGCAGCCGCTGGGCGTCAAGCCGGGTGAGGCCGTGGTGTTTGCCCTGTGTTTCTGCCTGGCGAAGCGCTTCGGCCACCGTCTGTGACATGTTCACAGCTTGTGTTCCAGCTCAGCCAGCAGTTCGGCACCGCGCGCCACTTGCAGCGCATGGATCACGTCGCCCAAGTCGCCTTCCATCACCTGCAGCAGCTTGTAGAGCGTGAGGTTGATGCGGTGGTCGGTCAACCGCCCCTGAGGGAAGTTGTAAGTGCGGATGCGGTCGCTGCGGTCACCGCTGCCGATCAGGCCTTTGCGGGTGGCCGCTTCTTTGCTTGCGCGCTCGCTGCGGTCCTTCTCTTGCAGGCGCGCGGTGAGCACCTGCAGCGCCTTGGCCTTGTTGCTGTGCTGGCTGCGCCCGTCCTGGCACTCGGCAGTGATGCCGGTGGGCAGGTGGGTCACGCGCACGGCTGAGTCGGTCTTGTTGATGTGCTGGCCGCCGGCGCCGCTGGCTCGGTAGGTGTCGATGCGCAGTTCTGCTGGGTTGAGCTTGACCGCTTCGGTCTCGTTGGGCTCGGGCATCACCGCCACGGTGGCGGCGCTGGTGTGCACACGGCCCTGGGTTTCGGTCACGGGCACACGCTGCACCCGGTGGCCACCCGACTCGAACCGCAGCTGGCCGTAAGCACCTCTACCTGCCACCCGAAGCACCACTTCTTTGTAACCACCAAGCTCGCTGGGCGATTCGCTCACCACCTCCACCGCCCAGCGCTGGTTCTCCGCGAAGCGGGTGATCATGCGCGCCAGCTCACCGGCAAACAGTGCCGACTCGTCGCCACCGGCGCCGGCCCGCACCTCCACAAAGGCGTTGCGCTCGTCGTCGGGGTCTTTGGGCAACAGAAGCTGTTGTAGCTCGGCATCCAGCGTTTCCAGATCCACCTGGGCCTGATCCATTTCTTCCTTTGCCATCACCGCCATTTCTGGGTCTGGCAGCAGTTCCCGGGCGCTGACCTGATCGGCTTCGCGCCGCAGGTAGCGGTTGAACACCTCAACCAGGCTGCCGGTCTCGGCGTGCTCGCGGCTGAGCGTGCGAAAGCGCTCCATGCTGTCGACCACGTCGGGCGCGGCGAGCAAGGCATCGAGCTCAAGCAGACGGGCGCACTGGCGCAGCAGGGTGTCGCGAACAAAGGGCTTCATGGGAAGAAAGAGGGGCCTGTAAAGTGGGAGCTGTTGGCGCGAGGGCGGCAGCGTCTAGCGCACGCAGCACCGATCGCTGCGCCTGAGCTGGCCCCTAGGATTTGTCGCGCAGAAACAGGCGCGAGACGGTTTGTGCGGTGGCGGCCCGCGCTTCGGTGTCAGTTGCGCGCAGCTCGACCAGCGTACCGTGTAGCATTTTCTGTGTGAGGCCGCGCGACAGCGCTTCCAACACCGCCTCCACCGGCTCACCCTTGGCGAGCATCTTGCGCGCCCGCACCATCTCGGCACTGCGCCAAGCGTCGGCTTGGGCGTTGATCTGCTGGATCAGCGGTACCATGCCTTTGGCGGGGTCGCGCTGATCGAGCCAGTGCATGAAGCTGAGCACACCCGCGTCGACGATGGCCTCAGCCTGTGCTACCGCAGCTTGGCGGCTGTCCTTGCCGGTTTGCACCACGCTGGCCAGATCGTCCACTGTATAAAGATACACGTCAGGCAGCGCCTTAACCTCGGCTTCAATATCGCGCGGCACCGCCAGGTCCACCATGAACATGGGCCGGTGGCGCCTTTTTTTCAGCGCTCGCTCAACCGCACCCAGGCCGATGATGGGCAGCGTGCTCGCGGTGCAGCTCACCACCGCGTCAAACTCGTGCAAGCGGTCGGGGATTTCAGCCAGCCGCATCACCTCGGCGCCGAACCGGCCAGCCAGCTTCTCACCACGCTCCAGCGTGCGGTTGGCGATCGACATGCTCTTGGGCGTCTTGGCTGCGAAGTGAGTGGCAGCCAACTCGATCATGTCGCCCGCGCCCACAAACAGCACCCGGATGTCTTTCAGGTCTTCAAACAGCTGGGACGCTAGGCGCACGGCGGCGGCGGTCATGCTGATGGAATGGGCGCCGATTTCGGTGGAGCTGCGCACCTGCTTGGCAACCGCAAACGAGCGCTGGAACATCTGGTGCAGGGTGGCGCCCAGCGCGCCAGCCTGCTCTGCTGCGCGCACCGCGTCTTTCATCTGACCCAGAATTTGCGCCTCGCCCAGCACCATGCTGTCCAGGCCGCTGGCGACCCGAAAGGCGTGCCGCGCGGCGTCGTTTTCGCGCAGGATGTAGGCGTGGTCGCGCAGCACATGGGCGCTGACACCACCGGTCTTGGCCAGCCACTCCAGCGTGGGGTCCACCGCCGCCTGGTCCCCGGCCGCATACAGCTCGGTGCGGTTGCAGGTGGAGAGCAAAGTGGCCTCAGGCTGGCGCGGCAGGCTCTGCCGATAGCCATGCAAGGTGGGTTGAAGCTGGTCGAGCGCGAACGCAAAACGGCCCCGCAGATCAAGCGGAGCCGTTTGGTGATTGATGCCGAGCGTCCAAACAGACATACACGAATTATAAAATCGCCCCGCGTCCTTTGTAACGATTTCCCGCCATGACATTTTTTTCTGCGATCTTTCACCTCATGGGTCTGCTGGCGCCCGCGCTGGGGTTGGGCGGTTTACTTTGGTTGGGGCTTTTGTGGCGGCGCGGGCGGCGTGGGCGGCGAAAATCGGCCGGCAAACCATGGCGTCAGCTGGGCTGGCTGGTGCTGGTGGGTACGGCGGTGTTGCTGGCCGGCCTGGTCTTCTTTGGCCGCGACGGAAAAATGGCGACCTACGCCGCGTTGGTGCTGGCCCAGGGCACGCTGGCCTGGCGCTTTCGCGGCGCCTGAACAGCAGTGGCTCTCAGTCCGCTGGTGCGAAGCGGTCCACCGCGTCGGTGATGATGTTGTCGGTGCCGAGCTCGATCAGCCGCTGAGCCGCCGCCGCTGTGTTCACCGTGTAGCTGAGCTGGCGCATACCTCCCGCGCGCACCTGCGCCACCAGCGCTTCGTCCCACAACATGTGGTTGCACACAATGGCCACGCAGCCGAGTTGCTGCGCCATGGGTTGCCAACCCGGCCACAAGCTGTCAAGCAACAGGCCCCGCGGTAACTTGGGCGCTGCGCTCTGGACCGCTGCCAACGATTCGGGGCGAAACGAGGTCAGCAGCGGCGGCACCGGCGCGTGGGCCCACAGCCGCTGTGCTTGGCGCGCCACCGCTTCGCCAGTAGCGGTTTCCAGGCCAGGTGTTGGCTTGATTTCGATATTGAGCAGCAGGCCGTTGGCGATGCACCAGCTGGTGACCGCTGCCAGCGTGGGCAGCGGCTCGCCGGCGAAGGCGCGCGAATGCCACGCGCCGGCGTCGAGCTGGCTGAGATCGCTCCAGGTCTGCTGGCCAGCAGCGCCTTGGCCGTTGCTGGTGCGCTCCAGCGTGTCGTCGTGCAGCAGAAACACTTCGCCGTCGGCGCTCAGTTTGGCGTCGCACTCAAACATGCGGTAGCCATGTGCTGCACCCAGGCGAAAGGCTGCCAAGGTGTTTTCGGGTGCGAGCTTGCCAGCGCCGCGGTGCGCGATCCAGCGCGGGTAGGGCCAAGCTGGAAGATCTGTGCTCACAGACGTTGCCCGGTGGCCGCGTCGAACCAGTGCAGCCGTTCCTCGCGCGGCAGCGCGTGAATGGTGCTGCCCACAGCGGGAGCACCCTGGTCTTCGTGGGTGCGGATGATCAGCTTCTCAGCTCCCAAGCGCGCGTGCACCAGGCGCTCGGCACCCAGCAGCTCCACCGTCTCCACCTGCAGTTCCCAACCCGACTTGCCAGTGTCCAGGTGCTCCGGTCGAATGCCCAGGATACTGCCGGCTTTGCCACCCGGCGCGTGGTTGAGCAGGTTCATCGGCGGTGAGCCCATGAAGCTGGCCACAAAGGTGGTGGCGGGGCGCGAATACACCTCGTCTGGGGTGCCGAACTGCTCCATCTTGCCGCCGTTCATCACCATCATGCGCTGCGCCAGGGTCATGGCTTCCACCTGGTCGTGCGTGACAAACAGCGAGGTGATGCCCAGCTCGCGGTGCAGTTTCTGGATCTCCAGTCGGGTCTGGGCGCGCAGTTTGGCGTCTAGGTTGGACAGCGGTTCGTCGAACAGAAACACCTGCGGCTGGCGCACGATGGCGCGGCCCATGGCCACGCGCTGGCGCTGACCACCGGAGAGCTCGCGCGGCTTGCGTTGTAGCAACTGACCCAGCTCCAGAATGGCAGCCGCCTTGTCGACCCGCTGTGCGATTTCGGCGGCCGGCACCTTCTTGATCTTCAGCCCGTAGGCCATGTTGTCGAACACGCTCATGTGCGGGTACAGCGCGTAGTTCTGAAACACCATAGCGATGTCGCGCTCGGCTGGCTCCAGTGTGTTGACCACGCGTGAGCCAATCGCAATGTCGCCGCCGCTGATGTCTTCCAGGCCGGCGACCATGCGCAACAAGGTGGATTTGCCGCAGCCCGAGGGCCCGACGATGACGATGAATTCGTGGTCGGCGATCTCGGCGCTCACACCGTGGATGACCTGAATCTCGGTTTTGCCGGTGCGGTAGCGCTTTACGACGTTGCGCAGGGAAATGGAGGCCATGTTGTGTTTGCGTTGGGCAGTTGGGGAAGGCGGCTTACTTTTCGGTGTCAACCAGGCCCTTGACGAACCAGCGTTGCATCAGCATGACCACCACCGCCGGCGGCAGCATGGCCAGGATGGCGGTGGCCATCACCACGTTCCACTCGGTGTAAGACTCGCCCGAGATCAGGCGTTTGATGCCCATAACCACCGGGTACATCGACTCCTCGGTGGTCACGAGCAGCGGCCACAGGTACTGGTTCCAACCGTAGATGAACTGGATCACAAACAACGCAGCGATCGAGGTGCTGGAGAGCGGCAGCAAGATATCTTTGAAGAAGCGCATGGGGCCGGCACCGTCCATGCGCGCGGCCTCTACCAGCTCGTCGGGCACGGTGAGAAAGAACTGGCGAAACAAAAAGGTGGCGGTGGCCGAGGCAATCAGCGGCACTGTTAGGCCGGCATAGCTGTTGAGCATGCCCAGATTCGCCACCACTTCATAGGTGGGCCCGATACGCACCTCCACCGGCAGCATCAGGGTGACAAAAATCATCCAGAACACCAGGGTGCGAAACGGAAAGCGGAAATAGACGATCGCGAAGGCCGACAGCAGCGAGATCGAAATTTTGCCAATGGTGATGATGAGGGCGCTCACCAGACTCACCCACATCATGGGTGCTGCCGCTGGTATCTGGCTGCCCGCACTGGTGAAGCCGCCAAACAGGGCGGTGCGGTAGGTCTCCAGCGCGTTGGTACCGGGCAACATCGACATGGGGAACGACTGCGCAATCTGTTCTGACGTCTGCGTCGAGCCGACAAAGGTGATGTAGAGAGGGAAGGCCACAATTGCCACCCCGATCAGCAGGATCAGGTGGGACAAGAAAGTAAGCCCCGGACGTTTTTCAACCATGTCAAAGCTCAGCGGTGGTGGAAAGTTCGGTCAGAACGCCGCCGATCCGGCTTTGCCGGTCGGCCAGCGCCGCCCCCTGGAGGGTGACAACGAAGTCGGTGCGGGAGGGGCATCAATAATTCACTTTCTTCTCAACAAAGCGGAACTGAATCACCGTGAGCGAGATGACGATCACCATCAAGACCACCGACTGCGCCGCCGAGCCGCCCATGTCCAGCGCCTTGAAGCCGTCGTAATACACCTTGTAGACCAAGATGGAGGTGTCCTTGCCGGGGCCGCCCTGGGTGGTGGCATCAATGATGCCGAAGGTGTCGAAGAAGGCGTAGACGATGTTGATCACCAGCAGAAAGAAGGTGGTCGGTGAAAGCAGCGGAAACACGATGGACCAGAAGCGGCGCCACGGGCTGGCGCCGTCGATAGCAGCGGCCTCAATCAAGGATTTTGGGATGCTTTGCAGACCTGCCAGGAAGAATAGGAAGTTGTATGAAATCTGCTTCCACACGGCGGCGGCCACAATCAGCGTCATCGCGTGGTTTGAATTGAGCAGGTGGTTCCACTCAATACCCACCGCGCGCAGATAGTAGGCAATCACGCCCATGGGTGAGGCGAACATGAACAGCCACAGCACGCCTGCCACCACCGGCGCCACCGCATAAGGCCAGATCAGCAAGGTTTTGTAGATGCCCGAGCCGCGCAGCACGCGGTTCGCCATCACCGCCAGCAGCAGCGCAATCGCCAGTCCAATAACAGCCACCAGCAGCGAAAACACAGCAGTGGTCTTGAACGAATCGAGGTAGGTGCTGTCGCTGACCAGCCGCTCGAAGTTCTCCAGCCCCACGAATTCGGTGGACAAGCCAAACGGGTCTTGAGTCAGCAGGCTCTGGTACAGCGCCTGCCCGGCCGGCCAAAAAAAGAACACCAGCACCACCACCATCTGAGGGGCTATGAGCAGCCACGGCAGCCAGGCGGATTTGAAGCGAACGCGTTTTTCCATAGGTGGGCGATTCTGCCGCAGACCGTGAACAAAGGACCCAAAACAACCCCGCCCGCTGCGCTGAAGCGCGGCGGGCGGGTGAGAGACAGCGTGTCAGATCAGCGGGTGTTGGCTTTTTCGAACCGGACCAGCTGTTCGTTTCCGCGCTTCACCGCCGAGTCGAGCGCTTCCTTGGCGGTTTTCTTGCCGGCCCAGACCTGTTCCAGCTCCTCGTCGTTGATGGTGCGGATCTGCACGAAGTTGCCCAAGCGGATACCGCGCGACTTGTCGGTGGTCTTGCGGATCATCTGCGTTACTGCCACATCAGTTCCGGGATTCTGCTTGTAGAAACCGCTCTTTTCGGTGGCCGCAAACGAGGCCAGGGTGACCGGCAGATAACCGGTGCGCTGGTGGCTGGCCGCCGCCACATCGGTCTTGCCCAGGTAGTCGAAGAACTGGGCCACACCTTTGTACTCTTCGCCTTTTTTGCCCGACATGACCCACAGGCTTGCGCCACCAATCACGGTGTTCTGCGGCGCACCTGCTACGTCGGGATAGTAGGGCAGGGTGCTGGTGCCGGAGGCAAACTTGGCGTTGCGCTTGATGTTGCCGTACAGACCAGAAGACCCTGTGACCATGGCGCACTCGCCCGAGACAAAGGTGGCGTCGGCCGCATTACCTCGGCCCTTGTAGACGAACAGGCCGGTCTTGGCCATGTTCTCCAAGTTGGTTATGTGGCGCACATGCAGCGGGCTGTTGAAGTTCAGTCGCGCATCCATGCCTCGCATGCCGTTGCCTTTGGATGCGAACTCTGTGTTGTGCCAGGCAGAGAAGCTCTCCAGTTGGGTCCAGCTGACCCAACTGGTGGTGAACGGGCACCTGTGTCCGGCAGCCTTCAGCTTGCCTGCGGCCAGGGCCACCTCGGGCCAGGTCGCTGGCGGCTTTTCAGGGTCCAAGCCGGCGGCCTTGAAGGCGTCTTTGTTGTAGTGAAAGACCGGCGTTGAGCTGTTGAACGGCAGGCTCAGCATCTGCCCGTTGGGCGCGGTGTAGTAACCGGCCACCGCAGGCACATAGGCTTTGGGATCGAATTTGATACCCGCATCGCTCATGATCTGGCCCACTGGCACGATCGCGCCCTTGCTGGCCATCATGGTGGCGGTGCCGACCTCAAATACCTGCAGCACATGCGGCGCATTGCCCGAGCGAAAGGCAGCGATGGCGGCCGTCATTGATTCGTCGTAGCTGCCCTTAAAGGTCGGCACGATCTTGTACTGGGTCTGGCTGGCGTTGAAGTCCTTGGCCAGGTCGTTGACCCATTCGCCCAGGGCACCACCCATCGAGTGCCACCATCGCACTTCGGTCTGGGCATGGGCCGGCAGGCTGGCGAGGGCTGTGAGCGCCAGGGCGGCGGCGAGCGGTCGGATGCGAAGGGTCGTCATAAAAACTCCTGTGGTAACCAAAACAAAGCTTGAGCATGTGCTCGCGGCGTGACGGATGCATTGCACTTGTGTTTCCAAGCTGTGACAACCGGGGTTTCCATGAGCGCTGCGCGCGTATATTGCACTGCGGTAGGCTGAATCGTTCGTTGTTGGTTGGCGCCAAGTCCCCTCATGAACGCTCTCACGCCACTTTCGCTGCTCGAAACGCCCGCCACCGACTCGCAGCACTTGGGCGATATTCCGTACAACTACACCTCGCTTTCCGACCGCGAAATTGTGTTGCAGTTGCTCTGAGAGTGCGCTCGGGCGCTGCTCGATGAGCTGCGCGGCGAGCGCTGCACCGGTCGCTTGGCGCGGATGTTGTACGAGGTGTTGGGCGATATCTGGGTGGTGCAGCGCAATCCCCACCTCCAGGACGATCTGCTGGACAACCCGAAGCACCGCGCGGCGCTGATGCACGCCTTGCACCACCGCCTGGCTGAGGTGCAAAAGCGCCGCACGCCAGAAGTCGATGTGGCGCGCGATGCCCGCGTGAGCGGGTCATTGGCCTTGGCAGCAGTGGCAGTCAACGGGTTTGCGCAATCGTTTGAGCAGATCGCCGCATGGCGCCAGCGCGCAACCCGGCTGCTGCGGCGCCTGAGCGCCAAAGACAACATCAAATTCGACGGCCCCTCGAGCGTCTCCCATGTGACCGACGCCACCGACTGGCGGGTCGAATATATGTTGGTGGATCTCGCGCTCGACACCGAAATCGAGATGGCTGGGCTGGTGCAAGCTTGTTTTGAGCTGGACTTGACCACCATCGTGCGCGGCGGTGGCACCGGCTACACCGGCGGCGCGATCCCGCTGACCTGCAAGAGTGCGGTGATCAACACCGAAAAGCTGGAGGCCATGTCCGATCTGGAGTGGGTCAATGTGCCGGGCCACGAGCAGCCACTGCCAACCGTTTGGACCGAAGCGGGTGTGGTCACGCAGCGGGTGGCCGACGCCGCTGAGCGCGGTGGTCATGCGTTTGCTGTGGATCCGACCAGCGCGGAGGCCTCGTGCATCGGCGGCAACATCGCGATGAACGCCGGCAACAAAAAGGCCGTTCTCTGGAGCCCGGCCCTGGACAACCTGGTGAGCTGGCGCGTGGCCGCGCCGCAAGCCGAGTGGCTGGAATTCAACCGGCTGGATCACAACCTGGGCAAGATCCACGACGCGCCTGCGGCCACCTTCGAGCTCAATTGTTTCAAAGCTGACGGCAAGACGCTGCTGCGTACCGGGCAGCTTGCGATCCCTGGCAAAAGCTTCCGCAAGGAAGGCCTGAGCAAGGCCGTGCCCGACATGTTTCTGAGCGGCCTGCCAGGCATTCAAAAAGAAGGCTGCGAAGGCCTGATCACCAGTGCGCGCTGGCCCATGTACCGCATGCCTGAGCATGAGCGCACCGTCTGCCTGGAGGCTTTTGGCAACCCGAAAGATGGCGAGCTGTCGATTGTTGAGATCAAAGACTTCATGTTTGCCGAGCAGAAACGCTTGGGCGCGCTGCTGGCAGGCCTGGAGCACCTGGACGACCGCTATCTGAAAGCGGTGGGATACACCACCAAGAGCAAAAAAGGCAACGGTGGCCTGCCGAAAATGCTGCTGATTGGCGACACTGTGGGCGACCACGCCGACGCTGTGGCGCGCACCACCAGCGAGATGATCCGGATCGCCAATTCGCGCAGCGGTGAAGGGTCTAGCGCCATCAGCCCTGAGGCGCACAAGAAATTCTGGCTCGACCGCAAGCGCACGGCAGCCGTCAGCAAGCACACCAAAGCCTCCAAAATCAACAAAATGTGGTGATCCTGCTACCGCGAATGGACGAGTGCACCGAGGGCATTGAGCGCATCGTCATTGCGCTTTCCTTGGCCAACAAAATCCGCTTGGGCGAGGCGCTGGAACATTTCTTCGCCCGTGGCAACCTGCCGCTGAGCAAGGCCGACGACGCAGCCAACATCCCGAGCGCCGAGCTGTTGGGCGATCGGCTGCAACAGGTGCTGGCATTGGGCACGCGAGGTGCGCACGCTCTGGTCGTCTTGGCTGCGCAATATGACCCGCTTTTTCCTGAGCCACGAGACCACACGCTGCGCGCCACCTGGAAGGCACAAGTACGCACGCCATTGCAGCAGACTTTCAGTGGCTCGGCGTTTGCGCCCCTGCTGCCCGAGTGCCAGGCGATTCATCAGCGCGTACCCAAGGGTCGGGTTTGGGCGGCGCTGCACAGGCACGCTGGCGACAGCAATGTGCACACCAACCTGCCGCTCAACAAGGACGACCACGAAATGCTGCAGACCGCTCACAAGGCCGTGGCGCGCAGCCTGGATGATGTGATTTCCGGCGAGCACGGCATTGGCATCACCAAGCTGGAGTTTCTGACCGACGCTGAGTTGCAGCCGTTTGCCGATTGCAAGGCCCCGGTCGATCCCGAAGGTCGCTTCAACAAAGGGAAGCTGCTGCGGGCCAAGCCTGACGATACTGAGGTCAGGCGGGCCGACTTGGCTCAAGCCTACACGTCCAGTTTTGGGTTGATAGGCCATGGGTCGCTGATCATGCAGCAGAGCGATATTGGTGCCAGTGCCGACTCGGTCAAAAACTGCCTGCGCTGTGGCAAGTGCAAACCGGTTTGCGCCACCCATGTGCCGCGCGCCAACCTGCTGTATTCGCCGCGCAACAAAATCCTGGCCACCTCGCTGCTGGTGGAGGCCTTTCTGTACGCAGAGCAGACGCGTCGCGGCATCAGCGTGAAGCACTGGAAAAAGTTTGAAGACGTGGCCGACCCACTGCACCGTTTGCCACAAGTGCTTGAGCCCGTACCCGGTCAACATCGACTTTGGCGAAGTGACGCTGAACATGCGCAACCTGTTGCGCAAGATGGGCCAAAAGAGCTTTCGCCCCGGCCACGCCGCAGCCATGTTTTTCCTCAACGCGACCAACCCCGAGACCATCAAGCTGATGCGCACTGGCATGGTGGGCATAGGCTTCAAGGCGCAGCGTCTGGCCCATGATCTGTTCAAGCGCTTTGCTTGCAAACAGACCAGCGCGCCACCAGCCAAGCTGGGCGCCGCACCGATCGAAGCGCAGGTAATTCGCTTCATAAACAAGAAGATGCCCGGCGGGTTGCCCAAGAAAACCGCGCGTGCCTTGCTCGATATCGAAGACAAAGACTGCGTGCCCATCCTCCGCAACCCGGTTGCCACCACGCCCGAGACCGAGGCGGTGTTCTATTTCCGGGGCTGCGGCTCCAAGCGCCTTTTCAGCCAGGTTGGCCTGGCAACCCAGGCCATGCTTTGGCACGCGGGCGTGCAGACGGTGCTGCCACCGGGCTGCCTGTGCTGCGGCTATCCGCAGAGCGGTTCGGGGCAGTTCGACAAGGCCGACAAGGCCGACAACATCATCACCCACGATCGGGTGTGGTTCCACCACGTGGCCAACACGCTGAATTACCTCGACATCAAAACCATTGTGGTGAGCTGTGGCATCTGGTGTGACCAGTTGCAGGGCTACAAATTCAGCAAAATCTTCTTCGACAGCCACATCATTGACCTCCACGAATACCTGCTGGAGAAAGGCATCACCCTGCTGGCTGGTCAGGCCGGATTTTTGTACCCCGAGCCGTGTCACAACCCGATTAAGCTAGGCGATTCAATGCAGATCGGTAAGACGCTTGTGGGTGACAAAAATTCCCGAAAGCGAGCGCTGCCGTGGTGAGTCCGGCACGCTAAGCGTTACCCGGCCCGACACTGCAACCCAGGTGCGCTTTCGCAAGGAAGAAGAAATCAAAAAAGGCGGGGCAGCTTTGCGCCGAGCCGATTTGGTGGGTGTGCAGGGCAACATCAAGAAACTCACCTCCTGCCCGAGTTGCCTGCAAGGTCTGACCCGCTACGGCGACGACCTGAGCAACGGTCTGCTGGAGGCCGACTACATCGTGGTCGAAATGGCCAACCAGATTCTGGGCAAAGATTGGCTTGCCGATTTCGTGGCCAAAGCCAACCAGGGCGGTATTGAACGCGTTTTGTTTTAAACACAGGAGAATCCCATGGCCGGGCTCGACAAAAACACCCCCACCCCACAAGACATCACGCTGCACAACCAGTCGCGGGTGCTGGAAATTGTCTTTTCCGACGGCCAGACATTTCGCCTGCCGTTTGAGCTGATGCGGGTGCATTCGCCCTCGGCCGAGGTGCAGGGCCACGGTCCGGGGCAGGCTGTGCTGCAAACCGGCAAGCGCGAGGTGACAGTGGTTGCGCTGGAGCCGGTGGGCAACTACGCGGTGCAACCCACTTTTTCCGATGGCCACAGCACTGGCATCTTCTCCTGGGACTACCTGTACTTTTTGGGTACCCAGCAAGCAGAACTGTGGGCGGATTACAACGCACGTCTGCTCGCTGCGGGCATGGAGCGCAATGCGCCCATGCCGCCGAAGGCGGGATCGTCATGCAGCAGTCACTAGCGCCTAACATCAAAGCCATGAGCACCACACATTTTGGATTCAAGACGGTTGACGAACGCGAGAAGGCGCAGCGGGTGCGTAGCGTTTTCGACTCGGTGGCGCCGAAATACGATGTGATGAACGACCTGATGTCGGCCGGCCTGCATCGGGTCTGGAAGCGATACACGCTGACAGTGGCCAATCCGCAGTCCGGCGACCGGGTGCTGGATATCGCGGGCGGAACCGGCGATCTGTCGCTGGCTTTTTCAAAGAAAGTCGGCCCCAGCGGTTGCGTGGTGCACACAGACATCAATGAATCCATGCTCCGCGAGGGGCGTGATCGCCTGCTGGACATGGGCGTGGCTTTGCCCACCAGCGTTTGCGACGCCGAGCAGCTGCCGTTTGCCAGCGACTCGTTTGACTTTGTCAGTGTGGCCTTCGGTTTGCGCAATATGACCCACAAAGACCGTGCGTTGGCCGAGATGCACCGCGTGCTCAAACCCGGCGGCAAGTTGTTGGTGCTGGAATTTTCCCGTGTGGCCAAGCCGCTGGAGAAAGCCTACGACTGGTATTCCTTCAATGTGCTGCCTCGCTTGGGCGAGCTGGTGGCCGGCGACGCCGAAAGCTACCGCTACCTAGCAGAGTCGATCCGCATGCACCCCGATCAGGAAACCCTGCGCCAGTTGATGAAGACAGCTGGTTTTGGGCATGTGGACGTGCACAACCTGAGCGCGGGCTTGGTGGCGCTGCACTTAGGCATTAAGTGCTGAAGCTGGTGTTTTGATCCATTAAAAAGGAGGAGGCGGTGTTGAGCAGCAAGTTGTGGGGTTTGGTTTTGAGTTGTGTCTTCACCCTGGTGGCGCAAGACGCATTGGCACAGCAACTGGCTGGCGCCGGGTTGTTGGGCAAGTCGTCGGTTAAGGTGTCGCAGCGAACCCACCTGGCCCGCTTGGCCGCGCCGAAGCTGGTGGCGACAGGTGCAGCAGGGGCTGTGGCGGCGGCGCCCAAAAGCGGAGTTGGGGCGGTGCTTGTCGGGGCAGCTGCAGGCCTTGGCCTGGCTTGGTTGGCCTCGACGCTGGGATTGGGCAACGCGGTGGCTCTGTGGTTGTTGATCACCCTGATCACCCTGATTGCTGTGGCCGTTTTGACGGTGTTGGGAATGCTGCGCCGTCGCCCCGCGTCAGCTGGCATGGCTTTGCAGTCGGCCGGGGCTGGCGCCGGGAGCGGGCGTTCGCAGCTGGATCCGCTGACACCACGGGGCTACAGCTCAAAAAATGTCGGCAACGATGCATCGGCCCGTCTTTGGGAGCAGTATCCGGCAGCGCTGAAGCCACAAGCCGATTCCTTGACCGGCTCGGGGTCCGCTGGCGCCCCAGGTTGGGGTGTGCCCGATGGCTTCGACACGGTGGGTTTTCTGGAGGTATCCAAAACCAACTTTGTCAGCTTGCAAGCTGCCTGGGATTGTTCGGACATGGTCGCTTTGCGCGCCATGATGACCGACGGCATGCTGGAACAGATCAGGTTGCAGTTGGTCGAACGCGAGCAAATCCAGGGCAAGGCAGCCAACCAGACCGATGTGGTCATGCTCCAGGCCCACTTGCTGGGGATCGAGGAAGTCGGCCCGGGCTACCTGGCCAGCGTGGAGTTCTCCGGGCTGATCCGTGAAGATGCGTCGGCCAGCCCCAATCCGTTTCGGGAGGTGTGGAACATCACGCGCGCCAAGGCGGGATCGGGTGGCTGGCTGGTGGCGGGCGTTCAGGCGCTGCAATGACAGGCAGGCGCTGAACGCGCCATTCCGGCTACCGCTGTGTTGCGCCCGGCGGGACCTGGCGCGCAGTTAGCGGTTTATCCATCAAACTCACCTGACATGAACACAAACTCTTCCGAAGATTTGGGGCGCCAAGGCGCCAGGGGCGACCCCGCACCGCGCGATTTCCTGCAATCGCTGCTGGGCAAGCTACAGCCGCCGACCTGGGTGGTCGATGAATTGCAAAACAGGCTGGTGATTTTTCTCAACCACGTGTTGATGCAAGAGCCTGCTGCGCAGGCGCGCCTCAAACGCCAAAAGGGCAAACCGGTGCGTATGCAATGGGGCGACTTCCATCTCACGCTGGCGCCCACTGCTGCCGGTCTGGTCGAGCGTCCGGCGGACACCCCAGCGCCCGAACTGACCATGACGCTGACCCAGCAGTCGCCCATGGCGATTGCGCAGCGGATGATGCTGGGCGACAAGCCCGAAGTGGACATTCAGGGGGATGTGCAGCTGGCAGCCGAGGTGGCTTGGTTGGTTGACAACGTGCGCTGGGACGCGGAGGAAGACCTGTCCCGGTTGGTGGGCGACGCCACCGCGCACACCGTTGGCCGTTTTGCCCGCAGCGCGGCCGAGGCTGTGCGCCGCTTTGTTGACCGCGCGCCACGTCCGCCCTTTGGTCCGGGCGCAACCCATGCACCGGGCACCGGTGGCGAGAAAAGCAACGCATGACGCGTCTTTATCGCGGCGCCTTCATCGTCTGGGTTGTGTTGCGTTACGGGCTGGATGACTTGGTGCTCTCCAGCTTCCAGCAGCCGTGGTTGCGCCGTCTCAACCGCATTGTGCGTTTTGGCCGCAAACTGGATTCGCCGCGCGGCGTGCGGCTGCGCGAGGCGCTGGAGCGGCTGGGCCCGATTTTTGTCAAATTCGGGCAGGTGCTGTCCACCCGGCGCGATTTGCTGCCGCCGGACATTGCCGACGAGCTGGCGCTGTTGCAAGACCGCGTGCCGCCATTTCCGAGTGCGGTGGCGGTGGCCACCATTGAGCGCGCGTTTGGCAAGCCGATAGATGCCGTGTTTTCCCACTTCGAACAGGTGCCCGTGGCCAGCGCCTCGATCGCCCAGGTGCATTTCGCCACGCTTCGTGACGGGCGCCAAGGCGGGCGCGAGGTGGCGGTGAAGGTGTTACGGCCCAACATGCTGCCGGCGATCGAAAAAGACCTGGGTCTGATGCGCATGATGGCGGGCTGGGTGGAAACACTCTCGGCCGACGGCAAACGACTGAAGCCACGTGCGGTGGTGGGTGAGTTCGACAAGTACCTGCACGAAGAGCTCGACTTGTTGCGCGAAGCGGCCAATGCCGCCCAGCTGCGCCGCAATATGGCTGGGCTCGATCTGGTGCTTATTCCTGAGATGTTTTGGGACTATTGCCACACCGAGGTGATGGTGATGCAGCGCATGCACGGCCTGCCCATCAACAAGGTGGTCGAGTTGCGTCGGCTGGGTGTGGACATTCCAAAGCTGGCGCGCGATGGCGTGACGATCTTCTTCACCCAGGTGTTTCGCGATGGCTTTTTCCACGCCGACATGCACCCGGGCAACATCCAGGTCAGTGTTGATCCGGCCACCTTCGGCCGTGTTATCTCGCTCGATTTCGGCATCGTGGGCACGTTGACCGAGTTTGACAAAGAATACCTGGCACAAAACTTCGCCGCATTTTTTCGCCGCGATTACAAACGCGTGGCCGAGCTGCATGTAGAGAGTGGCTGGGTGCCGGCCGACACCCGGATTGACGAGCTTGAGGGCGCGATACGCACGGTCTGCGAACCCTACTTCGACCGGCCGCTGAAAGAGCTTTCACTGGGTATGGTGCTGATGCGCTTGTTTCAGACCTCGCGCCGTTTTCAGGTGGAAATTCAGCCGCAGCTGGTGCTGCTGCAAAAAACCCTGCTCAACATCGAAGGTCTTGGTCGCGAGTTGGACCCAGAGCTTGACCTCTGGAAGACGGCCAAGCCCTTTCTGGAGAAGTGGATGCTGGCGCAGGTGGGGCCACAGAAACTGCTGCAACAGCTCAAGGCGGAGGCGCCTTATTACGCCAAGTTGATCCCTGCGCTGCCGCGCCTGCTCAACGACTACTTGGCACACAAGCCGCACGAGCTCAGACGCGATCTCGATGCCTTGCTGGTTGAGCAACGGCGCACCAACCGGCTGTTGCAATCGGTGATTTGGGGTGGTCTCGGGTTTCTGATGGGTCTGCTGGCAATGCAGCTGATCATGCGCTTGCGAATCTGGTAGCCGTCGCGTTTGCCGCCACCATTGGCTGGAGCAGGATGGGTCGGCAACATGGCCCTCAATTTACAATGGCGGGTTTTGTTGCAGGGCAGGCCATGCCCCATTTGTGACAGCCTCATTGTTTTTCCACCCAAGGTTTCCCATGCCGATTTATGCTTATAAGTGCACCTCCTGTGGTCATGCCAAAGACGTTTTGCAGAAAATGTCAGACGCGCTGCTCACGGTGTGCCCCGCGTGTGGCCAGGCCAGCTTTCAAAAACAGCTGACCGCAGCCGGTTTCCAACTCAAGGGTTCTGGCTGGTACGTGACCGATTTTCGCAACGGCAACACCGGTGGCGCTGCCGCAGCTGGCAAGGGCGAAGGCGAAGGCGAAGGCAAAGCAGCGGCTGTCAAAGAAGCGGGCGAGGGCAACAGCCCCGCCAAGCCCGCAGAGAGCGCTGGTTCGGCCTCCGCGGCTGGATCGCTTGGCGCCATTCCAGTTGCTGTGCCCGCTGCCACGTCGGCTCGTGCGCCAGCCGCTGGTCCAGCGTCCCCGTCCAGCGCGAGCTGAGCCGACCACCGCTGCCATGCCGTCTTTGCGCAAATGGTTGCTGTCGGGTCTGTTGGTTCTGGCGCCGCTGATCACTACCTTGTGGGTGCTGGACTGGGTGGTGTCCACACTGGACAAAACGCTGAACATCCTGCCGGTGAGCTGGCATCCCGATCAGCTGTTCGGTATGCATGTGCCCGGTCTGGGCGTAGCATTTGCGCTGATCGTGGTGTTGTCGATCGGTGCGCTGGCGTCCAATTTCATCGGCAACCGGCTGGTGACCTGGTGGCACGCGCTGTTGCACCGCATTCCTGTGGTGCGTTCGATTTACTCAGGCGTCAAGCAGGTGTCAGACACGCTGTTTGCTGAAAAAGGCAACGCCTTTCGCCAGGCCTTGCTGGTGCAGTGGCCACATCCAGGCATGTGGACCATCGGATTTCTCACTGGAACCCCCCGTGGCAATCTGCTGCAACAGTTGCAGTCTCAAGGCGCAGCGGCGTCGTTGGGCGACGAATTTCAGAGCGTGTTTGTGCCCACCACGCCCAACCCCACTGGCGGTTATTTCGTGTTGGTGCGCAAGGTCGATTGCGTGGTGCTGACGATGAGCGTGGACGAGGCGCTCACTTACATCGTGTCCATGGGCGTGATCGTGCCAGGTGGGCCAAAACACATAGGCATCAAGCCTGCGCCGTTGACGCCCGTCTGATGGGGCTTCATGCACTGCGCCAGGCCCCTGTGATCTGTCCCTCTTCTGCTTATTTCCCGGCCGCACCCTGCGGTATTCCTGCTGAAAGAATCCTGAGATGTCCATGCGCTCCCACTACTGCGGTCTGGTGACCGAAACCCAACTGGGCCAGACCGTGCAACTCTGCGGCTGGGTGAACCGCCGGCGCGACCACGGCGGCGTGATCTTCATCGATCTGCGCGACCGTGAGGGTTATGTGCAGGTGGTGTGTGACCCGGACCGTGCTGCGATGTTTGCCACCGCCGAAGACGTGCGCAACGAGTTTTGTGTACAAGTCACAGGCCTGGTGCGTGCGCGTCCGGCCGGCACCACCAACGACAAGCTCAAGACCGGCCAGATTGAGGTGTTGTGCCACGACTTGATGGTACTCAACCCCTCGGTCACGCCGCCGTTTCAGCTCGACGACGACAACCTGAGCGAGACCACGCGACTGACGCACCGCGTGCTCGACCTGCGCCGCCCTTACATGCAAAACAACCTCAAGCTGCGCTACCGCGTGGCGATGGAGGTGCGCAAGTTCCTGGATACCAACGGCTTCATCGACATCGAAACCCCGATGCTCACCAAAAGCACGCCCGAAGGCGCGCGCGACTATCTGGTGCCCAGCCGCGTGCACGAAGGTCACTTCTTCGCGCTGCCGCAAAGCCCGCAGCTGTTCAAGCAGCTGCTGATGGTGGCGGGCTTTGACCGCTACTACCAGATCACCAAGTGCTTCCGTGACGAAGACCTGCGCGCCGACCGACAGCCGGAGTTCACCCAGATCGACATCGAAACCTCGTTCATGGACGAGCAGGAAATTCGCAACATGTTTCAGAACATGGTGGAAATCGTGTTTCAGAACACGCTAGGCGTGAACTTGGGCGAGTTCCCGGTGATGGCATACAGCGAGGCCATGCACCGCTTTGGTTCTGACAAGCCCGACTTGCGGGTGAAGATGGAATTGACGGAACTCACCGACGTCATGGGCGATGTGGATTTCAAGGTTTTCTCCGGCCCGGCGCAGATGGCCAGCGGACGGGTGGTGGCCATGTGTGTGCGTGGTGGCGCCGAAATGCCACGCAGCGAGATCGACGCCTACACCGAGTTCGTGAAAATCTACGGCGCCAAGGGGCTGGCCTGGATCAAGGTCAATGAGGTGGCGAAGGGTCGCGACGGCTTGCAAAGCCCGATCGTGAAGAACATTCACGATGCTGCACTGGCCGAAATCCTGAAGCGCAGTGGCGCGCAAGACGGCGACATTCTGTTCTTTGGCGCCGACAAGGCCAAGGTCGTCAACGACGCCATCGGCGCGCTGCGCCTGAAGATTGGCCACAGCGCTCTGGGCAAGAAAAACGGCCTGTTCGAAGACCGCTGGGCACCGCTGTGGGTGGTGGACTTCCCGATGTTCGAGCACGACGAGGACGCCGACCGCTGGACCGCTGTACACCACCCGTTCACTGCGCCCAAAGATGGGCACGAAGACTGGATGGTCACCGCGCCCGAGAAGTGCGTTTCCAAGGGCTACGACATGGTGCTCAACGGCTGGGAGGTCGGTGGCGGTTCGGTGCGTATCCACACCGCTGCCGTGCAGCAAAAGGTGTTTGATGCGCTCAAGATCACACCCGAAGAGGCGCAGCTCAAATTCGGCTTCTTGCTGGATGCGCTGCAGTATGGCGCACCGCCGCATGGCGGCATGGCGTTTGGCCTGGACCGCGTTGTCACGCTGATGACGGGCGCCGAATCGATCCGCGATGTGATCGCGTTCCCGAAGACCCAGCGCGCCCAATGTTTGTTGACCCAGGCGCCGAGTTTGGTGGAAGAAAAGCAGCTGCGCGAGCTGCATATTCGGGTGCGCAACCCGGATGCGGTGAAAGCAGGCTGAGCTTCTCGGGCGGCAGAATGCGAGGGCGCTGTTTGAGCGCCCTTTTTTTCTCTTCAGGAGCTGCGCGTGTCCCTCCCCTCGTACCAGGAACTCATTCCGACCGTCTTGCGCACTTTGGAAGCGCATGACGAAGCTGGTATGGATGAGATGGAGAGCCTGGCCATGCAGGAATTTTCTCTCTCAGATGTTGAGCGCGAGGCGCTCCTCCCCTCGGGACAGCAGCGGGTCCTGCGAAACCGAGTCGGTTGGGCCAAGTGGCATTTGGAAGACACCGGCCTTGTCGAAACCATTCGCAGGGGGCGCTACCGCCTCACCACCAAAGGGCGTTTTGCGCTGACAGATCCCCAGGGAGCGATCGCTGAAGTGATGGGGCGGCGCAAAGAGCGGTTGCAAGCGAACCGAGCGGCAGGTGCTGGCGCTGTGGATGCCATGCCTCAAGTCGCCCTTGCGGACGCAACGCCGGAAGAGAGCATTGAGCGCGCACACCAGTCGATTCAGCAGGAACTTGCCCATCAGCTGCTGGCCAGTATCCAGTCAGCCAGCCCACGTTTTTTTGAGCAACTGGTGGTCAAGCTGCTGCTCAAAATGGGCTACGGCGGAAGCCGCCAGGAAGCGGGCGAGGCGGTGGGCCGTTCGGGAGATGGGGGCATCGACGGCATCATCAACGAGGATCGCCTGGGGCTGGACGCGATCTATCTGCAAGCCAAGCGGTGGGAAGGCTCGGTTGGGGAGGGACCGATCCGAGACTTCAAAGGTGCGCTTGACGCGAAGGGTGCACAAAAGGGCGTTTTCATCACCACCAGCACGTTCACGCCCGCTGCCAAGGACGCTGCCCGCAACAGCCGCTCCTACAGAATCGTCCTCATCGACGGTGCCCGCCTCGCCGACCTTATGATCGAGCACGACTTGGGCGTCTCGGTGGTAGCAGCTTACCAGCTCAAACGCATCGACTCCGATTTCTTCGCCGACCAGTGAGATCGGGAGCCAGCGAGCAGCCTGAGCGGTCTGTCCCAGGCCTTTTTTGTGCGATGCTGTCATAAGCATTTTTCAACCCACGGAGAACCACCATGAACGACAGCGCCAGCGAAACCCAGATCAGCAAGGAAAAACTGGTGCGCGATCTGCAGCGCGTGATCTCAGATGCCGAAGAGTTGCTGAACGCCACCTCCGATCAGACCGAAGGCAACGTGGTGGAGCTGCGCGAGCGCATCCGCGGCAACCTGATGGACGCACGCCACAAGCTCGGTGACATCGAAGATGCGTTCATGGTCAAGACCAAGGAAGCGGCGCGCGCCACCGACGACTACGTGCACGAGCATCCCTGGCTCGCCATCGGCACCGCCGCCAGCGTCGGCCTGGTGATTGGGCTGCTCATCAGCCGTCGCTGAGCGGCATGGAGACCAACCCACCGCTGCGCCTGGCCGCCTCGCTCAAGGGTTTGGCGGGGACCGTGCTGACGCTGCTGCAGATCCGCTTGGAGTTGCTGAGCGTGGAGGCGCAGGAGGAGGTGGCGCGCGTGGCGAGCCTGTTGTTATATGGTGCGGTGGCGGTGATTCTGCTCGCCCTTGGGCTGGGTTTCGCGGCTATCCTGATCACGGTGGCGCTGTGGGACACGCAGCGGCTGCTGGCTCTGGCGGTGTTCACTACGCTGTTCCTGGTGCTTGGTGGCGTGCTGGCCTGGCTGGCTTATCAGCGCATCCGGCGAGGCTCGGTTTTGTTTGCTGCGAGCTTGGCCGAGCTTCGGCAAGACCGCGAGCAGTTGAGGCCCTGAACGATGGCGTTTTCTGCTGAACAGCTCGCACAGCGCCGCCAAGTCTTGATGTTGCGTTCAGCGGCGCTGCGCCAAGTCTTGCATGCCGATTTGCACAATATCACGCCCGCTTTCATGGTGGCGAACCGCGCGCAAGATGCCTGGATCTGGCTGCGCGCAAGGCCGCTCGCGGTGCTGCTGCCTCTGGTGGCTGTTGGCGTGACCTGGGTGGTGCGAAAGCCCGCGCGTCTGGTCAGCTTGCCGCTGCGTGCTTGGTCGCTCTGGCGCCTGTGGCAGCGCCTGGCGCTGCGGCTGCGCTGAGCCTGCTGATGGCAGCTTCCCGAATGTTCAAGATTCCGCAGTCGGTGCTGGTCGTGATCCACACGCCAGCGCTGGAGGTGCTGCTGATCGAGCGTGCCGACGTGCCCGGATTCTGGCAGTCGGTGACCGGCTCGAAAGACGACGAGCACGAGACGTTTGAGACTACGGCGGAGCGCGAGGTGATGGAGGAAACCGGCATCCTTGCCCGGGCGCCGGTCAACCAGTTGCGCGACTGGGGGCTGGAGAACGTGTACGAGATTTATCCGCGGTGGCGCCACCGCTACGCGCCGGCGGTGAGCCACAACACCGAGCACCTTTTTGGCCTCTGTGTGCCGGCACCCTTCCCGGTGCGTTTAAGCGCTCGCGAGCACCGCAACCAGATTTGGTTGCCCTGGGCGCAAGCCGCCGAGCGCTGCTTCTCGCCATCCAATGCCGAGGCCATCGGCTGGCTTCCTCGGCTCGCCGGTCTGGCGGCGCATGGTGCCTGACCCCATGCTGCGGCGCACCGGCTTTTGTGCCCCAATGACCTAACGGCTGGTGGCTAGTTAGAGCTATGGGCATTCTTCGCGTCGTCACCTACAACATCCACAAAGGGGTGCAGGGAATTGGGCCGTCGCGGCGATTGGAGATTCACAACCTCGCGCACGCGGTTGAGCAGTTCGATGCCGACATCGTGTGCTTGCAAGAAGTGCGCAACCACCACCGCAAGCTGGAGAAGCAGTTTACGCGCTGGCCCGCGCTGAACCAGGCGGGCTATCTGTTGCCCGAGGGCTACGAGTCGGTCTACCGGACCAACGCGGTGACCCGCCACGGTGAGCACGGCAACGCACTCTTGTCGCGCTGGCCGGTGCTAAGCAGCGCACACACCGACGTGTCCGACCACCGCTTTGAGCAGCGCGGCTTGCTGCACGCACTGCTGCTGGTGCAAGGGGTTGAGGTGCATGTGGTGGTGGTGCACTTCGGGCTTATCCACGCTGGACGCAAGCGCCAGGTGAAGCGCCTGGGCGAGTACATTGCGCGCGAACTGCCCCCAGCATCGCCTTTGATCGTAGCGGGCGACTTCAACGACTGGGGCGCCAAGCTGCTCCGGCCGATGGCCGACCTGGATCTGAAAACCTTCGACAGTCTGCGCCTGCCCACCTACCCAGCGCGCCTGCCGCTGCTGCACCTGGACCGCATCTATGTGCGCGGTTTGCGCCCGCTGAATGCCTGTGTCCCGCACGGTCGCATATGGACGCGCATGTCGGATCACCTGCCGCTGATCGCCGAGCTGGAGCTGTAATGCAGCCCGCCCCCTTGGTGTCGCGCCAGCCACGGCTGGGCAGCATGCGGGGCGGTCACCAGCTGTTGCTGCTGGAGGGCGGGACCGCCTTGTTCCCGGCGCTGGTGGCGGCGATGGACATGGCGTGCTCTGTGGTCCATCTGGAAACCTACATTTTTGAGTTCGCTGGCGAGGCACTGAGCGTGGCCGAGGCACTGGAGCGCGCTGCGCGCCGGGGGGTGCAGGTGCGGCTGGTGGTCGACGGGGTGGGCACGCCGCGTGTGCCAGACGAATGGCAGCAGCGTTTTGCCAAGGCGGGTGTGCGTTGGCGGGTTTATTCGCCACTGGGCCGTTTCGGCGTGCTGATTCCCAGCAGCTGGCGCCGGTTGCACCGCAAACTGTGCGTGATCGACGGCACGGTGGGCTTTTGTGGCGGCATCAACATCATTGACGACCAGGACGATGGTGCGCTGGGTCGTCTGAACGCGCCACGCCTCGATTTTTCGCTGCGCGTCACCGGCCCGCTGGTGGTGGAAATGACCGAGACCATGGAGCAGCTCTGGTGGCGCCTGCAGGCGGCGCGCAAGGCGCGCCAGCGCGAGTTTCGCGCCGCCTGGGAGGCGCTGCGCGAGACCAACCCGGTAGGCGATTTTTCTCGGCTGTTGGGCAAGTTCGAAGCACGCACCGGTCTTGGTCGCCGCCCTCTGACCCGCGGTGCCCGCGACGATCGCGATGAGGTGGAGGAAGTGGTCGAGGTTCTGCTGGGCGTGGACGATGCGCGTGCGGCACTGCTGCTGCGCGACAACGTGAGCCACAGGCACGATATCGAGCGCGATTACCTCAAGGCGATTGGGGGTGCGCGCCAGCACATCGTGATCGCAAACGCCTATTTCATTCCCGGGCGCAAGCTGCGCCGCGCGCTGATCCTGGCCGCTGCGCGGGGGGTACGGGTGCGTTTGCTGCTGCAGGGGAAATACGAGTATTTCATGCAGTACCACGCAGCGCGTCCGGTGTACAAGACGCTGCTGGACGCGGGCATTGAAATCCACGAGTATGCGCCCAGTGCCCTGCACGCCAAGGTGGCTGTCGTGGACCAGCGCTGGGCCACAGTGGGCTCTACCAACCTCGACCCGCTGTCGCTGTTGCTGGCCCGCGAGGCCAATGTGAGCACCACCGACGCGCGTTTTGCCGCGCTGCTGCACGATTGCCTCGACACCATTTTACAAAACGGCTCAACGCCCCTTGACCCTCTGTGGCTCGGTCAGCGCCCGTGGCATCAGCGCGCACTCGATCTGCTGGCGTTTGCTGTGATGCGTACCCTGCTTTTCTTGACGGGCCACCGTTACTGAGCGCCAGAGACCTCGGCTAACCTGTCTATCTTCGGGGCTCTCAGGCCGGTGGTAGCATGCGCCATGTTGACGAAAAACGACTCTCCCCTTCTGCCCGCAGAGCACCCTGACAGCGAGTTTGGCGTGCCTGTTTCGGTAAAAATCCGCGAGCGCATTCAAGCGGCACGCAAACGGTTTCACTCCAATGACAACATTGCCGAGTTCATCCGCCCGGGCGAGCTTGACGCGCTATTGGTTGAGGTCACAGGCAAGATGCAGGGCGTGCTCGACAGCCTTGTGATTGATCTGGAGAACGACCACAACACCGGCGACACCGCACGCCGGGTTGCCAAAATGTACATCCGCGAGGTGTTCAACGGCCGCTATGTCAAAGGCCCGGCGGTCACCGAATTCCCGAACGCCGAACACCTCAACGAGCTGATGATCGTGGGCCCAATCACCGTGCGCAGTGCCTGTAGCCACCACTTTTGCCCAGTGATCGGCAAGATTTGGATCGGCATCATGCCCAACGAACACACCAACGTGATCGGTATTTCAAAATACGCTCGGCTGGCCGAGTGGATCATGGGCCGACCGCAGATCCAAGAAGAAGCGGTGGTGCAGCTGGCCGATCTGATTCAAGAGAAAACCCAGCCTGATGGCCTGGCCGTCGTGATGGAAGCCAGCCACTATTGCATGGCCTGGCGCGGTGTGAAGGACATGGACAGCAAGATGATCAATTCGGTTATGCGCGGTGCTTTTCTCAAGGACCCCAACCTGCGGCGCGAATTTCTGTCCTTGATTCCCCGCAAAGCTTGACCAACAATCCGAACTCCTGCTAGATATTCATGCTCGTCCGACTGCTTTACGTCAGCCGCGCCGTCGAAAAAGACAGCGCTGATGTCATCGAATCCATTCTTGAATCGTCCCGCTCGCACAACCTTGGCAACGGCATCACCGGCGTGCTGTGCTACGGAGGCGGTGTGTTTCTGCAAGCGATCGAGGGTGGTCGCAGCGCGGTGAATACGCTCTACAACCACATCGCTACAGACGAGCGACACACCGACGTGGTGCTGCTCCATTACGAAGAGATTGAGGAACGTCGCTTCGGCGGCTGGACCATGGGGCAGGTCAACCTCTCCAAACTCAACACATCCATCGTGCTGAAGTACTCCGAGAAGCCCCAGTTTGATCCCTATGGTGTTTCTGGCAATGTGTCACTCGCCTTGCTCCAAGAGCTAATGGCCACTGCCAGCATCATCGGTCGCGCCTGATTCTTTCGGCCTCACACGCCGCAGTCGCTTTCGCAGGCACTGCGGCTTTTCTGTTGGTTGCCCGCTGCCGCTTGGCCGTCAGTGTGTCAATGCTGGCCTGGGAATGAACATGGAACCCGCCTTCACCACCCTGCTGGGCTGCGACTTCACCAGCGCGCCATCGCGGCGCAAGCCGATCACGCTCGCAGTGGGTCGGATTGACCGCGGTCGTGTTTTGTTGCAGCGCGTGGAGACATGGGACACTCTGGACGCCTGGGCCACGCGTCTTGCGCAGGACGATGGCACGCCTTGGGTGGGGGGCTTCGATCTGCCGTTTGGCCTGCCGCGCGAGCTGGTCACCACGCTGGGTTGGCCCACCGACTGGTTGGCTTGCATGCGCCACTTTGCGAGCCTGAGCCGTGAGCAGGTCCGAACTGGGTTCGCCAGCTTTTGCAACGCGCGGCCGGTAGGCAGCAAGTTTGCTCACCGCGCCACCGACAGGCCGGCTGGCTCCAGCCCCAGCATGAAGTGGGTCAATCCGCCGGTGGCTTTCATGCTGCACGCAGGCGTGCCCCGCTTGCTCAACGCAGGCGTCGAGCTGCCCGGCCTGCACCGTGGCAATGCTCAGCGCGTGGCACTGGAGGCCTACCCCGGTTTGCTGGCGCGCAGCGTGCTGGGACGCGCTTCCTACAAGAGCGACGACAAAGCCAAACAGACGCCCGATCGTTTGATTGCTCGCAAGACCCTGGTACATGCGCTGGAGGGCGGCCAAGTGCCGTTGTTGCAGGCCGCAGGTCTGCGCCTGAAGCTCAGCCATGCGCAGCGCGATGCGTTGGCAGACGACCCCAGCGGCGATACGCTGGACGCGGTACTCTGCCTGCTGCAGGCGGCCTGGGCGCTGCGCCAGCACGAAACCGGACACGCCAGCTGGGGACTGCCCGAATTCGACCCACTGGAAGGCTGGATCGTGAGCGCCTGATCGCCCACCGTGCGCCTGCCACAATCGTCTGTAACCCCCTCGCGCCCACACAAACCCAACGAACGAACTTCCATGGCTCCTTCTTTTGCCTACCCGACTGTGCTGCCTGCCGACCTGCGGTTTGCTTTCATCGAAGCCTCGTGGCATGCCGATATTGTCCACCAGGCGCGTGATGCGTTTTTTGCCACAATGGCCGAGGCCGGTGTCGGCGCCGAGCGGATCGATCTGTTTGATGTGGCGGGCGCTTTTGAGATTCCGCTGCACGCGCAGTGCCTGGCGCGCTCGGGTCGTTACGCAGCCATCGTTGGCAGCGCACTGGTGGCTGACGACGGCATCTACCGCCACGACATCGTCTCCACCACCGTGGTGCGCGCGCTGATGCAGGTGCAGCTGGAGACCGGGGTGCCAGTGATCTCGGCCGTGCTCACGCCCCACCACTTCCACGAGCACGCTGAGCACCGCAAGTACTTTCTCAAGAATTTTGCGGTCAAGGGCACCGAGGCCGCGATGGCCTGCCTGCAGACGGTCGCCGGGCTACGCGCGTTGTCCCGCAGTTGACGGTGTGAGCACTTGGGCCATGCAATGGGCACTTCGCTGTGGTGGCGCACTGGTGTGGCTCGGCTGTTTCGTGCTCTTGCTGGGGTCGCCCGAGATCGCCTCAGCCCAAGAAGCCGCCGCACCCCAGGTTTACGAAGCACGGGTCACCCGCGTCTCCGACGGTGACACGGTCTGGGTCCAGCCGCTAGCAGGTGGACGCTACCGCAAGCTGAGGCTAGACGGGCTGGACGCGCCAGAAATTTGTCAGCATGGCGGCACCGAGTCGCGCGACGCGCTGGCTCAGCGGGTGCTCCGCCAGCGTGTCACCGTGACCGAACGCCGGCTCGACGATTACGGGCGCGGCCTGGCCACGCTGGAGCATGGGGGCGCGGACGTGGGCGGCTGGATGGTGGCGCAAGGGCAGGCGTGGTCGTACCGTTGGCGACGCAGTCTCGGCCCGTATCAGGCGCAGGAATCGCTGGCCCGTGCGCAGCGCCGTGGCCTGTTTGCTTTGGCAGATGCAGAAATTCCGCGCGCCTTTCGCCGGCGCCACGGCCCTTGTGAGCGGCCTTAAGTTGCTGTGTGGTGCCGCTGTCCGCAGACTTTGCAGAGCCGGTTTGCGCTCAGGCCGATGCGGGTCATCGCCATATCTCGCGCATCGACCATCAGCAACTGCCCGACCAAGCGCGAGCCCAGACCGGTCAGCAGCTTAAGCGCTTCGGCCGCCTGCAAGGTGCCTACGATGCCCACCAGCGGCGCGAACACACCCAGCGTGGCGCAGCGCGTTTCCTCCACGCCCGAATCCTCCGGGAACACACAGGCGTAACAGGGGCAGATGGGGTCGCGCGTGTCGTACACGCTCACCTGGCCGTCCATGCGGATCGCGGCGCCCGAGACCAGCGGTTTGCCATGGACCACACAGGCGCGATTGATGGCGTGGCGGGTGGCGAAATTGTCGGTGCAGTCGAGCACCACATCGGCTTGAGCAACGAGGTTGTGCAACAGGCTGTCGTCGGCCCGCTGCGCCAGCGGGGTGACCACCACGTCGGGGTTGATTGCACCGACTGCGGTGCGCACCGACTCAGCCTTTGGCAGGCCAATTCGCGCCAGCGTGTGTGCTATCTGGCGCTGCAGGTTGGTCTCGTCGACCACGTCGTCGTCCACCACTGTGATGCGGCCGACGCCCGCACCACCCAGGTACAAGGCCACCGGCGAGCCCAGGCCACCGGCACCGATCACCAGCGCATGCGAGGCCAGCAAACGTTCCTGTCCTTCGACGCCAATTTCTTCCAGCAGGATGTGGCGCGAGTAACGCAGCAGCTGAGCGTCGTTCACGTCTGGCACCCGGTCCATGACCGGGCTGGTGTCACTTCGCCTTCTTCTCTTCGGTACGTACCGCCAGCGTCTCGCTGGTCAGCACGGGATTGCCTTTGAGCTGGTTGAGCGCCTGCTGTAGCTGGAAGTCTTTTTCGCTGCCGAACTCAGGTATGAGGCGTTGGCCTGGGTTCTTGCGCACCTCCTCTTCCAGACGCTTGCGGGCTTGCTCGCGGTCTAGGTCGCGCTGCTGCTCGGCGGCGCGCTGGGCATCTGTCATCGGCTGACCATTGCGCTTGGCCTCGTCGCTTCCTTCAAGGTGCTGTTGCAGATCGGCTTCTCGGGTGCGCAAGGCGGCAAACAGATTGCCCTCGGCGGTTTCGTCGACCATCACGTCGGGCACGATGCCTTTGGCCTGGATCGAGTTACCCGATGGCGTGTAATAGCGTGCGGTGGTGAGCTTAAGCCCGGTGTCGGGACCGAGCGGACGCACCTCTTGTACGGAGCCCTTGCCGAATGTCTGGCTGCCCATGATGGTGGCGCGCTTGTGGTCTTGCAAGGCGCCGGCCACGATTTCGCTGGCAGAAGCCGAGCCCTCGTTGACCAACACCACCATCGGCAGCTTGCGCAGCGCGCCGTTGGTTGCCTCGGTGAGGCGCTTGATGGGGTCGTTGCCACCGCGGCGCAGATAGTCTTGCGCAACAGCCTTGTACACCTTCTTGCTGTCCGCCAGCTGGCCGTTGGTGGAGACCACGGTCACACCCTCGGGCAGAAAGGCGGCCGAGAGGGCCACCGCAGCATTCAGCAGGCCGCCCGGGTCGTTGCGCAGGTCCAGCACCAAACCTTTCAACTTGGGGTTGGCCTTGTAGAGGTCTTCTACCTTGCGCGCGAAATCCTCGATGGTGCGCTCTTGGAACTGCGAAACCCGAATCCAGGCGTAGCCAGGTTCGACTTCCCTGGTCTTCACACTCTGGGTCTTGATTTCCTCGCGGGTGATGGTGACTGGGAAACTGCGATTTTCGTTTTTGCGGAAAATGTTTAGCAGCACCTTGGTGCGCGGCTCGCCGCGCATCAGTTTCACCGCGTCGTTGATCGACAGCCCTTTTACCGCTGTGTCGTCGATCTTGGTGATCAGATCGCCCGACTTCAGGCCAGCGCGAAACGCGGGCGAGTCCTCGATGGGTGAGACCACCTTGACCAGCCCATCTTCCATGCTGATCTCGATGCCCACACCGACAAAGCGCCCGCTGGTGCCTTCGCGAAATGCCTTGAAGTCTTTTTTGTCGAAATACTGCGAGTGCGGATCGAGGCTGGCCACCATGCCCGAGATGGCCTCGGAAATAAGTTTTTTCTCATCCACCGGCTCGACATAGTCCGTCTTCACCATGCCGAAGACCGCTGCCAGTTGCTGCAGCTCCTCCAGTGGCAAGGGCGCCAGCGTGTTACGCGCGACCGCTTGAAACTGCACGGTGGTCAGTGCACCCGCTACCGCACCCACAGCCAGCCAACCAGCAATTTTTAATTTATAACGCACCTGTATGCCCATGAAGAAATCCAAAAAAACAATGCCGGGATACGAAACCGTCTACCGGAAAATCAATATACACCTTCGAGCATGACCCAGTGGTTCGGTTCCCTGCTCTGTCTGGCAACCACCTAACTGCATAAAAATCAGGCTTTCCCTTGCGCGGCGACGGCAGCCGCAGCCTTGGCGGCTGCCTCGGCGTCGCCCAGGTAGTAGCTTTTGACGGCCTTGAGGTCGGCGTCGAGTTCGTAGACCAGCGGGATGCCGTTGGGGATGTTCAGACCAACGATGTCCTGCTCGGAAATGCCGTCGAGGTACTTCACCAACGCGCGAATCGAGTTGCCGTGGGCCGACACCAACACCCGCTGGCCGCTGCGGATGGCGGGGGCCAGCGTGTCGTTCCACAACGGCATCACGCGATCCACCGTGTCTTTTAGACACTCGGCGAGCGGCACCTGTGACGGCTGCAGGCTGCCATAGCGCCGGTCGCCGCGCTCACTGCGCGGATCGCTGGCTTGCAGTGCGGGCGGCGGCGTGTTGTAGCTGCGGCGCCACACCAACACCTGCTCGTCGCCGTACTGCTTGGCGATATCGGATTTGTTCAGGCCTTGCAGAGCGCCATAGTGGCGCTCGTTGAGGCGCCACTCTTTTTCCACCGGCAGCCAGGTGCGGTCCATCTGGTCGAGCGTGTGCCAGAGGGTGTGGATGGCACGTTTGAGTACGCTGGTGTAGGCGATATCAAAGTCCCAGCCGTCGTCTCGCAGCAACTTGCCAGCTGAAATCGCTTGAGAGACGCCGGTAGGGGTAAGGTCGACATCGGTCCAGCCAGTAAAACGGTTTTCCAGGTTCCAGGTGGATTCACCATGGCGAATCAGGACGAGTTTGTGCATGGAATTTGGGGGGAGGAGGATGTTGACGGTCGGCGCTTAACTGTGCAGCCTGCCGCGACAAAAGTTGCCTGAGTGCCAGGTTGGGCATTGCCCGGTCAGACATTCTAGAATCTGGGCCTTGTCTGAAAGGTTTCGTTGTGAGTTTTGTAATTGAAAACTGGGTGTTGCTGGCGGTAGCGCTGACTTCGGCCGGCATGTTGATGTGGCCCGCGCTGTCATCGGGTGGGGGCGCAGACGCGCTCAACCCCAACGAGGTGGTGCAGTGGATGAACCGCGAAAAGGCGGTCGTGGTGGATATCTGTGGGGCCGAGGAGTTTGCTGCCGGGCACGTGAGGGGGGCCAAGCATGTGCCGCTGGACCAGCTGGAAGCCAAGCTTTCAGGTGTGGTCAAGAACAAAGGCACGCCACTGGTGCTGGTCTGTTCTTCGGGCATGCGTTCCAAGCGGGCGCTGGCGACGGCGAAAAAGCTCGGCTTCGAGAATGTGCGATCGCTTTCGGGTGGCATGGGCGCTTGGCGCGCTGCCAGCCTACCCGTCGAAAAAGTTTAACAACTGTTTGGAGTCCTTGTCCATGGCCAACGTGAAGATGTACACCAGCAACTATTGCCCTTTTTGTAGCCGCGCGAAGGCACTGCTGTTGCAGCGCGGCGTGACCAACCTGGAAGAAATTGTGGTGGACGGCCAGCCTGAGCTGCGCGCCCACATGACGCAGATCACCGGGCGCACCAGCGTGCCGCAAATTTTCATCGACGACACCCTCATCGGCGGCTGCGACGATCTGCATGCACTCGATGGCCGTGGTGGCTTGACACCACTGTTGCAGCCTTGAACCATCTGTTCCTTTCACCTGCGATGCCGCCACGGCGCCGCGGGTGTATTTTTTATTGAAAGCACCGCATGGCCGACCAAGACCCTATCTTCCAGATTCAGCGCATCTATCTCAAGGAGGCTTCGCTGGAGCAGCCCAATTCGCCAGCCATCTTGCTGGAGCAGGAACAGCCGTCGGTGGACATCCAGTTGGGCGTGGAAGCCAACCCGGTTGCCGAAGGCGTGTATGAGATTTGTGTGACTGCCACCGTGCAAACCAAGATCAAAGACAAGACCGTGTTTCTGGTGGAAGCCAAGCAGGCCGGGATTTTCGAGATTCGCAACCTGCCCGAAGACCAGATGGGTCCGATCATGGGCATCGCCTGCCCCCAGATCGTCTACCCCTACCTTCGCGGCAATGTGGCCGACATCATCCAGCGGGGCGGCTTTCCGTCTGTGCACCTGGCCGAAATCAACTTTCAGGCCATGTATGAGCAGCAGCAAGCCCAAGCTGCGAGCGATGCCACGCCTGCTACCACGCAGTAAGGTCTTGGCTGTCTGACGCGGTGGTGGCGTCGTGAATATCGTCATCCTGGGCGCTGGCGCCTGGGGCACCGCGCTGGCAATCAGCGCTGCGCCGTCCCAGGCACCGGGTCATGAGGTGTCGCTTTGGACCCGCAGTGCGGGCCAATGCGCCGATATGCGGCGCTCCGGCGAGAACACGCGCTATCTGCCGGGCTTGCCGTTGCCCGCTTCCCTGCATCTTGCCGATGGGCCGCTGGATGTCCAGGGCGATTGGCTGGCCAAAGCCGATCTGGTTGTGATCGCCACCCCCATGGCGGCGCTGCGCGAGGTGTTGTCCAGCTTGAGCGCGTTCAAGGCGCCGGTGGCCTGGTTGTGCAAAGGGTTTGAGGCGCCGCACGGCACCGGCAGCGCGGGTCTGTTGGGCCATGAAATTCGCGCACAGGTAGCGCCTATGTTGCAGGCTGGTGTTCTCAGCGGACCCAGCTTTGCCCTTGAGGTGGCCCGCGCCCAGCCCACTGCATTGGTCGCGGCGAGCGAACACGCTGGCGTGCGCAATGCCTTGGTGTCGGCCTTTCACAGCCCCTCCCTGCGGGTCTATGCCAGCGAAGACCTGGTGGGTGTGGAGGTGGGTGGCGCGGTGAAAAATGTGCTGGCGATTGCTACCGGGTTGTGCGACGGCCTGAACCTGGGGCTCAATGCGCGCGCAGCGTTGATCACCCGTGGCCTGGCCGAGATGACCCGCCTGGGTCTTGCGCTGGGTGCCAAAGCCGACACCTTCATGGGCCTCTCAGGCCTAGGCGATCTGGTGCTGACCGCCACCGGCGATCTCTCGCGCAACCGCAAGGTCGGCCAGATGCTGGCCCAGGGCATGAACCTGCAACAGGCGGTGGATTCGCTGGGCCATGTGGCCGAGGGCGTCTACAGCGCCCGCACTGTGGCGCAGCTTGCCCGCTCGCTGGGGGTGGACATGCCGATCAGCGAGGGCGTGGTGGCCCTGCTCGAAGGCCGGCTTCAGCCAGCGCAGGTGTTGGCCGCCTTGATGGGGCGCGATCCGAAGGCCGAAGCGCATTGAAGCAAGCGGCCCGAGCGCGGCCGCCAGCATCGCCTCCTTGGCGGGATCGCGCGCAGAGCAGCGCGGGGAGGTTCAGAGCTCGAAATTGTCGATCAACCGCGTGCTGCCCAGCCGCGCCGCGCCCAGCACCACCAAGCTCTCCGGCGTGGACGCATCGCCCGCATTGGGCACCAGCAGATCGGCGCGCCGACGCACCGTCAAATAGTCGGGCTGCCAACCGCAGGCGGCCAGTGCGTGCATGGCGCGCGACTCCAGGGCGGGCAGTTGCTGCGGCATCATGGTGCCAGCGGCAAGCGCTTCGCCTGCCAGCGTGCGCAGCGCACGCGACAGCTGGATCGCTTGCGCTCGCTCGCGCTCGTTGAGGTAGCCATTGCGCGAGCTCAGCGCAAGACCGTCGGGCGCGCGCTGGGTCTCGCCCGCGATCACCGTGATGGGCATCGCGTACTGCTGCACCATCCGCTTGATCACCATTTGCTGCTGGTAATCCTTCTTGCCAAACAGCGCGAAGCGCGGGCCCTTGGCTTCGGAGAAGACGCACTCAAAGAGTTTCATCACCACGGTGCTCACGCCGATGAAAAAACCCGGCCGGAAGTGGCCCTCCAGAATGTCGGCCAGCTCGCCGGGCGGGTGCACCTTGAATTGCTGGGGCACTGGATACAGCTCTTTCTCCAGCGGCGCAAACACCACGTCGCAACCTGCCTGCTCCAGCCGCTCGCAATCGGTCTGCAAGGTGCGCGGGTAGGAGTCGAAGTCTTCGTTGGGTGCGAACTGCATGCGGTTCACGAAAATGCTGGAAACCACCACATCACCCAGCGGCTTGGCGCTGCGCACCAGATTTAGGTGACCATCATGCAAATTGCCCATGGTGGGCACGAACGCCGGCGAATTGAACGGGCGCAATGCACAGCGCAGGTCTTCTATGGTGTGGACGAGTTGCAAGGCATTCACCAGGCGTGCAGGCTATCGTCTGGAAAGCTGCCGTCTTTTACCGCCGCCACATAAGCGGCCATGGCGTCGCGCACGTTGTTGGCGCTTTCCATGAAGTTGCGCACGAACTTCGGGTTTTTGCCCAGGTTAATGCCCAGCATGTCGTGCATCACCAGCACCTGCCCGGCCGTGCCCTTGCCGGCGCCGATGCCGATCGTGTGGCAGGTCTTGAGCTCGGTGGTGATCTCGGCCGACAGCACCGCAGGCACCATTTCCAACACCAGCATGCTGGCTCCAGCATCTTGCAGTTCGATCGCCTGGCGGCGCAGCTGCACCGCCGCCACGTCGCCTCGACCTTGCACCCGGTAGCCGCCCAGCGCGTGCACAGTTTGTGGTGTGAGGCCCAGGTGGGCGCAAACCGGGATGCCGCGCTCAACCAAAAAGCGCACCGTCTCGGTGGTCCAGCCGCCGCCTTCTAGCTTGACCATGTGGGCGCCAGCGCGCATCAGCACGGCCGCACTTTGCAGCGCCTGCTCACGGCTCTCGTGGTAGCTACCAAAGGGCAGATCGCCGAGCACCCAGGTGGTGGCTTGCACCCGCTGCAGGCCCCGCACCACGCTCTCCACGTGGTAGCGCATGGTGTCCAGCGTCACGCCCACCGTGCTGCTCAAACCCTGGCAGACCATGCCCAGCGAATCGCCCACCAGAATGCACTCCACACCAGCGGCGTCGGCCACGGCGGCAAAGGTGGCGTCGTAGGCGGTGAGCATGGTGATTTTTTCGCCGCGCTCGCGCATTTCCTGCAAGCGCGGCAGGCTGACTGGTTTGCGTTGCGGCAGCGGCGAGGCCGAGGGCAGGGTGCCGTAGGGCGTGCCGGTGGAGGTTGCGTCGGGGCTGGTCTGGCTCATGGTGTTTCCTCTTGGGCGCCAAGGTGCGTACCGAGGTTGTACGGGCCTTGTGACCGGCACTATATGCGATCGCGCTATGCTTCAAAGCCATGAAACACCTCTCAGAATTCGCGCCCGCTGACCTCGCTGAATTGGCGCGATCCGACGTGGCGCGCGCCTTGGCCGAAGACGTGGGCGCGGGGGACCTTACCGCCGCTTTGGTGAACAGCTCGCGCCCCGCCCGGGCCCGCATTTTGGCGCGTGAACCAGCGGTGATCTGCGGTGTGGCCTGGGTCCAGGCGGCGGTGCGGGCCTGCGACCCGCAGGCCCGCCTCACCTGGTATGTCACCGATGGCCAGCGCTGCACCGCCGACCAGCTGGTGCTGGAGATTGAAGGCAATGCGCAGGCGCTGCTCACCGCCGAGCGCACTGCGCTCAACTTCTTGCAACTGCTGTCTGCCGTGGCCACCAAAACAGCGGTCTTTGTCGACGCCGTGTCCGGCACACGTGCCCAGATCGTGGACACGCGCAAAACCATCCCTGGCCTGCGCTTGGCACAAAAATACGCGGTCACCACTGGCGGCGGGTTGAACCACCGCATCGGCTTGTTCGACGCGGTACTCATCAAAGAAAACCACATCGCCGCTGCCGGTGGCGTGGGCGCGGCGCTCAGGCGCGTGACAGAGACCGCGTCACAAGCGCGCTTTGTCGAAATCGAAGTGGAAACGCTGGAGCAGCTCGACGAGGCGCTGGCCAGCGGCGCCACCATGGTTTTGCTCGACAACATGGACATACCTACGCTGCAAGAAGCTGTGCGCCGCAACGCAGGGCGCGCTGTGCTCGAAATCTCAGGCGGCGTGAACCTGGACACCGTGCGCGCCCTGGCAGAAACCGGGGTTGACCGCATTTCCATCGGCGCCCTCACCAAGGATGTGAAGGCGATCGATTTCTCCATGAAATTGGCTTGACCCCCTGCGCCGCTTCGCGTCTTTCACCGACGGGGACGCCACTGGTGGCCCGGCAAAGCCGGTTCTACGGCGGCTTGAGTTGAATGCATTGCGTGCGAGGCGGTTCCCCGTCGACAGCGCCACACAAAGGAGCTAAACCATGAACGAATCAGCAACCACCGTCATCGACGTCGAATACGAGCAGCCCGCTTACCCCACCCAACACGCTTGGGCGCGCGTGCCGGTGGAGCCAGGCCCCAAACAGCGCGCCGAGCTGAAAGAGCGGATTCGCCGCCTGCTTAAGGAGTGCAACGCGGTGATGGTGTCGCATTACTACGTCCACCCCGACCTGCAAGACCTGGCGATTGAGACCGGCGGCATCGTCAGCGATTCGCTGGAAATGGCGCGCTTTGGCCGCGACCACGCAGCGCAGACGCTGGTGGTCTCAGGCGTGAAATTCATGGGTGAAACCGCCAAAATTCTGAGCCCAGAGAAAACCGTGCTTATGCCCGATCTGGACGCTACCTGCTCGCTCGATCTGGGCTGCCCCATCGACGAATTCAGCGCCTTCTGCGACGCCAATCCCGACCGCACCGTGGTCGTCTACGCCAACACCAGCGCAGCGGTGAAAGCGCGGTCCGACTGGCTGGTGACCAGCAGCTGCGCGCTGGACATCGTGCGCGCGCTCAAAGACAAGGGCCACAAGATTCTGTGGGCGCCCGACAAACACCTGGGTGGCTACATCCAGCGCGAAACCAGCGCCGACATGCTGATGTGGACTGGCTCCTGCATCGTGCACGACGAATTCAAAGCCTTTGAGCTCGAAATGCTGAAGAAAGAACACCCAAAAGCCAAGGTACTGGTGCACCCAGAAAGCCCAGCCGATGTGATCGCGCTGGCCGACGCGGTGGGCTCCACCTCGGCCATCCTGAAGGCCCCGCGTGAAATGGACGCTTCCGAGTTCATCGTCGCCACCGACAACGGGATGATGCACATGCTGCGCCAACAGAACCCCAGCAAGCTGTTCATCGAAGCGCCCACCGCCGGCAACAGCGCCACCTGCAAGAGCTGCGCGCATTGCCCTTGGATGGCGATGAATGGATTGGCCGGTGTGGCTCAGGTGCTAGAGCAAGGCATCAACCGGATTGAAGTCGATGCCGCGCTGATTGAGCGCGCACGGTTGCCGATTGACCGCATGTTGGCGTTCACGGCAGCGCAGCGTGGGGGAGATGATGCGGGGGCGCTGGTGGTGGGGATTGGGGCGGCTTGAGCGGGGTGAAAGTTTTCACTGGGCTCAAGGCATCCCGTCATACACAAGTCACCCCAGATCCCCGAGTTCGCGGGCGCAGCGCAAGCCTTACACAAAGACGGCGTTGTCCCGCATGCCCAGCCACAGCGTTTTGGCCCCAGACTCCCCACCGCTCTTTTTACCCAGAAACCCCCCAAGCTGGGCAATCAAACGGATAACAGGGTTGGCCGTGGGGACCGCTTTGGGTAGCGCCTTCTTGTTCAAGATGAAGGCCGCTCGCCATTCATCGGCCTCAAACAACAGGTCTGCTGGCAAGTGCGGCAAGGTGCGCCCCAGTCTCATCAGACGGTTGATGCGCCAAGCAATGATCATGTACAGCGCCAGCGCCGTTTGCAGCCGCCCTGTCTCGCCCAGCTGCAGCTGCTCCACCCGGCAGCCCTCTTTGAGCACGTTAAAGAACATCTCAATCTCCCAGCGCGCGCGGTACCAGTCGATCAGCTCGCACGCCTCTTGCAGCGTGCTGGGCGTGCGGTGGGTCAGCAGCCGCCAGACCACCGGCTTGGCGCCTGGCGGGAGATTGATTTCTGAGGCGATCAGGCAGGTGACCTCAATCTGGCCTTTTCTGGCGTCTCCCATGCTCACGCGTTCCAGCCGAATCTCTTGCTTGACCGTGCGGGCTTTGCGTCCTCGCCCAGCAGGCATGGAGAACATCACACCGCCCAAGGGCTCGCTCTTCATGATGCGATCCCACA
>Ga0105050_10000533_pt1 | contig 58943 bp, 59 predicted proteins | sample FRY01_FD_78088 | JGI IMG/M metagenome (GOLD analysis project Ga0105050, IMG submission 78088) | Freshwater microbial communities from Lake Fryxell liftoff mats and glacier meltwater in Antarctica - FRY-01 | ecosystem: Environmental > Aquatic > Freshwater > Ice > Glacier meltwater ...
TCTCCCTCTTGGCACCATGCGCCTTCTCATTCTACTCCTCCTCACCAGCCTCTCTGCCGCCGCCGACAACTCCGCCTTTGCCCGTGCCCCCTACTTGCAAATGGCCAATCACGAATCGATTCACATCGTCTGGCGAACCTCCGGTGAATCAACCCCGCGCGTTCGCTATGGTAATTCCGTAGAGACCCTGGACTCCGAAGTCCCCGTCGGACAAATCCTGACCCGCCTCCACCCCTCCGTCGAAAGTCCCGCGCCCATCTTCAAGGACGCACCTGTCGATACCCACCAATTCGAAGCCAAAATCACCGGACTGACCCCATCCACCACCTACTACTACGCCGTTTATGATGGCGAGACCCGCCTCACTGCGGCCGACGAGTCCTACCGCTTCAAAACGCACCCCGTTCCCGGCACCGATACCCCCGTTTACTTCTGGGTCGTCGGAGACTCCGGCAACGGCAGCCCGAGCCAGGCCGGCGTCCACACCGCCATGGTCAATCATAACGCCGCCCACGGAAAAGAACTCGATCTCTACCTCCACGTCGGCGACATGGCCTACATATCCGGCACCACCCAAGAATTCGATGACAACTTTTTTGCGATGTATGAGCCCACCCTTCGCAACACCGTTTGCTGGGCCTCAATGGGCAACCACGAAGGCCGCACCTCCAAGGGCCCCTCGGGCGAAGGCCCTTTCTACGACGCCTACATCAGCCCCTCCAACGCCGAAGCCGGCGGCCTCGCCTCCGGTAAGGAAGCCTTCTACTCCTTCGACTACGGCCGCGTCCACTTCATCTGCCTCAACTCCCACGACCACGACCGTAGGCCCAGCGGAGAAATGGCCCAATGGCTCAAAGCTGACCTCGAAAAGACGAAAGCCGACTTCATCGTGGCCTTCTTCCACCACCCTCCTTACAGCAAGGGCACGCACGACTCAGACAAGGATGGACATCTCATCGAAATGCGGGAACACATTATGCCCATCCTCGCAAGCGGCGGCGTCGATATCGTCTTCACCGGACACTCCCACATTTACGAGCGCTCCATGCTCATCGACGGAGCCTACCACACTCCAACCATCGCTGACGGCGTCATCCTCGACGACGGCGATGGCGACCCCAAAGGCGACGGCCCCTACCGCAAAAGCGCCGGACTCACTCCCAACAACGGCCTGGTTCAAGTGGTCACCGGAAACGGCGGCACCCGTCTTGGTCGCCGCGGTCAACGCGTCGGCACCCACCCTGTCATGAAGCGCATCATCCTCGAACACGGCTCCTGCCTCGTCTCGGTCTCCGGCGACACCCTCACTGTTGAAATGCTCAACATTGACGAGAAAATCAGCGACACCTTCGCCATCACCAAAAAAGGCGAAGTCAAACACACTCCCCTTCTGAACCCTTGGCAGCACGAATCTCTGAAGCCCGACGAACCAGCCCGTCCCAAAACAACCGCTGTCCCCTAGGACTCCCTCGCCCTCATCCCAAGAAGCGCCCAGTGGTCCTACCTCGGCGGTTCACACCCCGCGGGCGCAGGTAATGCCTGGGCCTCCCCGGCCTACGACCTTTCCACCTGGTCCACCGGCACTGCCGGTTTCGGCTTCGGAGACAATGACGACGCCACCGAACTCAAGGACATGTTCAACAAATACAAGGTCGTCTACATCCGCTCGGAATTCACCCTCCCCGAGGGTGCCAACCCCGCCAACCTCGGCCTCGCCATCTCATACGACGATGCCTTCATCGTCTTCATCAACGGACACGAAGTTCTCCGTGAAGGCGTCAGCAAAGGGAACGGACCTGATGCCCGCGACTTCACCTTGCATGAAGCACAGGGCGACTTCGACTACTTCCCGCTCGATGCCGCCGCCAAGTTCCTCAAAGCCGAGGGAAAAAACTTCATCGCGATCGAAGGTCACAACGCCAGCCTTAAGAGCACCGACCTGACCCTCCATCCCTCGCTCCTCCTGAAAAAGTAAGTGATGTCCGCCACCCGTCTTTTCGCAATCTTCCTGGCCGTCCTCACGGCCCCAACATTCGCACATTATGACGTCAACGCGGCCATCAAAGAGCTCGCTCGAAAGATCGCCGCCGGAGCCACCGCCGAACTCCACTACCAGCGCGCGCTCGAATACCGCGCCCTTCGGAAGACCAAATCCGCCGAGGGAGATCTCCGCGCCACCCTCGCTCTCGAGCCCGGAAGAGTTCCTCCAGCGGGGCGAGGCTCGCCTCGGGCATCACGTGAAAAAGTCCGCTGTCCACGAAGAGTCCGTCGGCGACCAACGCGTGCAGGTGCGGGTGGAAGTCGAGGTATTCGCCGAAGGTGTGGATGGCCATGACCACGCCCGTCGTGCCTTCGGGCAGACCGAGCGTTGTGCGCTGGAACTCGGCCAGGCAGCGGTGGGCGATGCGGCAGAGTTCCTTGATGAGCCTGCGGGCACGGTATGCTTGCGCCTCCATGCCCGCGATGATAGAAAATGGGGTGTGCCAAATAGCGGCATACCCTCAAAAATAGTTTAAGAACCTACGAAATCGAGCCCCTGCACCTGCTCGCCTACCACGGCAACTGATATGTCCTCGCCCGCAGCCGGGGGAGCGACAAAATCTTCGCGTTATCGCGGTTGGGAAAAGTCTCGCCGACCGGGAAACGCTTCAAGCGCCCCGCCGGGTTCGACTGGCGGGAGTTCAGCCGCGAGGCCTTCGGGATCGCACACGGAGAGAAATCCGAGCGCATCCGGCTCCTGTTCTCCGCGCACGTCGCCACCTACATCCGCGAGCGCGTCTGGCATCCCAGCCAGCGCCTCCGCGAGCGCCGCGACGGCTCACTGGAGATGCGGCTCGAAACCTCCGGGCACAAGGAACTCGTCCGCTGGGTGCTCTCATGGGTGCCCGACGTCGAGGTGCTGGCACCGCGAAGCCTGCGCGACCGCGTGCGCGAGAAACTTCACGAGGCACTTTTTTCTTCCTTTGCGTCCTTAGCGACTTTTTCGTGAGGAATTCTTTCCCTGCGCTTCACGGATTCTCAGCCGGCGGAAAGTTCTGCAGCGGTTCGCCGCCGAATTCCGAGATCATTCGCGCGAGGGCGCCGGTGAAGGCGGCGTTGTAGTCGAGGGCCACCTCATTGCTCACGTAGTCGGTGCGGTCGTCGGTGTAGGCGTTGTCGTCCGCGGCTGAGGGGCCGCCCACCAGGGCGCCGAAGAGGACGTGTTTATTGTCAACCGGGAGGTTGATATTGTTGGTGGTGGACCCATGGGCGGCCCGGTGGTGGGGGTTCTTGGGAGCATTGTTGCCGAAGCCGACCACATAGCTGCGCTGTTGGGGGTTCTCTCCCAGCATGTAATTGATTTGGCTGCGGGCGAAGTCCCGATAGCGGGTGCCGACGTCGCCCACCTTGTCGGCGTAGATGAAGGCGAGGAAGGCTGTGTTGGCAGAGTAGCGGAGGGATCCCCACTTATCCAGCCAGGCGAGGCCGCCCGGGGTGTATTTAATCCGCGAGCCATTGTCGCCCACGGTCCAATAGTTGAGCCATTTGTGGACGGTGTCCTTGTAAACCTGTTTTCCGGTGATCTGGGCGAGGAGGACGACGGCCCCGTAGGCTTTGCCATCCCAGGATTGGGTCCAATGGAAGGACTCATAGCGGAAGTACGCGTTGTAGAGGGATTCCGCTTTCATCAAATAGGAAATTTCGCCGGTGGCGCGGTACAGCCAAGCGGCTGCCCACATGAGTTCGTCTTCATAGCCGGAGTAGGAATTGTAATAACCCGCCGCATCGGGAATCGCGTTGGTGTAGGTGTCCTGATATTGCTCGGCGAAGTTGAAGAGCGTCCGGGCGTGTCCGAGCAATTTCTGGGCATAGGCCGGGTCGGCGTTTTTGAAGAGGATGGACGCGGCGGCCATGGCGGCGGCAGACTCTCCGGCAATCTCGGTGCCGGGATGGCTGACATCGGCTTTGTAAGAAGGCCGGGCCATGGTCATGTTTTCAGGGGGGCCCCAGAACGAATGGTCGAGCCCGCCATTGCCGACCTGGCCATAGAGGACATTGTCTTCGGGGTGGGCTTTCATCAACCAGTCCATGCCCCAGCGCACGGCTTCGAGGAGGTGGGATTTTTGCCCGGACGCCTCGTAAGCGGAGTCGTATTCAATCCCGCCCCAGGCCAGAAGGGTCATCGATCCCGCCATGGGGAGGACAAACTTCACATGGTCGCCCGCGTCGTAGTATCCGCCGCTGAAGTCGAGTCCGGCGTCCTGACCGTCGGTCAAGGCGGAATCGCCCCGCCATTTGACTCGAAAGTCGTCGGGCAAATCTCCGGAACGTTGGGCATCGTAAAAGTAGATGCTTTTTTGGAGGGCCTCGGTGTAGTTGAATTTCGGAGAACCAGCTCCCTGGTCGCGGATGCTCACAGTCGCCAAGCCGCGGGCAATCTCCCCGCCGGTGGCGGCGGTCAGGGCCACGGTGAAGTTTTCCAATCCCTCGTCCACGGCATCATTTTGCACCGTGATGGGAATTGTTAAACTGGAAACCCCATACTCAAAGAGGAGGGTGCCCGACTTGGCGACATAGTCCGAACCACTCCGGGCCGAGCCGTCGCGGGTTTCATACATGACCCCGAGGATCGAGGTCGGCGTCGGCGTCACTTTGACCGTGACCAACACGGTGGTCGAACCGGAGGTCGGCTCCTCGACGCTAGCGTCTTCGATCGAGAAGCGAGGCTGCGAAGGAGTCGGTTCAGGTGTGGGCGTTGGCGTCGGGGTGGGCGTCGGTTGCGGAGTCGGTGTGGGATTGGGGGAGCCGCCACCAGCTGGGGTGAAGACAAAATTTGTCGGCGGTTGTTTGTAATTTCCTGGGCCACCGATGAACCCAAAGGTCACCTGGCCACCCGCCGGGATGTCGCGGTTCCAATTGTAGGGCTGCGCATCGATGGTATGCCGATTGCCGGATTTGGAGGCCTCGCGGGCATTCCAAATCGTGGCCACGGTCCGATCCATATCAAACGCCAAGGTCCAGTTCTTGAGAGTCGCGGCGGTTTGGTTCGTGATGACGACGCGGGCTTCGAAACCGCCGATCCAATCGCTGCTGACCACAAAGTGGACTTTCACATTTCCGAGGTCCGCCGTGGTGTTGGGCGATCCGGGCACCGGAGTGGGTGTTGGCGTTGGCGTTGGCGTGGGCGTGGGTGTGGGTGTGGGTGTGGGTGTGGGTGTGGGTGTGGGTGTCGCGGTTGGAGTCGGATTGGGCGTCGGTGCTCCTCCCCCGGCGGTGGGCAAGAAGACGAAGTTGGTCGGCGGTTGGGACACATTCCCCGCGCTGCCGGCGAATCCGAAGGAGATTTTCCCTCTCGCAGGCACGTCCTTGTTCCAGAAGTAGGGGGCGCCGTCGAAGGTGTAGCGCTGCCCTGAGTGGGAGGCGATGCGGGCATTGTACGGACCGCTTAATGCGCGATCAAAGTCGAAGGCGAGCGACCAGTTTTTCAGGGTCGCGTTGGTTTTATTTTCAATGACGACATCGCTCTGGAAGCCACTCATCCAGTCGTTGGTGACGGTGAAGGTGACTTTGACGGCGCTATTTTCATAGACGGTATTGCCGGAGCCCGGTGTCGCCGGAGGGATTGGTGTGGGGGCTGGTGTTGGCGTAGGAACTGGGGTCGGCGTGGGCGACGGATGTTCGTGTCCGCCGGGAGCTTGGGGCGCGACTTCAGGCGCTGGGGAGGCGGTGCCATAATCGACGCCACCGAAATCCAGGTCACTGGTGGAAAAGAAGACCTCGCCCACGGGATCGATGCGCTGCCAGAGCACATACAAAATGTGGCGACCGCTGCGTGGGGGCAGGTTGACATCAAAGACGTAGTTACTTCCGTGCAAACTGACATTTTCTCCGCCGGGAAGGGGCTCGAGGTCGCTCCATTTCAGGGGTTGACGGGGATCGTAACCGTCCTTGGTCAAATACGCTCTGAAGGTGCTGGGATCATGCGGGGTGGCCGCATAGAAGGTACAGGTTCGCGGGCCGGGCGAGACTTTGGTGGCGGGCCAGTCGGTCCGGGCGAGATTGAGTCCGGCGTATTTGTCCCGACCGGCTCCGGGGAGTTGACCGTCGGGGATTTGGGCCTGGTAGTCGTGGTTGGGCAGGTTCCGGCTGACCTCGTGCCAGTCGTAAAAGGCCTGAGTGCCGGCCACGGCGATGGCCGCCTTCGCGGCGTCGGTGCGGGGCGTTTGGGGATTTTCCAGGAAAACTTCGTAGGAACGGCTGATGGGATCAGCCATGGATCCATGCCCCCACACCATCGCGGGGAAAAGCACGGACAGAGTCATGAGACAGAATATGCGGGAGAGGGAAGTTATTGTGGACATGGGACGACCATGCAGAGAAATTCAGGGATGTCCCGTCCAACTCGACTAGGTGGGCGGGAAACTCGATGAATGGACCCGAGAACGCGTTGACCTGGGTCTCCTCCGGTAGCAACGATAACATCGTGCAGCCATTTTCTCAATATTGGAAACGCCTCCCGTTCTGGCGTCTCAACGTCGCGATGTGCTTTGTGTTTTCGATCCTATTCTTCGCGCGGGTCGTTCTGCACCTCGACGTATGGTCCGCTCTGACGCTCTCGCTCTTCCAGCTTTTGCTTTGCCTCGCGTTGACCGGCGTGCTTCTACGCGCCTATCAGCGATTGAGGAAATTCGTCCATTTCGGGGTTGAAACCGCCGCCTGGATCATTGGCCTGAGTTTGGCCGCCGGCTGATAGGAAATCGCTTTCGGCCCACCGGGACGTTCGCCCGGAGTTTGAAGCTGGAAGAGGGTGTTTCCATAGCTGGATGCTGGTAGATCGGGGTTTGAGCGTCAAGCGCCCGTCATTGCGTGATGCGGGCCGCGCCCCGCATCACGCGATGACGGGTCCGGCGGGCTGATAGGCGGAAAAGGCGAGCCTCGCGGGCGCAGTCGATGGATTGTTCAAAAACCACCCTGCGCCGGTGCCACCAAGTCGCCAGCGTCGGCCTCACCGAACGAGCCGCCAAGGAAAAGGGCCTCAAATTCAAGGCGGGCAAGTTCCCCTTCATGGCCAGCGGCAAAGCCCGCGCCATTGGAGAAAGCGAAGGCTTTGTCAAATTGATCGTCGGCGAACCCCATGGTGAAATCCTTGGGGCCCACATCATCGGAGCAGATGCCACCGAGATGATCGCAGAATTGGGGCTGGCCATCGCCAGTGAACTGACGCTCGACGAGATCCACGCCACCAGCCACGCCCACCCGACCCTGAGCGAAGCCGTCCACGAAGCAGCCCTCAGCGCCGAAGGCCTGGCCATCCACGTCTAGGCCAGCACCAACCATTTAATAGGCCGGGAGGTCACGGTCCACCGTGGCCTCCTTCGTTTTGCGCTCCGGATCCGGCCCAAGTTGGGAATTGACCCCACGATGGCGGAGGAATAAGCTCCGAAATGACCGTCTCACCAATCGTTCCACTGGTCGCGATGGTGGCCCTGTTTGCCGTCCTCTCTCCGGTCAGGAGCGAGGACACTCCAGTGCGACTTACGGTGGAAGAGGAGACCATTTCCATCAAGGGCCGCGAGGTTGCCGTCATGGCCATCCGGCAGTCGGATGGGACGTCCGGCTACTCGCCCTCAAAAGATGAGGGTTTCCATGTGAAGGTGGTCAATCATCTTAGCGTCCCAACCAGCATCCATTGGCACGGTCTCATCCTGCCCAACCTCATGGACGGGGTGCCATTCGTAACCCAGGACCCCATTCCGCCAGGAGGTTCGTTTGTTTATGATTTTCCTCTCAAACAAGCAGGGACCTACTGGATGCATTCCCATTACGGACTGCAGGAGCAATTGCTCAATTCCGCTCCGCTGGTGATTTGGACGCCGGAGGAAAGAGCCCTGGCCGACCTGCAACATGTGGTCATGTTGTCGGACTTTTCCTTCAGCTCCCCGCTGGAGATCCTCAAAGACCTCAAGGCCGCAAAACCAAAATCCATGGCAATGGCCATGCCCGGGAAGGCGACGAAAGAACCCCTTTCCGTCCAAGTCTGGGATGAATCCTCCCAGCGCTTCACCCGAGGGGAACGCAGCGCGGAAGGCCCCAACGTTGATGTCATCTACGACGCACTGCTGGCCAATCGCAAAACCATCGAAGCGCCGGAAGTGGTCACCGTCCCTCCCGGAAAGAGCCTGCTCCTCCGCATTGTGGCCGCTTCCTCCGCGACCGACTTCTTCATCAACACTGGGGCTCTGGAGGCCGAGTTATTGGCCGTGGACGGACAGGCGGTTGAACCCCTGAAGGGGAATTTTTTCCAGCTTGCCGTCGCCCAACGCATCGACCTGCGGGTCACCATGCCAGAGTCTGGCGGAGCATTTCCCGTTCTCTATCAAGGCGAGGGCACCCGGCTGCTTGCCGCCACCGTGCTGGTTTCCGAAGACCAGGCGGTCGTACCCGCCCTGGTCCAAGAGGCCCTTCTTCCCACCGGCGGACTCAGCAACCTTCAGGAGAAAAAACTCCGGTCCCGCAATCCCCTTCCGGTCAAACCAGTGGACCGCAGTCATCCCGGCATTCTGGACGGCACCATGGCGGGCTACACTTGGACAATCAACGGCGAGGCGTATCCGAACCGCCAGGCCCTCGACGTCAAAGAGGGGGAGCGGGTCGAAATTGTTCTGCGCAACGACACCAAGATGGGTCATCCCATGCATCTGCACGGACACGATTTTCAGGTCGTCGAGATTGATGGGGAAAAGCTCTCCGGAGCCCTTCGCGATACGGTTGAGGTTCCACCCGGTTCCACCATCAAAATCATTTTCGATGCCAACAATCCCGGAGTGTGGGCCTTTCATTGCCACATTCTCTACCACATGGCGACCGGGATGTTCACGGTCGTGAAATACGAGGGAGCCGACACCCGGTTTTGGCAACCGGAACGATCCACCGAAGACCTCCAAAAGAGTATTCCCCCCGAAAAACCCTGAAGGGATTCAGTCTTCACAAAATAGAGAAATACATCCGGCTACGGTCTCAAAACCAGTTGTCAGATTCGAGGCACCCTCCTAGGATTTCTTCGCAATGCGTTTGATGGTCTGTCCTCGCCTCGGTGTTTCCCTCTACCGGAAAGCTCCGGTGACACATTTTGTCAGCCTGATTGATCCCGACGAGCGGGAAACCCCGCTGCATCCTCCGAAGTCGACGACCCATCAGTTGCAGCTCATCTTCAACGATTTGGATGACATTGAGATGACCCTGCCCATGTTTTCCCGCTACAAGGCCCCGGAGGAACATCATGTTGCCAGGCTGGTCGCGTTTGGACACGAGATGGAATCGCTCAGCGACTGGGGACGGCTTGTGCACTGTGAGGCCGGCATCAGTCGGTCCACCGCCTCGGCCATCACGGTCATGACCGATCTGATAGGAAATCGCTTTCGGCCCACCGGGACGTTCGCCCGGAGTTTGAAGCTGGAAGCGGGAATTTCCATAGCTGGATGCTGGCAGATTGGGGTTTGAGAGTCCGGCCCCGACACTCTTCTTCTCCGTAAGCGAAAACAGACCGAAGGGCGGGGGGCCGCTTCTCGACCTGACCAGACCGGTCCTCTGCGGGACTATTGACGGAATTTTTATTTCAGGGACGTCAAACGTCTGCTAAACGGTCCCCATGTCAAAAGCTCGCTTCATTGGCCTGATCGGCCTAGCTTTCTTTTTGGCATCCACCGGTCCGATTTTTCCCCAGGCCAGCAGCCATCTCCTTCTCGACTACGATTCCGAGACGGGTGATTTCACTTATCTGAACAATGCCCTCGGAACCGGCATTTTTTACGATGCCGGCTTTCTGGGGAAAAATACCATCGTGGCCAATGTGGAAGCGGGATTGATTTGGTACGATCACGATGCCTTCAATCGTCCGCCCGACGCCACCTCGACATTTTTTGCCTTTAATAACCCCGAGGCTCTCAATGAGACGGACTACCATGCCACCATGGTCGGGCATGTTCTCGCTGGCAGCGGGTATGTTGCCGACTCCGATCCGGCGCAGTTCTATTATGTCGGGATCGGGTTGGCTCCCTATGCCAGTATTTGGTCGGCGAGCGTGGCCACGGAATATTCTCAGACCAATCTGGGTGAGTTTCAAATCACCGACGCCTCCACGATCACACCCTACAAGGCCTTCTTCAACGGAATCAACAGTGAACGCCCCGACGTCATCAACAGCAGTTGGGGGGGGCCGGACCCCGCAGGAACCGAGACCACAACCATCGCCATCGACGGCCTGGCCCGACAGAATCCCAACGTCGCCTTCGTGGCCTCCGCTGGCAACTCGGCAGCAGCCACCGTGGTGGGACCGGGCAGCGGCTACAACAATATCACCGTCGGTTCCGTCGGCGGGCCTAACCTCCTGGATCCTTCGGAGTTTTCCTCGAGCGGACTGGCCGACTTTTACAATCCCGCCACCGGACTCACCATCAGCGCGGTCCGCGTCGCGGTGGATCTGGCCGCCCCCGGGGAAAACCTCGTTCTCGCCGCCTATCTGGGAGATTCCGGATCGCTCGGAGCCTCAACGGATCCTGAAATCAAAGGCATCATTCAGGAACCCTCCCCGGGCGACCTCTATTTCACCAGTGTGGACGGCACCAGCTTCTCCGCCCCCATTGTCAGCGGCGGCATCGCCCTGCTCAAGGACGTGGCCAAGAGTTCCACCTACTCCGCAGATATGGGCACCGAAGCGCTCGATACCCGGGTGATCAAATCCGTCCTCATGGCCAGTGCCCGGAAGACCACCGGATGGGATAATGGCCAAACCGTCAATGGCAGCGGAGTGACCGTGACGACCCAGGTGCTCGACCTGGCCACCGGGGCCGGCGCTCTCGACTTGGAAAATGCTGCCACCACCTATGTGGGAGGAACCACCGACGTCGTGGGCTCCCTGGGCGGAGAAATTCTCTCCACCGGATGGGACTTCGGCGAAGTCGGTTTTGGGCTGACCAATGACTACCTCTTCGACAACCCCTTCGCCACCGAAGTCGAGTTGACTGCCTCCCTCAATTGGTTCGCGGGACGTTCCTTCGACGACGAGACCGATCTGGGTGCAAACTTGAGTTTTTCCGACCTCAACCTGCAAGTCTGGCAATACATCGACGGAATGCCTGCCGCTCTCGTGGCCGAATCCGTCAGCACGTACAACAACACAGAATATCTCAGGATCACCTTGACCACCCCTGGCCTCTACGGGCTCTCCATCATTTTCGAACAATTGATTTTTGATCTCACTCCAAGCGGCGTGACCTCGGAAACTTACGGCTTGGCCTGGCAAGCCAAAACGGTCCCCGAACCCTCGACCCTCCTTTTGGTCCTGTTCGTCGGATTCCTCCTGATGGTCCGATGCACGGGTCGAGCGCATCGCCCCCGCCGCACCACCCGCTAGCACCAAAGTCTCCCATGGAGAGCCGCTTGCCTGTCGGCGGACATCTGCTACCGTGCGCGGCGAGATGCGGAAGGGAATCGTTTTTTTGCTTTTGGCTTTTGGGGTCTTGGCCACAGCGCATTCCCCGATTCATGCCGCCATGAGCGAGGCAGAAAAAAAATCCCTTTTTCTCCGGGCGCGCGAGGATATCCGACCGGTTCCACGCCAACAACCCCAGGCAACTCCACGGCCCAAGCCGGCCTCCACTCCCCGCAAAAAGACGTCCCAGGAATCAACTCCCACGAAGACGCCAGACGCCACCCCGGACGTGATTGAACTGGAACCCGAACGCGCCAAGCCGGAACCAGAAAAAAAATCATCTTCCAAGGTCCGTGGTGATGTCCCCGCCGCACCCATCCTGATCGAAAAATCCGGTCGGGTGGAAAGTGAGGGCGAGGTCGCTCCGCCAAAATCCTCCGGTGGTTTTTTCAAGAGATATCGCTATTTGACACCCTCCGTTCGGCGCGCCATCGACAAAGCCCGCGTCCGCAAGGGCCGCTGGAAATACATCATCATTCACAACAGCGGCACCCGCCAGGGCAATGCCCGGGCCTTTGACAACTACCACCGCAGGGTACGCAAAATGCAAAACGGGCTCGCCTATCATTTCGTCATCGGCAACGGCACGTCGTCCGGCGATGGTGAAATTGAAATTGGCCCCCGCTGGACCAAGCAACTCAATGGCGGCCATGTCGCCAGCGATTATCTCAATAATATCGCCCTAGGCATTTGCCTGGTGGGGGATTTTAACCGCGACGCCGTCTCCAAAAATCAACTCGAGGCCTTGAAGGAATTGACCGACTACCTCCGCAACCGGGTCGGAAAAATCAAAAGCAAGCGCAGCATTGTCGTCCCGCACAAGTTGATCAACCCGAAGCCCACCGACTGCCCTGGGGACCGCTTCCCCTACCAATGGCTGCAACGCGAATATCGCTGAGCCCCCCGCGGCACTCTCACTTCTTTTATGAAAATTGGCATCACCGGCGGCACAGGATTTATCGGCAACCGGCTGGCTGAACAGGCCCGCCAAGAAGGCCACGAAGTGGTTATCTTCTCCCGCCGGGCCGATTCTTTAAATCTTCCCCATGCGGAGGCACGGTTGTTCACTCCCGGCACTCCGCCCGACCTCGCCGGCCTGGATGCCGTGGTCAATCTGGCCGGAGCCTCCATCTTCGGGTTGTGGACCAAGGCGCAAAGAAAATGCATTATCGACAGCCGCATTCTCAGCACGCGGGGAATCGTCGAGGCCATCGCCGCGCTGGCCCGGAACGGATCACCCGTTCCCACCCTCATCAACGGATCGGCGATCGGGTTTTATGGCGACACCGGAGATCGCCTCGTCGAGGAAACGGATGGTCCCGGCAAGGGGTTTTTGTCCGGGGTCTGCCAGGCTTGGGAAGCCGAGGCGCACCAAGCCGAAGCCAGTGGGGCCCGCGTCGTTTGCCTTCGCACTGGCTTCGTCATCGGGCGCGGTGGCGCGCTCGCCCTCATTGGTCCACTTTTCCGCTGGGGCCTGGGAGGGTGTCTCGGCGATGGACGCCAATGGATGAGCGGCATCCACGTGGATGATGTCGCCGGACTCATTCTTTGGGCCCTCACCAATGATTCTGTCAAAGGACCGCTCAACGGCGTCATGCCCGATCCTTTTCGCAATATTGACTTCACCCGCGAGGTGGCCCGCGCCGTCCATCGTCCCGCCTTTCTCCCGGCACCTGCCTTCGTTCTTCGTCTCGGACTGGGCGAATTTTCCCACCTCCTCCTCGACAATTCCCGAGTGCAGCCTCGTCGGGCCGAAGACCATGGATATGTTTTCCGGTTTGCCAGTTTGCCCAGCGCCCTTCAGGATACACTGTGATCATCTCCCCAGATCCTGCCGCCATGTCTGTCCCACAAAATACCATCGCCCTCATTTACGACTACGATCAGACCCTCTCCCCAACCTACATGCAGGAGGAGGCGCTTTTCCCCGTCTTCGGGATTGATTCCAAACAATTCTGGGCCCGCTGCGGCGAACTGGTCAAGGACCAGGGTTACGATAACGAACTCGCTTACATGAAGGTCATGCTCGATTACCTCGACATGGACCGCCCGAAGAATTCGGAACTGAAAAAGCTCGGCGAAAAACTCACTTTCTACAAGGGCTTGCCCGAGATGTTTGAGGAATTCAAATCCGGCCTCCTCCGCCACGACCACGAGACCTTCGGCATCAAGGTGGAACATTACATTGTCTCCTCCGGGCTCAAGATCCTCCTCGAGGGCAGCAAACTAGCTCCCTATGTGAAGGCAATTTTTGGTTGCGAATTTGCCGAGGATTCCCAAGGACGGATCACCTTTCCCCGCCGCGTCATCAGTCACACCCAAAAGACCCAATTTCTTTTCCGCATCAACAAGGGGATGCTCGACATGAACGAGGACGTCAATGACCACATGAGCCCCGAGTTGCGGCCCATTCCGTTCACCAACATGATCTACATCGGCGACGGTCCCACCGACGTCCCCTGCTTCACCGTCATGCGTCGCAACGGCGGCAACGCGATCGCGGTTTACAACGCCGAAGATGCCACCCGCGCAAGCTTCAAAAAGTGCTACCAACTCAGCACTCACGCCGACCGGGTCAAAAACATTGCCCCTTCGGATTTCCGGGCCGGGAGCCACCTTCGGCTTTTGGTCGAAGAAATGGTCCACGAAGTCGCCGAACGCATCGTCCAACGCCGCCGCGACGACCTCGAAGCCGGCACGGTTAAGGCGCCAACGTACTAGGCGGGCGGCAACGGCTCAGGCGCAACCGGCACGGCCAAGCTTTCAAGTGGGACTGCGAAAGTTGGAAGAATCTCCCACGACCGCCCAGGGTTTCTGTTTTTGCTATTTTCGGGCATCCATTGTCGCCACCTGCGGATATTTGAGAATCCTCTCGTCCGCCGTGACCAGGCAACAACGGTGAATGCGGGCTGTCGCCACGAGCATCCGATCGACGGGATCGGCATGAAATCCCGGCGGCGGAAGTTGGTAGGCATCCATCGCGCTCACATGATCCAACGGAATCGTATCAAGCCTGAGGTCCGCAAAGGACGTTTCGATCCATTGTTTCAGCGGACACGCCAAATTAATTCGCCCCCCTTCCACCAAGCGGGCAATCTCCAGAGTGGAAACCGGAGAGACAAAACGTTCATTGGCGGAATTTCTGAGCGCACGGGCACACTTGGTCCCCAGAACCTCCGCTCCCTCAAAAGCCCAGATCCAAACGTGAGTATCGAGAAGTAACTTCACGCATTCAGTTCCCATTCATCGGAAAAACCCATGTCTACGAGGGCTTGGTCATCGGGTCTCTCAATCATCAGGTCTCGGCCTGTTCCCAACACAATGCGTTTCTCCGCCACCGCACCAGCCGGCTGAATCTGTGCCACCGGCTCGCCCCGGATCGTAATAAGAAGCGGCCTGCCGCTGGTATTAACACGCTTGAGCGTCGCAATCGCTTTGGCCTTAAACTCAGAAATAATCATCGTTTCCACAACTCAAATTACATACTAGGTCAATTTGACTTGGTCAACTGAAACCATCTTCTCCAAAAACTCTTCTCTCCTTTACATCCTTTCCGTGAGGGGATTTTTCCCTAATAAATCTCGGCTTCGCCCGATAACCCGGTCATGAATCCTTCCATGCGTTTGCTAGCTTCCCTCCTCTTCGGTCTCCTGCCCGCCACCCTCCTCGCGGCTCCCGGACTGACGATCTACAACCAGAACTTCGCCGTCGTCCGCGACCAGATCTCACTCGATCTCAAAGCTGGCGAAAACGAAGTGACCTTCGACGGGGCCACCATGCACCTCGAGCCCGACTCGGTCATTCTCCGCGATCCCTCTGGGACGCCGCTGCAAATCCTCGAACAAAATTACCGCAATGACCCCGTCACCCAGGAGCTTTTGCTTTCGCTCTTTGAAGGGAAGGAAATCGACTTCTTCGTCCGCGAAATTAACAAACCGGACCGAACCCTCCGCGGAAAAATCATCCGCTCCGGCTATAACCCGCAGGGCGGTCAAGGCGGGCAGCCCATCATTGAAATCGATGGCAAAATCCAGTTCTCCCTTCCCGGCCAGCCAATTTTCCCTTCCCTCGGCGATGACACCATCCTCAAACCCCGCCTCTCCTGGAAAATCCTCGCGGCCAAGGAAGAAAAAACCGAAGCCGAGCTCGGTTACATCACCGGGGGAATGTCCTGGCAGGCCAGTTACAACATCGTCGCCCCGGAAAAAGGTAATCTCCTTGATATCGTTGGCTGGATTACGATGGACAACCAATCGGGACGGGATTTTGAGAATGCTCAAATCAAACTGATGGCGGGAGATGTGAACAAAATCGAGCCACAGGAAAGTCGTTCAAACCTCAGATTGAGATCTGCAGCAATGTCGATCGATCAAGCCGCGCCCGCCGTAACTGAAAAATCCTTCGACGAATACCACCTCTACACCCTCGAACGGGCTACCACCCTGCGCGACCGCGAGACCAAGCAGGTGGAATTCATCCGCGCCTCCGGGGTAAAATCCGAACTCATCTATGTCTATGACGGCGCCCTCATCGACTGGAACCGCTGGCGCGGCTACGACGTCAATTCCCGTCGCACCAATGAAGAGTTCGGCTCCCAAAGCAACTCCAAGGTGGCGGTGATGCGGGAGTTCAAGAACACCAAGGAAAACGGCCTCGGCATCCCCCTGCCCAAAGGCCGCCTCCGTTTCTACCGGAGCAATGGCTCCCAACTCGAATTCACGGGCGAAAACGAAATCGACCACACCCCCGCCAATGAACTCATTAAAGTCCATACCGGCGACGCCTTCGATTTGGTGGGAGAACGCAAACGAACCAACTTCAAAGTCGATAACTCCAACAACTGGGCGGACGAGTCCTTCGAGATCCAAATCCGCAACCGGAAAAAAGAACCCGTCACCATCCGGGTGGTCGAGCATCTCTACCGCTGGAATAATTGGGAAATCACCGAAAAATCCGAAACATACCTCAAACTGAACTCTGACGAGATTGAGTTCCGGGTGGAATTGAAACCCGACGAGGAACGGACCCTTACCTATACGGTCCACTATTCCTGGTGATCATTCCGTGACGCACTCTTGCCGGAATCCTCGGCGCACGTTTAGATGAGGCCCATGAGTGGTCCATTAAAAATCGCCGGACGGGAGTTCGGTTCACGCCTTCTGGTCGGAACAGGGAAGTTTTCCTCCAACGAGGTCATGCGCGACACCTTGACTGCCAGCGGCACCGAGATTGTCACCGTCGCGCTTCGGCGGGCCGACTTGAGCGGAAAAAAGGACCCGTTCGCCAACATTCTTGAGTTCATTGATCCAAAAAAATATCTCCTCCTGCCCAATACCAGCGGAGCCATCAATGCCGAGGAAGCTGTCCGTCTGGCCCGCCTCGCCGCCGCCGCGGGACTTCCCCAATGGATTAAATTGGAAATCCATCCCGACCCCCAATACCTCCTCCCCGATCCCATCGAGACCCTCAAAGCCGCCGAGATCCTTGTGAAAGAAGGCTTCACCGTCCTGCCCTACATCAACGCCGATCCGGTCCTGGCCAAGCGTTTGCAAGATGTCGGCACCGCCACGGTCATGCCCCTGGGGTCTCCGATTGGCAGCAATCGTGGGATCGAAACCCGGGCACAAATTGCCATCATCATCGCCCAGGCCACCGTACCAGTGATCGTCGATGCCGGCATCGGCGCGCCCAGTCATGCCGCCGAGGCCATGGAACTCGGAGCCGACGCCGTCCTCGTCAACACCGCTCTCGCTGCCGCCCGCGATCCGATCCGGATGGGACGCGCCTTCAAAATGGCCGTCGAAGCCGCCCGCGAAGCGGTGGAAGCCGGTCTCCCCACCCAACTCGATCACGCCGAGGCCACCAGCCCCTTGACGGCTTTTCTCAGTTCCCAATCCGAAAAGCCCGGCGAGTAGATCCTTTCTCTTCACTCGCTACCTTTTACTCGCCACTCGCCACCAATTCCAAAAAACAGACCTCACGCAAAGGCCGCAAAGGTCGCGAAGGAAAACCCCAAATCCTCCGAGTAAGATCATCTCTTTACCCGCTACCCGCCTCCGACCCCATGTCCGACAAGCAGACTCCCATGATGAAGCAATATCACGCCATCCGGCGAGAGTTGCCTCCTCATACCCTCCTGCTTTTTCGCCTGGGGGATTTCTACGAAATGTTTGGCGACGACGCCAAAACCGCCTCGGCGTTGATGAATATCGCCCTGACCAAGCGGGGCGAGATGCCTATGTGCGGGATGCCCTACCACGCCGCCCGGGGATATATTGAAAAACTAATCGCCGGAGGGTGGAGGGTGGCCATTTGCGATCAGGTCGGCGAGGTCACCGCCGGCAAATTAGTGCGACGCGAGATCGCCCAAATTCTCAGCGCAGGCACGCTGGATGATTTTGGTCTCGATGACCGCAAACCCAACTATCTCGCCGCCATATGCCGGCAGGGCGATGCCTTTGGCCTCGCGTATTGCGAACTCAGCACCGGGGAATTTCGACTCACCGAGGTCGCCAGCATCGCAACCCTCATCGACGAATTAGCCCGCGTCTCTCCCGCAGAAACCATTGCCCCCGAATCGCAGCAGGATGATTTTGCTCCCGTCGAAGAGACCCATTTTCTCGATGCCTATCCCTTCGAAAGTGATCCCGCCGGGGAACTCTTGCGCGAACATTTTCAAGTCCACTCGTTAGATGGGTTTGGCTGTGCCGACCTTCCCGTTGCCGTCGGGGCCGCCGGGGCCCTTCTCCATTACCTCACCCGGCAGATGCGGCGCAATGCCTCCCACCTTCGACGCCTCCAACCCTACCGCGCCAGCCAGTTTCTTATTCTCGATGCCGCCTCCCAGGCCCACTTGGAACTCGTCCAATCCCGCGGCGGCAAATCCATGACCCTTTTGGGCACTCTTGATCGCGCAGTCACTCCCATGGGAGCCCGCCTCCTCCGGGAATGGATCCTCCATCCGCTCTGCGAAGTGGAACCCATCCAGGCCCGACAAGACGCCGTCGCCAGCCTCCTCGACGATGCCCTCCTCCTGGGCAAACTGCGTGAACATCTGGCTGAAATCCGTGACCTCGAACGCGCCGTCGCCCGACTCAATGGCTCCTCCGGCAATGCCCGCGATCTGGCCGCCCTCGCCTCCTCGCTGGCCCGGGTGCCGGGCGTGTCTGACTGTGTCCGGGCCATCTCCACCCGGGAGAATGCCCACGGCCTCCTCCTCTCCACCCTCGCGGATCGGCTTCACCCCCTTCCCGACCTGGTGGAAACGCTGGCCAAATCTCTGGTCAACGAACCGCCCGCCATCCTCCGCGACGGCGGCCTCATCCGGGAAGGCTGCGACCCGGCCTTGGACGAACTCCGCTCCGCCTCCCACGAAGGCAAAAACTGGATCGCCTCCCTCCAGGATAAGGAAATTGCCCGCACCGGGATCAAGTCGCTCAAGATCCGTTTCACCTCCGTCTTCGGCTATTTCATCGAAATCACCAAAGCCAACCTCGGCGCGGTCCCCGACGACTACATTCGCAAACAAACCACCGTCAACAGCGAGCGCTTCATCACTCCTGAACTGAAAGAGGTGGAAGGAAAAATCCTCGGGGCAGACGAGCGGGCCAAAGCCCGCGAGATCGAGCTCTTCCATGCCCTTCGCAATCAGGCCCTGGCCGAACTTTCCGCCATCCAAGAGACCGCCGCCGCTCTGGCCGCTCTCGATGGACTCGCCTCTTTCGCCGAAACCGCTCGCCAGGGGAACCACATCCGTCCCGTCGTGGATGACTCCGGCCACCTGGAAATTTCGGAAGGCCGGCACCCGGTCCTCGACCAACAAACGACAGGCGAACGCTTTGTTCCCAACGAAACTTCACTCGACGCGGACGAGAAATTCTTTGCCCTGATCACCGGCCCCAACATGGCGGGTAAATCCACCTACATTCGCCAAGTCGCCCTCCTCACCCTCATGGCTCAAATGGGCGCCTGGCTCCCCGCCGCCTCTGCGCGAATCGGCGTCACCGATCGCATCTTCACCCGCGTCGGCGCCAACGACGATCTCTCCAAAGGCCAATCCACCTTCATGGTGGAAATGAATGAGACCGCCAACATCCTCAACAACGCAACCGCCCGCAGCCTCGTCATTCTCGACGAGATCGGTCGCGGCACCTCAACCTTCGATGGGCTCAGCATTGCCTGGAGCGTCTCAGAACACCTCCATGATGCCATCGGCTGTCGGACCCTCTTTGCCACCCATTACCACGAAATCACCGACCTGGAGCGGACCAAACCTGGCGTCATCAATCTCAATGTCGCCGTCCGGGAGTGGAACGATCAAGTCATCTTTCTCCGCAAAATCCTTCCCGGCCGGGCCGACCAAAGTTATGGGATTCAAGTTGCCCGCCTGGCCGGTCTGCCGGATAGCGTTCTCTCCCGGGCCCGGGAGATTTTGAGCAATCTGGAACAATCGGAGCTCAACGCCGAGGGCCAACCCGCCCTCATCGGCCAGACCATTTCCCCCGACCAATCGCCCCCTCCGAAACGGAATCCCCGCAGCCCCGCACCTCCTCAGGCCGACCCCAATCAACTCAGCCTGATTTGACCAGGCAAAAGGCAGGAACCCTCTCGCCACGGACCATGTGTTCGCGTTTCCACTGAGCCCCATCTTTCCGTTCTGTGATGCGATCGTCACGATAAACGGAAAGAACGGGAAACGATCTTGGGGGGGGCGACGGCCAGATGCCAGACGTTCGCGCGAGAGTCTGACGAGCGCAGCGATCACCCGCCTGGGTATTTCCCCCGTTGACCTCAGCCCTGGCAGGACTTTTCCAACCAGGCCGCGTAATCATCCTCGGTGATCGCACCCGCGGCCAAGGCCAGAGTGCGTTCGACCACTTCGATCTCTGGAGCCTTAAGAAATTGCCCGTTGGCTCCCAAGAAAATGTAGGCCGCCATAAAACCCGTACGTTTATTGCCATCCAAGAAAGGATGGTTTTTGACAATCCCCGCTGCGTAGCCCGCCGCGAGTTCATAAAGGGTGGGCGTTTCGTCTGTAAACAGATGCTGCGGACGATTCATGGCTGAGACCAGCAATCCGTCCTCACGAACGCCTTCTAAACCGCCAAAGCGTTTTAACAATTTTTCGTACTTCTGAACTTGTCAAGCCAACCAGAAACCCGAGCTTCCCTCACCCGAACGCCACAACGAGCGCAGAGGAAAAAACAAGCGGTGGTGTGCAAAAGGCCGAGAGCGCTCTTTTTTAGGTAGGATCAGGGATTCCCCAGGCTCTCAAAAAGGCATTCTCCCGTAGCATCATTGACACAAACGCCAACACCTCCCCTTAATGGTGAATGAGGGTTGAATGGAAAAAGAACGCGATGCAGATCGCGGGGACGGGTGTCATTGGAATTTCTGCGGGTTTGGCGGCCGTCGCTTTTCATCACGCCATGCTCTGGCTCATCGAACGGATGGTGGAGTGGCCTTCTCATGGGCCGGGCTGGAAATTTTCCCTCATGGTCCTCGGCGGGATGGCCCTGGCCGCCTTCATCACCGGACTGATGATGAAGTATCTGGCACCCGACGCCCCAGGAAGTGGCATCCCCCAGGTGAAAAATGCCTACCACACTGGAAAACTTGATTTCACCTGGCGGCTCATCTTTGTGAAATTTTTTGGCGGGGTGCTTTCGATTGGAACCGGGTCTAGCCTCGGTCGGGAAGGTCCCACCATCCACATCGGGGCCGCCATCGCCAGCAAAGTGGCCAAGTTTCTCGGGGAAGGTCCCGCCGCCAAGGCCAACGCCGTCTGCGCCGGTTCCGCCGCCGGTCTCGCCGCCGCCTTCAGCAGTCCCCTCGCCGGAGTGACCCTCGTTCTGGAAGAAATCGCCGGAGGGAAAAACCAAAACAAATTTGCCGGGCGTTCGCTCTTCGCCGCCGCCTTAGCTTCCAGTGTCGTCTATGCCATGACGGGAGGAACCGCCTGCCTCCCCATCGGACCCGACATGCCCATGCATTGGAAAGTGCTTTGGCTTTCGCCCCTCGTGGCGATCTTCGCCGGCGCCACCGGGCTTTTGTTTCAATGGAGCACTTTGGGACTGCGAAAAAAATGCCAGGCCTCAACCTTGTCCCGGCCGGTGAAACTCACCCTCGGCGCCGTTGGCGGCGGTCTCTTTGCCCTCATCGCTTTTGGGCTGACTGGTCAGCTGGGTGTCTTTGCCCTGGGCGAAAAAGACCTTCTCGCCTCGCTCCATAACCAAATCTCCTGGCCGGTGGCCGGCTGCCTCCTCTTTGGCAAAATCGCCGCCACCACCCTTTGTTATGGATCGGGTGGATGCGGGGGCGTTTTTGCTCCCATCATTTTCTTTGGCAGTATGGCCGGCGTGGTCATCTATGGGCTGGCCTCCCCGTGGATCAACCTGACCCCGTCCGACCAGACCCTCCTGGCCCTTGTGGGCATGACTGCCTGTCTCAGTGCGGTGGTTAGGGCACCCCTCACCTCGATCCTCATTGTGATGGAGATGACTTGGCAGATCCATGTCCTCCCCGCTCTGATGGTGGCGGCGGTCATTGGAGTCTTCCTCAACCGCTCCGTCTTCAGCGCCAATTTCTACGACGCCGCCCTCGAGCAGGACGGCATTGTCATCAAGGAATAAAATTTACTTATCGCCATTCGGTTTCCGCTTTTCTCCCCGAGTGGAGACAGCTAGCCTTCCGCTGTGCAACTCTTCCTCACTTTCCGCAGAATGGCGTTGGCCCTGTTGGTTCTGGTCTCCCCGGCCTTCGCGACGGCGGCGCAGAATTACGTGGTGGTAGATAACCAAACCGGAATGATTCTGGATTCCCGTGATCCCGACCGCAAAGTCCAGGTGGCCAGTTTGACCAAGATCGCCACTGCGGTGATTGTCTTCGACTGGGCTCAACTCAAAAATATCGATCTCAGCACGCCAGCCACCGTCAGTGCCAGCGCCCTCCAAGCTGGTGGCGTCAACCCCGTCGGGCTCCAGATTGGCGACACCATCAGTCTGCGCGACCTCCTTTATTCCGCCTTGCTGGCCTCCGACAACATTGCCGCCACCGTTCTGGCCGAACACGTCGGGGCCCGCCTGCCCAACTCACAAAACATCGATCCGGCGGGAAATTTCGTCACCCACATGAATGCCCTCGCCCGGACTCTGGAGATGAAGCGCACCCTCTTTCTCAATTCCACCGGGATCGACAGTGGGCCTGAAAATACCGTCCCTCATTCCACCGCCGCCGACATGGCCCGGCTCACCCGCTATGCCTATAGCGAAGCCGATTTTCCGTTTTACGTTTCCCAAGAAACCCGCGATATCCACTTCATCCGCAACGGAGTGGATACGAGCGTAAAACTGAAAAACACCAACAGTCTGCTCGGTCGCGGCAGTATTGACGGCGTCAAGACCGGACGCACCTCCCGAGCGGGAGAATGCCTCATCCTCTCGGCGGAAAAATCTCCCGAAGTGCAGCGCGAAGGCACCACCGTTTTTGTTACCCCCCGCCGCCTCATTGTCGTCTTGCTGGGCTCTCGCGACCGATTCAGCGAAGGAAGCTCCCTGATGCAGCAAGGCTGGAGCCGTTATCAGGAATGGGCCGCCGGCGGACGCAAAACCAAATCCTCCCGTCTTCTTTGAGTTTGATGAAGAAAAAAAAACGGATTGGGGTTCTCACCAGTGGCGGCGACTGCCCGGGGCTCAATGCCGTTCTCCACGGGGTCTGCCGGGCGGCCGACAAACTTGATTGGGAAGTGATCGGGTTTCGGGATGGATTTGAAGGCCTTTTGCCTCCCGGCGACTCCCTTCCTCTCAACCGCCAATCCACCGCCGGCATCATGCACCTCGGAGGGACCATCCTAGGCACCACCAACCGCGGACACTTCATGGCCAAGTCGAACACCGGAGCTCGCGGAGCGATTTCCCGCTCGGTTCTTGATCGGGCCAAAAACACGATCGAAAGTCTCGGCATTTCCGCCCTCATCACCATAGGTGGCGATGGTTCGCTCTCCATTGCCCTGCAGCTTTGGGAACACGGTGTTCCCGTTGTCGGAGTTCCCAAAACCATCGATAATGATCTCGAAGCCACCGCGATGACCTTCGGATTTGACTCCGCAGTGGCCTGCGTCGCCGATGCCCTCGATCGGCTCCATACCACCGCCACTAGCCACAAGCGCGTCATGGTTCTAGAGGTCATGGGCCGTCACGCCGGATGGATCGCCTTGCACGGAGGACTTGCCGGCGGCGCAGACATCATCTTGATTCCCGAAATCCCCTTTGACTACGAGCAGATTGCCCTCGAGGTGAAACGTCGCGAATCCAAGGGCGCCAAGTCCACCATGATCGTGGTGGCGGAGGGGGCCAAGCCCCGTCACGGACGCCAAATGCGGCACGCCACCGCCAGCGGCGAACACCGCCTCGGAGGCATTGCCGACCGGGTCGGCCGGGAAGTGGCCAGCCGAACGGACAAAGAAGTCCGTACCTGCGTCCTCGGTCACCTGCAACGCGGGGGAGCCCCCACCTCGGCCGATCGGATTCTCGGCACCCGGTTCGGGGTTAAGGCCGTTCAGCTCATCAACGAAGAAAAATTTGGCACCATGGTCAGTTATCAAAATGACCAGACCCTCGATGTCCCGATTTCTCACGCCGTCCATCGGCTCCGTCATGTCGACCCGAATAGCCAGTTGGTCCAGACCGCTCGGGCCTTGGATATCTCCTTTGGAGATTGAATCCCAGAGGGAAGAAAATCACGCGGAGGCGCTGAGACGCGGAGGATCAATGTCTTTTAGTCTTTGAAAGCCTGGCCGTTGCTCCGCATCCGTTGCAGCGCTGCGCCTCCGCGACTCCGCGTGAGTTCTGTTTTGCTGCCGTTTGTGATGACTCCCACTGAAGAATCCCGCCGGCAGTCCTCAGAATCCCCGATAATGCAGGCTGAGCAGGCGGTAACTGTTGGCACCCTGTTCGGCCGTGTAGTAGTAGAGGGAGAGGGTCACCATATCTTGCACCCATTGGTAGCCGATCACCGTCTGGAGGACATCTCCGTCACGGGTTTTCTGCCGGGCGATGACCCGTCCGATCCCATATTTTTTCTCAATATTGCGACGGGTCTGATCGAAAAACTGCCCGTATTGGGTCGAGTCCCAAGAAGGGTCCCCGTAGTGGAGCTCAATTTCATTGAGTGCATCTTGATCAAAATAAAACTCGGCCCGCTGAAGGAGCTTCTGCGGAATCCCTTCGACCACCAGGCATTTGCGGCCTTCAACTTCGCGGCGATCGACCACCTGGGCTTTGACCCGCTTGAGACTGTCCTCCAGACGTAGGGCGGATTCTCCCCACTGGAAATTGAAAGGCACCTTGATCGTCTCCACCGCCCAGAGGGCTGGCGAGGCCCCCCAAAGGACGGCAAGGAGTACAGGCAAGAGGCGTTTCATTTCTTCTCTGATACGACATCCTCACCCTTGGGCCAATCAGGGAATTTCAATCTTTCCCGCATCGATTGGTGCAATTTGATTCCACCCGGTCACCCGATATTCCGCCACCACAGCGCCATCTCCGGCAAAAATGCGCAAGTCTTCACCGTCCCGGACCAAGACCACGCGCTCCCACCCGGGTTGTTCCGCCAGACGGAGGAGATTCAAGCCGTCCCCACTTTGCAACCAAAGTCCACTTGGATCGCTCACGACGGTCAACTCCAACTCTGACGTCTTGGCGTTGAGGGTATCAGGAGGAAGCGTGATCCGAATGCGATCCACCGGAGGTGTCGTTCCCGCGTCCGCCAGAAGCTGACCGTCAACCCAACCAAACCGTCCACAGGGGGTGATCGACTTGTCGAGAAACACCTCCCAATCCACGGACACCGGGTCCTCTCCGGGAGCCGGAGGGGGGCCGGCCGCCAGAGAGCGATACCCTCGTAAGGACTGGCTCCTTCCGGCCGGGCCATGCAGGAGAAGGAAAAAACTCCGATCCGACTGATCCGCAAAAAGCTGCACCGTGGCGGCCTCGTCTCGGTCCAGTTGCATTTCGCGGAGCAATTCGCCATCGAAGGCGTATTGCCGCACGAGAATTTTGTCTGTAGTCCGGCCCGCCACCCAGAGAGTCTCCCCTGTCCCGGCGGAGAGAGAAAAATTCCCGAGCAGCTCCTCGACAGGAGCTTTGGCAGACCCGGCTCCGCGCGACAGCCAAAGCTCGGGAAGGCTCAGGACCAACTTCAGGCCCGTGGATTCTTCAAACCGCCAGATCGCATGCAAACCGGGCTGGCCATCCGGCCCCGCGGGACCTTGTCCACAGAGCAGAAACGAATCCGCCTCGGTCGGCACGACCGCCTCCACATCGACGACCCGCGGAGAGGCATCATCCTCGACCCAATCATTAAAATGAAAAGCCACCCCTTCGGTTTCGACGGCATCTCCGACCAAAAATCCCCGAACTGAATAGGTCCCGGACCCTACCGGTTGTCCCGCCGCATCCCGTCCATCCCAGTTCGCGATCAAACCATTGAGACCTTTCTGAAAGTCCTCTTCCTCCGCATTAACGAAAAGCGGCCGGACTAATTTCCCGGTCCCATCGTAGATTCCCAGGCTGATCCGGCCCTCGAACTCCGGCAAGGCAAAGGTAAATTGTTGAGCGGCAGCGGTGAGTAAGCCGGACGAAAGTGCCAGCGCCAGCACGAAAATTGAGGTCTTCAAGCGTAGTATTGCCAATTGAGATTGGGGAAAAGGTTATCCCGTTCCTCGCAGGCGGCAAGCAGGGGATTGCTCGAATTGGCCTCCGGGGGCAGCTCGTCCAGTCGGGAAAACCTCAGGAGGTGATCCCGGGTCCGTCTTTCCGCATATTCCCGGGCCGTCCCCGTTTTCATCAGAAAGGCCCAATCGCTGGACTGAGCCAAAAGCAACTCCCGAGCCATCTGACGAAGACGCCGATCAGAATCTGGACGCCCCGAAGCGACTCCCTCCCGGGCCGCTGCCGTCATCCGGCGGGCGGCCTCATGCAGGTGAGGATAAATCCAGGCATTCGTGTCATTGAGCCAAACTTCCCAATACCCGTGATTCCCCCAACTCGAAGCGGACGGCGTCACCACCGGCATGGTGGGATGAGCTTCGAGATGGCGGGTCGGCGTAGTCAGATGGAGGACATCCGCCCGCTGGGCGGCCTTACGCAAAAAGGAATCCAAAAAATCCGGCCCCTCAAACCACCAATGCCCGAACAACTCGGCATCAAACGGACTCAGGAGCAGGGGCTCGACCGGGAGCAATCCAGCCAGACTCTGCAACTGCGCGATACGGCTTTGCAGAAAATGGTGGGCGTGCGACTCGACGGCACCCAGCGCCCAATCCCGGCGGTACAATTCCTTGGGTTCGTGACCGGTCACCCGGTGATATTTGATCCCCGTATTGCGCCGATGACCCACTTCTGGATAGACCCGCGCCAGCAGTTCCTCCGGAAGCTCCTGGCCGACATCCCGATAAAAATCCCGATAGGCCGGATCACCCGGATAGCCATCCCGGGAGCTCCAGACTTGCCGACTGGACTCCCGGTCCCGGGCAAAGACGACCGGTCCGGCAGGGGTGCAACAGGGAGAAAAAATCGCCAACGGCGGCCGAGGCGTTCCATACATCAATCCGTGGGCATCGACCACGAACCACCGCAAGTTTGCCTCATGGAGAAATTTCTCTACTCCGGGCACATAAGCGCATTCGGGCAACCAAACCCCCACCGGATCCCGGCCAAAACACTCCCGGTAGTCATCGCGGGCAATGAGAATTTGCGCCCGAATCGCTTCGGGAAATTCCTCCATCAAAGGCAGAAACCCATGGGTCGCCGCGCAGGTGATGATCTCCACCACCCCGTCGCGCTGCAACTGAGCAAAGGCCGCCACCAGGTCTCTCGCTAATTCGTCCTGATAAAATTTTCGGGAGGCGGTCAGGCGAGCCAAATAAAACCGGGCCAGCGCATGGCGCCCCGAATCGAGCCGGGTCCTCTCCACTTCCTGGCGGGAAAACTCGATCCCGCGGTCCAGATACCGAACTGTCCGCGTTTGCAAAAGCGGATCCCGCAACATGGCACAAAGGGTCGGCGTGAGGGTCAACGTCAACCGCACCGGCAGTTTTTCTACTACATATTGCCGGAGAATACGTAAAAGCGGGAGATAGGTTTCGACCACGGCTTCGAAGAGCCAGTCCTCCTCATGAAATTCCTCGTATTCGGGATGCCGGACAAAAGGAAGGTGGGCGTGGAGGAGAAGCGCCAAGGATCCCGAGTGCATGGTCACCCCTAGGGACTACCGGTCCTGCGGGCGCAGAACAAGAGTCATTTGATGGTTGCGACTCCGCACCGGGCGAGCCATCCTACCGGCTCGTGAAAAGACGATTCCTGTTTTTGATTCTCCTCGCCCTCACGGGGTTTCCCCTCACCAGTCCCGCCGAGGAGCCTGACCCCGCCCAAACCCTCGTCACCGCGGCCCTCGCCGACTTCGAGGAGAAGAACTTTGAGGCCGCTTTGACCAAGCTTCAGGAAGCGGAAAAGCTTCAGCCCAACTCCCCCTTCATCCTCAACCTCCTGGGGGCCATCTACACCAAGAAAAAAGATTACGCCGCCGCCAGGACGGCTTTCGAAGAAGCCCTCGAGGCCGCCCCAAATTTCTTTCCCGCTCAGTTCAATTTGGGTGAATTACTTTTCCTCCAGAAACAATATCCCCAGGCGCTCAGCAATTTTACCAAAATGCTCAACCTGGACCCCACCAATGAGCTGCTGCAATTTAAAGTCATCCTCTGCCTCCTCCTCACCGAACAACCGGATGAGGCCAAGAAGCTGCTCAGCCGGATGAAGTATCCGATCAACTCCCCGGCGAAGTTTTATGCCGAAGCTGCGATCAAATTCATCGGGGGCGACAAAAAAATCGCCGCCGGTCTCGTCATAAAGGGACAAACCCTCTTCCCCGAGAAAGCGTCCCTCTATGACGAGACCTTCGGCGATCTCGGATGGCCGATTAAATAACCCTCACCATTCGGCGAATTTTGCCTTTTTGTTTTTACCAGACTCATGGCCAAACCTTCCAAGAAACCGGAAATCCTCCTCCATCCAAAAGCCCGCGTCCTCGTCACCGGAGCGGCCGGATTCATCGGCAGCGCACTCGTGCACGCCTTAAACGAACGCCAGATCAACCAAATCGTCGTCACCGATTTCCTCGGCGAAGATGAAAAATGGCGTAACCTCGCTCCCCTGGAATTTGAGGATTTTGTTCCTGCAGACCAATTGCTCGACCAACTCGCCAGCGACCCGGACTACCACGGAAAATTCTCGGCCTGCTTTCACCTTGGTGCCTGCTCATCCACCACCGTCACCGATGCCGCCTACGTGATGGAAAATAACTACACCTACACGAAGACCCTGGCCAAATGGTCGCTTCAAGCCGGCACCCGCTTCGTTTACGCCTCCTCCGCCGCCACCTATGGGGACGGATCCGCCGGGATGGACGACCAAACCGACAACCTCCGGTCCTATCGCCCGCTCAATTTGTACGGATATTCGAAGCATCTCTTTGACCTCTACGCCCAGCAAGAGGAAATCCTCTCCGGCATCGTGGGGCTCAAATATTTCAACGTTTTCGGCCCCAACGAATACCACAAAGAGGATATGCGCAGCCTAGTTTGCAAGGCCTATGAGCAAATCATTTCCACGGGAAAAATCCGTCTCTTCAAGAGCTACAAACCAGAATTCCCTGATGGCGGTCAGCAACGCGACTTTATCTATGTGAAAGACGCGGTCGCCATGACCCTGCATCTGGCCGAGGATGAATCGGCGGGAGGCCTCTACAACATCGGCGCCGGAGTCGCGCGAACCTGGGTCGATCTGGCCAACGCTCTCTTCACGGCCCTCGACTTGCCCCCCAAGATCGAGTTCATCGAAATGCCGGAAACGATTCGAAACCAATATCAATATTACACGCGAGCCGACATCTCCAAGGTACGCGCCACCGGTTACACCGCACCGACCACTTCGCTGGAGGATGCGGTTCGCGATTATGCGATGAACTATCTCAAGTCCGGCCAGCGTCTCGGCGAAGAATCGCTTTCGTAGAAACCTGGGGCGACCCTTTTGAACACCTCCCGCGGAGCGATCATCAACGAACCCGAGCTCTGCCAAGTACTCACAGAGCGCCCCGATCTCACGGCCATCTTGGACGTGACCTATCCGGAACCTCCGGCCGCCGAGTCGCCCCTCTTCACGCTCGAGAACGTGATTTTGACTCCGCATATCTCCGGAAGCCTGGACGGAGAAGTGGCCCGGATGGGACAGTGGATGGCGGACGAACTCATCCGTCACCTCGACGGCCGTCCGCTTCAATATCAGCTGACCGAAGCCGAACTCACCACGGCGGCCTGAGCGCCATTCGGGCTAAATCTTCCCGTCCATCACCCCTTCGACCAGGCGGGCGGCGAGCGGCTCGGTGGCGGTGTCGAGTTCGGCTAAGGCTGCCTTCAAGCGTCGTAGGGATCGGGATTCCCGGGCCTCGTTGACTTTCCTCACCAACCCGGCGATGGCTTCGCGTTCCTCGGTCGCGACGCCGGATCCGAGACGTTCCAGGGCGACTTCGACCGCAGGCAACATTTCGTCGGCTTTGAGGCCCGCTTCGGTAAATTGCCGATCATCCATGTCCTCAAAAGCATGCTCCAGCGAATCGGCCAGCATTTTCTCCACCGCTTCGTCGCTCACTTCGACCGCACTGCGAATCTCCACTTTCATGTCTTTTCCCGTGGCCACATCTCGAGCCAGAACGTGAAGGAGGCCGTTGGCATCAAGCTCAAACTGCACTCCAACCCGGATTTGACCGCGCGGGGCCGGGGTGAAGGGGATGGAAAATTCGCCCAGCTTCCAATTGTCGGCCGACATTTCCCGTTCGCCCTGGAGGACGGTGATTTTCATGGCCCCCTGGTTGGCGGCTGCGTTGGTAAACATCTCCCCCGCCTTGCACGGAATGGTCGTATTGCGCGGGATGAGCACATTCATTAAACCGCCAAAGGTTTCGATTCCGAGGGAAAGTGGCGTCACGTCGAGCAAGGTCACATTTTGGACCGATCCATCGAGAATCCCGGCTTGAATGACAGCTCCCAGAGCCACGGCCTCGTCCGGGTGTTGGCTCAAATTCGGTTCCCGGCCAAAGACTTCCTGAACAAATTCCCGCACCTCCGGCATCCGGGTGACGCCGCCCACCAAAATCACCTCATTGATGTCTGCCGGGGTCAAACCCGCGTCATGAAGGGCACGCAAACAAAGCGCCTTGGTACGCTCGATGATGGGTCGACACGCTTTCCGAATGGAGGACGAAGAAATCCCTGCCGCAGCCGGATCTTTTTTTCCCGCAGCCGCCTCGGCTCGGGATATTCCCAATTCGGCGGCGAGGGCGGCATCAAGGTCATCGCCGCCGAGCCGCGTATCGCCTTGCGTGGAGAGCACATCGAAAAGCCCCTCGCTCAGTTCGAGAATAGAAACATCAAACGTCCCGCCCCCAAAATCATAGACGGCCACCCTGCTTTTCTCCTCCATGCGATCCAATCCGTAGGCCAGTGCGGCGGCGGTGGGCTCCGCCAGCAAACGCTCGACCACGAATCCGGCCAACTCCCCGGCCCGCTTGGTCGCAGCCCGTTGTGCTTCATTAAAATAGGCAGGAACGGTGATGACGGCCCTCTCGACCACTTGGCCCAAGGCTCGCTCGGCGTCGGACTTGAGTTTTTTCAGAATCACGGCGGAAACTTCTTCGGGGCTCGGACGATTTGCCTGCGCCGGGCTCCCTTGTCCCATCTGACGCTTGATGGATCGGATGGCGTCATCACCATCCGCAGCGGACCGACCCACCACCGGGTCGCCTTCGTTTGGAAAGCAAACCACCGAAGGCGTCAATCGATTGCCTTCCTCATCGGCGAACAATACCGGAAATCCTGCGTCCATCGCGCCGATGAGCGAATTTGTCGTCCCCAAATCAATGCCTACAATCATGCCGCGCAGCCTGCACCCTCAGGCCCCAACCATCAATGCAAACTCGGCCGCAGCCAATTCGCTCTGCCAACGAGACAAATACCGCCAACCCGAGGTCAGAGTCTGTAATTCCGCCGGAGAAACCTCGGGCCAACGTTGATCGATGGCCTTGAGCTCCACTCGCAACCCATCCAGCGCGGTCTCCACCTGAGTTTGCACACCCTGCACTCGCTGCCGAATCTCCCGACTGGCCTCCCCCAGGACCGCTTTGGCTAAGAACGACCGCGCACCATCCCGTCGGGATTGAAAGGCCTTTGCCTCTTGGACGACCGCGCCCACGACCAAAAATAAATCCATTTGTTCGGACGGGCGGGAAGAATTTTCTGCCGGCCCGAACTCCAATTCGGCCAAATGGCGCAGACGGGATCCTGGCTCCTTCAGCGTCTGATAGGCCACTTGGAGTTGGCGGAATTTCTCCGTTTCGCCCCGTTCGGCATCGGGGTGCCACGCGGCAGCCAATCGGTAATACGCCTCTTTCACGGCCGCGTCGTCCACCAAAGGGCGACGGGGGATTCCCATGAGGGCAAAATAATCCTTCACGCAGAGAAACTCTCGCCGCAGGAACAATGCGCGACCGCATTGGGGTTGGTCACCTTGAAGCCGCCCTTTTGCAAATCGTCACTAAAGTCGAGTTCCGACCCGCTGACAAACAACGCGCTCTTGGGATCAATCACCACCCGCACCGCGTTGGACTCCACGAGGATGTCCCGGTCCGCCGGACCATCGACCAAATCCATCTTGTACTGAAGGCCTGAACACCCTCCGCCAATGATGGCCACGCGCAAGGCGCCCTCGGCACGACCCTGCTTTTCCAGCAAAGAACGCAGCTTGGCGCTGGCGGCCTCCTTCACCCGAATCAATTTTTCATTACCAATCCGCACCTTAATCGGCGCTGCGGTTGTTTCCATCTCCCCACTATGACTCCGCTTTCACAGGTTCACAAGACCGAGAAATTTCTTGATAATGAGAACGGGTCTCAATAACTTTCGAGGTTCAAATGGCCACCACAAAGGGAGACAGATCAGCAATTCCAACCCTGGAGGGAGCTTCCGGGGAATGGAAGCCTCTCTTTGGCAAACATGCGGACGACGGATTCCGCGTAGTTTGGTACGATTTTGAATGCGAAAACACCCTGGACTGGTCGAAGCAACTTCGCCCGGACAATTTGGAATTGTGCATCAATTTTGAGGGATGCGGCACCGTTTTGGCTCGTCCGGATCGAACCACCGTGATCAACCCGCAGACCGTTCTCCAATATTCCGGAAACACGAAATCCCTGCAAGTGGACCGCCATGCCGCCCAGAGGCACCGTTTTCTCACCGTCGTCATGTCCAAGAATTGGTTGACCCACACCACCCTGGGAAGCGCCAAGGGCCTCAACCCCGAAACGCGCGCCTTCTTAGATGGGCGCCGTCGCCCGGGTCACAGCCGCGGACAAGTCTTGAGTTCCCAGGTCAAACGCCTGACCGAAGAGCTCCTCGCCCCTCCCGTTCCCACCTCCTGCCATGGCCTCTGGTTTCCCGCCAGAATCCAGGAAATCCTTGCCCACACCCTCACCACGACGGAAAATGAACTCTTCTGCGAACGTCATAAACGTGTCGCCAACGAGCGAATCGATCAGGTAAAAAAAATTCTCACCGAAGACCTCGAACATCCTCCCGCCTTGGCCGAGCTCGGCCGCCGGGTTGGGTGCAGTCCCTACCATCTCAGCCGCCTTTTTTCCGAACACACCGGCACGACGATTTCCCGGTATTTGCGTTCACTGCGACTCGAACGGGCGGCCGAGCTTCTCCGGGAGGGTCGCTGCAATGTGACCGAAGCGGCTCTGACCGTCGGGTATTCCAGCCTGAGCCATTTTTCCAAAGCCTTCGCGGAAATGTTCGGTGAATGCCCCTGCGTTTTCGGACTGAAAAAGTCGATCCTTAGACCGACGATTCCACGAAGACCGCCGGCGCGTCGCAAGTCGGATTCCGTATAACTTTAACCCGGATGTCAAAGACCGCCCCGATTTGTTCTTCGGTGATCACTTCGGCCGGAGTTCCCTCGACGACGATTCGCCCTTGCTTCATGAGCAACAACCGATCCGCGTATTGTGCGGCGAGATTCAAGTCATGCAAGACGACAAGCACGCCGACTCCCTTTTCCGCCAACTTCGCCGCCACCCGAAGGGCGCCGTGTTGATGGCCCGGATCAAGATTGGAAATCGGTTCATCCAACATGAGGCACCGGGGGCTTCTTTCCACCGCCCAATCAATTTGCACGAGGACCCGCGCCAATTGCACCCGCTGCATTTCTCCCCCCGAGAGAGATGTGACAATCCGTTCCGCCAAATGGGCGCATTCCGTTTGCGCCATCGCCTCCCGGGCCATGTCTTCGCACCGCGATGCATCCCCGTGAGGTGAACGACCCAACAAGACAATCTCCAACGCCGTAAAATCAAAAGGCACGGTTGAACTCTGAGGCAAAACCGCCCTTCTCCGGGCCAATTCCCGCGGCTCCCATTCGGCCAGCGGCTTATTCTCAAAGAAGACCTGGCCCTCATTCGGCGATAGCTGCCCGCAAAGGAGCTTGAGCAAAGTCGATTTCCCGGCACCATTCGGCCCCAGCAGAGCCACCACCTCCCCCTTGGTCACGCCCATGTGGGCGGATTCAACCAGTGATATTTCGCCGACGCGAAAACTTAATCCTTCCGCCCGGATCACGTCCAGAGGGCCTTTCTTCGCTGCCTCAGCAGCATGTATAAAAAAAACGGCGCGCCAAATCCGGCGGTGAGGATCCCGATCGGCAACTCTGCGGGGGAGACGATGGTGCGGGCCAAAGTGTCCGAGAGAACCAAGAGAATCGCTCCCAGCAGGGCCGACCCAGGCAGAAGCCAACGATGGTCCGGACCAATCATGGCACGGATAAGATGCGGCACGACCAAGCCGACAAAAAGAATGATCCCGGTGAAGGCAACCGAGGCCCCCACTCCCGCCGCGGTCAGAACGATTAAGATGGCCTTAGTTCTTTCGACTCGGAATCCCAGATGCCCGGCCTCAGCTTCTCCCAGGGCCAAGGCGTTCAATACGGTCGCCCAGATGGGAGCCAAAAAAATCAGAGCCAGACAAAACGGAGCCGCCAAAGACACCACTTGCCAATCCGCCGCGCCGAGACTTCCCAAGGTCCAAAAAGAAAGCGTCCGCAATTGGGCATCGTCCGCCAAATAAGTCGCGAACCCAATCATAGCGCCGGTGAGCGCATTCACGGCCACGCCGACCAAAAGCAAGGTCGCCACCGCAGTGTACCCGCCCGTGGCTGCCAATCGTTGCACCAACCAAGTCACGATGAGAGCTCCCGCGAAGGAGGCTAATGGCAAGATCCGCAAATCACTCAGCAACGGAAGATCCGGAAAGAACGTTCCCGCCATGACAATGACAAAGACCGCTCCGAGGGCCCCTCCGCTCGACGCCCCAATCAAGGCCGGATCCGCCAGAGGATTGCGGAAGAGCCCCTGCATCAAGCCTCCGGCCGCGGCCAGGGCTCCTCCCACCATGAATCCCAGAAGCATCCGCGGGATCCGCAGATTCCAGAGCACGCTTTCGTAGCGAGCCTCCCCGGCCTGACCGATGAGGGCCGCCCACACATCAGCCGGGGGAATCTGCAAGGCCCCGACACAGAGCGAACACACCGCCGTTGCCAGCAAAGCCAGCACCAGACCGACAAAGACCGCGCGCCGTCGACGCATTCTAGTTTTTCTGCGTCATTTCGGTCTGGGGATGGAGTTGGTCACAAAGATCCCGAACCGCCTCGCCCAATCGAGGACCAAAACCCAGGAGGTAGAGGTCGTCCAGCACGACAATCCGCCGGTCCTTGCCCGCCGGCGTGAGAACCAATCCGGGTTGCTTGAGCAAACCCTCGATCCCACCGGAGCTTTCGAGCCCCCGGGTGGTCACTAAAATGACATCCGGTGCCGCCGCTACCGCGCCTTCCGCCGTCAGCGGCTTATAGCCCTCGTAAGCTTGGATGGCATTCTCCGCCCCGGCCAAGGTGATGATGGCATCCGCAGAGGTGTCGGTTCCGGAAACATTCATCACGCCACCTCCCCGGGCGTAGATAAACAGGACCTTGGGAAGGAATTTGACACCTTCCACCTTTGTTTTTGCCACATCGAGATCCGTCTGCAGCTTGGCCGCCAGCTTTCCGGCGGCTTCCTCAAGATGCAAAGCTTCACCAATTTTCAGAATCCGGTCCTTGGCGGCTTCCGGGGTATGCTGGGCGGGCAAAACCAGCATATTTACGCCAGCAGCTTCCAACTGTTTGATCACTTCGGGCGGACCGGCATTTTCAGTCACCATGACCACCGATGGCTCCATCGACAAAATCCCTTCGGCCGAGAGCTGACGGTCGTAGCCGATCTTGGGCAGGGCATCGGCCTCTGCGGGAAAAACGCTGGAAACGTCCACCGCCACGAGGGCGTCTTCCGCGCCCAAGGCATAAATCGTTTCCGTGATGGACCCGGCGGCACTGACGATACGATCTGCTGCCGAAAGGGTTGAAAGCCCGAATAGGGCACAAATAAGATAAGTGCAAATTTTCATAATAGGGAAGGAGGGCGAATCTCTTGATCAGCCGCGATCACTCTACGGCTCAAATGGAAGTTGATTCGCTTTGGGCTCAGATCTCCGCTTCGCTGCGGTTCGCCCTCCCGGAATGGTTTTTTTAGGCTTTCAAGTCTCCGACAATCTTGCGCCAGGCTTCGTCTTCTGGCTGGCCGGGTTTACGTTTCCCGAAGAAAAGAGCAATGTTGTTGCTCTTTTCATCGAAGAGTTCCAGTGAAGTCACATCACCGTCCACGGTCGGTTTTTTCACCACCCAGGCGCTGGCAACGGCGGAATCCCGCAGGTGCATGTTAAAGTCATCGTCGAGGACGTTGAGCCATTCCTGGCCGAACATCTTGATGTTCTTCACTGGTCCGGTGTGAATCTGCAAGCAGCCCTGATTGCCGATGAACACCATGATAGGTGTCTCATCTGCCGCCGCCGTCTCCAACATTCTCTTAGTGGAGGATACCGTCACTTGGCGGGCATAGCCTTCCGGTGCCAGGCGCAAGGCCTGCTCCCGGCTGACCCGGGACTGATGCATAATCATGAAGAAGGCATGGGTGTCTTTCAATTCCAACCAGGCTTTCTGAAAACCCGCCACGTCGATTTCCGCATCGGGAATTTCGGGCTTAGAAACCGGGGCCGCCTCGACGGCAATCAAAGGGCTTTGATCCTTGGATCGGTACTTGCTTAATATCACCCCGTAGCCCCCATAGTTGCTCTCTTTTTGGAGATAGACTTTGTGAACGGCCATTCCGGTCTTGTCAAAAAGCTGAAAGCTTTGGCGATCTCCGTCCGGTGTCTGGTCTGTGACGGCGAAGCCATGCTTCCAAGAACTGGGAAAGAGACGCAAATCGATGTCAGGGCCCGCTACCTGGCCCATGCCATGAAAAAAATCGACTTCGAGAAATTCTCCATAACGCTCGTGGACCGCATCTTCATTGCGGGTCAGGCACATCACCCGTCCGAGCGTGGGCAGATCTTTGAAAAATTGGGTCCAGTCCCCTTCCAGGCGAGTGACATCGCGGCCACAGCGGGTGGCCAGCAGTTCGGCCTCGCTGACACCGAGCTCGGTTGCGGCATCCCGAATACGAAGTTTTGGTTTTTCATTGCGGAGCGTCTCCCAACGATCCTTCAAGGCTTTATGGGTTTCAATGGCTTCGGTTTTCATAGCATGTTTCCTTTATTTTTTGGTTGTTTTTTTAGTTGTCTAAGAAATACGTTTTCGGCGGCGAATTTGAGCCAGAACCAGTCCACTCAGGACCAGAAGCAATCCGGCGGAAGGCTCTGGAACCGCACTGAACTCCGCCTGCAAACTTCCACTGCCAATGGTCCACTGGCTCACGATGAACCCAGGGCTGGTCACGAGGAAGTCGGTCAGGTCCAGACCGCTCTGGCTGCCGTAATTGAAGAGCGTATAAGCCACGCCCGTGCTGAGCCCACCAGCATCGCTGAAGGCAAATTGAATCCCTCCTGCGGCCACGCTGCCAGTGAGCAGGCCGCTGACATCAATGAGGTCGGAGACGGTTCCCAATTCAAACTCAAAGGCACCACTATTGCTCAGACTGAGTGAGGAAAAATTGAGGGTATCCGGACTATTCCCGGCGGCAATGGTGGCCGATGGACCGCTGGTAACCACCGCGCGGTCAATTGTGCCGGAGCCGGTAAGTCTGCCTCCCAGGGCCAGGCTTCCCGTCCCCGCCAAGGTGCCATTGACTTCGAGGTGCGCTCCGCTGGCCACCGACCAATCGCCGTTGCCGGTCGCAGTACCACTCGCAAGGATGAGGGTGCCGGCGGAGACCGTGGTGGCGGTGGCATAGGTTTTGTTTGAACCGGAGAAAATGACGGTACCGGCCCCATCTTTCACCAAGGAATTGGCAGCGGAACCTCCGCTGATATTTCCAGAAAAACGAAGGGTATCACCGACACCGTCGGCTCGCAGGCTGCTATTGGCGGTGCTGGAAGCCAAAGTAATATTTCCGGAGAAAACAGCCTCGCCAGTGGTGTTGGCCGCTCCCAGAACCTTGGCATTCGTGCCACTGGCCAGGGAAACATTGCGACCCACGGTATGATCGCCATCAATAACAAGCTCGGCCGGAGCCATGGACCCGAAAGTGCCGGGATCGGCACCGACGGTGACCGTGGAGCTGGCGTTGCCGAGGGCACCCGCCGCCGCAGCGGGAGCGTCGGCGGCGACTTCAAGACGACCAGACTGCACGGCGGTGGCCCCCCATAGGTATTGTTGCCGGAGAGGCGCAAAGTGCCGGCTTCCACGGCAACGCCTCCTGCAAAGTTTATATCACCGACAATGGCAACCGTGCCTTTCCCCTCCTTGGTCAGCCCCACCGCCGGGAAAGCCCCAGCGGCTGGCGCACCGGAGACATCTCCTTGAATCGTCAAGGTGGTGGCCTCGGCCGCCGTGAGAAAGAGGTGCCCTCCACCGCGAATGGGCGCATCGACAGTCACCGCGCCCGCCGCAGCGGCGAGTGTGATGCCGGTATTAATCGTTAGAGTGTTGGCCCCGGTAAGGGCGAAGCTGCCGCTTTGGGAAAATGTAAGCTGCCCCACCTCGTTGGCGGCATCCGCGATAAGCGAGGATCCGGCAGTCACCTTGACATTGGCCCCGGCACTGGGGATCACGCCAGTGGACCAATTGGCCGTTTCGGACCAGTTTGCTGTGCTTCCTCCCGCCGCAAAGGTGCGGGCGAGCGGGACAACCTCACTGTTAGTGGTCGAGGTGTCCAGCGAAGCGGAGTTAAAGCTGGTGCTGGAGCCGAGGGACTGAAAGCTAATAGTGTAATCGGTGATACCCAGGCCGGTGAGATTCCACTGCATCGCCGCCCGGTTGGTGTAGCCACCAAAACCGCCGCTGATGACCCGGCTCTCACTGATAATCGAAGTGGGATTAAGCGAAATGCTCCCCCCACTGTAGTTTAGCTTGATGGTGCTGTAGTCAAGGAAGGTCCCCAGGGCGTCGAACTGAAAGACAACCGTCCCCAGAGCACCCATGGTTCCCGAGGTATTGTTGGCAATCTCGAATCCGGTGGCGGCAGAAAAGCTGTAGATATTGAAGCCGCTGGTGAGGAAGGCGGTGGACGTAAGATTTTGTACCAGCGTGGGATTGGAGGCGGCGGCGGCCACATCCCCATGGTTCAAACCAAGGTAAGGCTCGGTGAAAATATTCCACCCCGTGTATTCGGTGCCGGAGTCACCACGGAAACCGGGAGTGAGCAGATTGGGAAAGAGCTCCTGGGCCCGCAATGGCAAAGAGCCCAGAGCCAAGAGAGAAAAGAGAATAAACTTACGAAGAATGATCATTGCTTAATTGATTTGGAGATTGTAATCAGCCGTTTCAGCCTTGGGGGCCCAGTGACGCATGTCTCGGAGCTCATCGATACCAAGGAGAGCGGAATGCCCGTCGATGAAGGCGCAGACCGCTTTTTTGTTGTGGCGGAAATCGACGAATCCGAATTGGGATGAAGCCACGGCGGGGTCATACGCACCGCTATTCCATTGGAATGGGCCCAGAACCGGGGGCCGGGCGTAAAAATAGCCTTCCATGGCTTCCGTGTTGGCAGCCGCCTTATAGCGGGTGGAGACAAAAGCGAGGGTCTTTGCAGGACGCGGAATTTGCACAAGACGGGTAGCCACATCCTCGGGACATAGCAACCCGCTGGCACTGTAATTCCCTCCCACGCAATAGGCATTGAGTCCCATGACTGGAGCCAGAGCCACGGTGTACCGATACATGGTGGAACCCGGGTCAAGACCTGCCACTTCCTTGCGGGTGCGATTGATGAGGTAAATCCCTTCGACGTTCCACTCAATGTATTCCGCCAACCTCCACGGATAGCGATAGACCTCCTCCCCGGAAATTTCGGTACCCTTAGGATCGGTAATGCTCTCAGCGCCGTATTGATAACCAGGCATCAAGCGACCGCCATGGTCATTGGCATAAGAAAGATACGCTGCCACAAGAGTGCGGGATGAGGAAATCTCCCGTACTCTCCGGCCAGCCTCCTGCATGTTGGCAACTCCGGCCACCCCGAGGGCAGTTAGCACGGAAAAGATGGCCACCACCACAAGGGTCTCCACCAGGGTGAAGCCCCTGCGCTCAATCGGCTGCAAACCCCTCCCGGATAAAATATTAAAACTTCCTGTCTTCAAAATATCGTCACTCATTACTCTACGCTCACGTCATTTCAGTCTTTCATTTCCTCCGCTCACGCACTAACGGTCGCTTGTCAAAAATTAGCGGTCGCTTGCGGTGTTGAGCGAAGGAATGTCAGATGATTGAATGTTTTTTTAGATTACGCCCGGGAAGTGGCCGAACGATGGCGCCGGAGGAAGACCGAACCCAGCCCCAGGGCCATCAACACGCAGGTGGAAGGTTCCGGCACGACTTGAACAAAAGTACTGCTTTGATCCAAGCGAGCCCCGTAGGTGAGGTTGTGAGCCGCCACCGTACTCCAATCCGCAGAAAAACTGGTGATGCCGAGACTGCTGGCATCCCATTGGTAGGCCCAGATATAATTCGAGGCCGGTCCGAAGGGCGTTGATATCATCTCAGAGGATATCAATTTTGTGAATGTCGGAGCCAGATTCTGAGTTCCTTCATTATAATCCAATGTCAATCCCACGGGCCCGAGATTTCCCGTCGAACTGACTTGAATGAGAATATTTGAGAGGCCAGAAACTGTGGCTCCGTCCGCAACGGTGAATGTGCCGATGTCCGGCGAATAAATCGCATTCGTGTCGGGACCGCCCAAGTAGCCTGAGGTCCCGGCAAGCTTATCTAAGGAGGCATCTCCAGAACCGATTTGGTCCGAACCAATGGGGGCTGGCCAGGCAGCGGTCGCTGTGCCAAATGTTCCGTAACCTGGGTAAGTTGTGGAATTCAGATTAAACCAGCCATCCGTGCTGGTCGAACCGGAAAACGCAGGCGACAAAAAGTCGCTGTAAGCAGCTTGAGCATGAAGCGAACTGCTTCCGATTAACAGGGCGGCACCGACTAATAAATGGCGAAGAGTAGGAATTTTCATAAGGCCGACATCCTGCACGTCTGGCAGCAAGCCCGCTAACGGCTGCTTGCGGAGAATTAGCGGTGAATTGCGACCCCAAAGAACAAGGCCAATCCGACTGGGCAGCCTCTCCACCATCCCAGGCGGCAAGGGCCTGACGCCCTCCAAATCGGTATCTTTGGGAAAACCGACCGCCCTTCCACGGCTCCACTGTCTCCTGTTTCTGCAAGAAGCCAGTCGCCGGGCCCAGCCGTTCCGGGTCAGACTCCGACCGTTGCCGCCCGGAAGCGGGAAACAAGATCTTCAGACCACTTTTCGAGAGCCTCGAAGTAGTCCACGTCGTTGTCCACCCGCTCCAGCAGGCGCCGCGCGCCCCGCTCCTCAAACATGGTATCAAACTCTTTTCCACACTGGCAAAACTCTTCGTAGGATGTGTCACCCAGGGCAAAAACAGCAAAGGACAAACTCTCCAAGGCAGGCCCCTCCAAATCTTTCACAAAATCGTAAAAATCCTGTCCATCGTCCGGCGGCTCCCCTTCCCCCCAGGTGCTCATCGCCAGCAAGACGATCGACTCCGACAAAAGTCGCCGGGAATCGTAATCCGCCAGATCATGAGCCGTCGCAGCAATGTCGGCCTTGCCCAAAGTGGCGACCACCTGATCGGCACACTCGCGGGCATTTCCTGTCATGGTGCCATAAAGAACCGTAATTCCGTTGTTCATAAGAATATTCAGTGCAGGTGATAGGGAGCGGTGGTTTCGGTCAGAAAATCATCCCAAGAGCCCGCCGATTTTTCCCGGGGTGGAGCCAGCACGCAGAGAGGCCGTCCGGTGGAGTCCTTGGCATTCAGCACCCAATGCGTACCCTGTTCCCATTCGACCGGTCGCAGTCGCACGGTCGTCACTTCACTCCGCCGAAGATGCATGCCACAACGCTCCTCGGAGAGAAAGACCCAGGATTCATTCAACCGCAGGGTCTCGGGCCGCATGTTGGCACCCTGCACGATCCCCTCATTGCCCACCACAAACTGCCCGCAAATCTTCCTTTCAACCATGGCTTCGAAAAGGCCAAGCATCACGACCGGCCGCAAGGCAATCCCCCCGGGCAACCCGGCAGACTCCTTCTTTCCCGCGCCGGCGGGCTTGCGCTCTGCGGTGCTGTTGATCACCACTCCCGTCGCTTGATTACGTTGCACCCAGTCAAGAAAAGCTTCGAAATCAGATTTGGCCGTCAGACAAATCTTGTGGAGCGTATCGTCGCAAACGGTCTGAAACTCCACCGTATAAAGCCATCCTCCCAGATCCCTAGGCGTTTCGTCCGATACTAGCTTGAGCGAGCCAGTCCCCGCGCTGATGTTGTGCCTCGCGCACCCCGTCTCAACCGCTATTCTGGCTTGGGCCTCCTTCAGGATCCCGATGATTTGTTCTTCGTTGAATCGACTTTTTTTCATTTTCGACGGATTTTGCAGTGGAATCAACGTTACAAGACGGAATCGTTCGGACAATGGCCTGCTTCAGCCAGATAGTTCGGATAGAGATCAGATTCCCCGATGGGCCATGCAGATGACCGCAAATTTGGTAGGCCTCACCGAATGGTGTGCTCCGAGTGAGCGTGGCGTTCAACGGGAGGATTTGTCCGCGCAAATCGTCCTGGAGACGGTCGGGATTTTTTGCCGTGTGCCTGCCACGTGCAAGCCAGTGGGCTTTGTCCGATTTGGCCAGAGGCACCAGCAAATAGCGGGTGAGTTTTCCCATCGCAATGTCGGAAGCAGGAGGGAGTTTCATGGGTTTGGCTTCAGCGAGGCGATGATGCGCCTGAGCGCGGCAGTCGTTTCGTCTACCTCAAGGCGGGTAAATCAAGTCGTGATTTTGCATCCAATGGCAGCGAATGGTAACTTTTCGCAGACAGGGATTGGCCCCTGCGGAGGAAATTCTGTGATTTATTGCGACAAGCTCTCAACAAGGCTGGACAAATCCCAAGGTAAGCGCAAATTGTCGGCATGCACACGCTGGAGATGTTGACCCCGGGGATGTCGGCCCGGATCGCGACTATTGAGAGCGATTGTGGCCAGGCAGGGAGGTTGTCTTCTCTGGGATTTGTTCCCGGTCAGTGGGTCAAGGTCATTCGGCTTGCGCCGTTAGGGGATCCTTTGACCGCGGAAATCGATGGCCAGCAAATTAGTTTGCGGCGTAGTGAGGCCCGCCTCATCGGCCTGCATCCGGGCGGGGACCCTTCATGAATCCCTTGCGGACCCGAGGCCCCGTCGAAGCTGAGAAGCATTCGATTCAGGTGGCTTTGGTCGGGAATCCCAATACCGGCAAATCGACGATTTTTAACCGATTGACCGGATTGCGTCAGCGGATTGCCAACTATCCCGGCGTCACCGTGGATCGGAAATCCGGTCGGATGAAGGTGGCTGAGTGCGAAATCGAAGTCGTCGATCTCCCGGGGGCCTACAGCCTGACGGCGATTTCTCACGACGAACGGGTGGTCATGGATGTTTTGGGGGGGCGGCGGAACATGCAGCGTCCCGACCTGCTTGTCTTTGTCCTCGATGCGACCAATTTGAAGCGAAATCTGTTTCTGGTATCGCAGGCGGCGGAACTCGGATTGCCGACGCTGATTGCCTTGAATCAAATGGATGCCGCCCACCATAACGGCATTCGCATTGACTCGGCCCGGCTTTCCCGCCGTCTCGGGGTGCCCGTGATCGAAACCGTGGGATCGAGCGGACGCGGACTGGCGGAACTCAAGGGGGCCATTGTCGAGGCTTTGGAATCTCCGTGTTTCCTTCCCCGGATCGCCTGGCCGGCTTGCATCTCGAACGGATGTGTCATGTTGCGCGACGGTATTTGCACTTTGGGTTGTGCGGAAATCAGCGACGCCGAAATTCTCCGGGTCCTCTTTGACCGCGAAAGTGTTTACACCGAGCAGGTGCAAGAAAAAACCCAGCTCAGGGAGTTGATCCTTGAGGTCCATAAGGGCATTCGCAGCAGCGGGTTGAGCCCGGGTTCCGCCGAGGCGGTTTTGCACTACCGGCACATCGAAGCCCTCCTAGAAGGCGTCATCGAGAGCTCTGGCCCCATCGCCCGCTCCCGCGAATCCATCGACCGGATTCTCCTTCATCGCGTCTGGGGCACCTTGATCTTTCTAGGGGTAATGTATGCCATTTTTCAGAGCCTGTACACGTGGTCGGGCCCCGCTATGGATCTGGTCGAGACCGGTACCGGTTGGGCTCAGTCCGTGGCCTCCGGCCTGCTGGCGGGAGCTCCGGTCCTCCAAAGCCTGGTTTGCAATGGGATCCTCGCCGGAGTCGGCGGCGTCCTCGTGTTTTTGCCCCAGATTCTTTTGCTCTTTTTCTTCATTTCCCTGCTGGAGGACTCTGGCTATGTGGCTCGGGCGGCCTTCCTTATGGACAAACTCTTCAGCTGGTGTGGCCTCAATGGAAAGAGCTTTGTTCCTCTCTTGTCCGGCTATGCCTGTGCCATTCCCGGAGTGATGGCGGCGCGGACGATCGAGGATCCGAAGGCTCGTTTGACCACCATTTTGATGACGCCATTCATGAGCTGCTCGGCCCGGTTGCCGGTCTATATTTTGCTCATCGGAACTTTTGTTGAACCGGTGTACGGCCCCTACGTGGCCGGGGCGACTTTGTTTGTCATGCACTTCGTGGGGGCGGCTGTCGCCCTCCCTCTGGCCTGGGTGCTGAATCGCTTCATTTTGCGGATTAAGCCCCTTCCGTTTATTTTGGAAATGCCCGACTACCGGTTGCCCGTCCTCCGCAATGTCGTTCACCGGATGTGGGAACGGGGACGCGAATTTGTCATTCGTGCCGGGACCGTCATCCTTGCGATTTCCATCATCGTCTGGGCCTTGTTGTATTTTCCTCATCAAGAGTCCGTCGCCACCCAAGCGGAAGCCGAATTTGTGCAAGCCCAGTCGAAACAAAGACCGGCAGTCGAAATTGAAGAGGCCCTAAAAGACCCTGATTCGGCCATCTCCCAAAGCCTCTTCAACCATGTCGGGGCCGCTTACATTGAGCAAAGCTTCCTCGGACGCTTCGGCAAGACGGTCCAGCCGGTCTTTGATCCCGCCGGCTTCGATTGGAAGATCACGGTTGGCGTGCTATCGAGTTTTCCGGCCCGGGAGGTCATCATCGCGACGATGGGGATCATTTATGATCTGGGCTCGGACGTTGACGAAGGATCGTCTGACTTGCGAACCGTTTTAAAAAATGAAAGGTGGACTTCGGGTTCGCGTTTGGGCGAGCCAGTTTATACCCTCCCGGTCGTCTTCGCCATTATGGTCTTCTTTGCGCTTTGTATGCAGTGCGGTGCGACCGTGGCGATCATCGCGAAGGAATTGAATTGGTGGTGGGCCACCGCGTCCTTCGTGGGTATGACCGTCCTAGCCTGGGTGGCTGCGGTGGCCGTCTTCCAATCGGGTCGTTTAATCACCACCTTTTTCTCCTGATGGAAATCTTCGTTGTTGGGCTCGTCATCGGTGCCGCCCTCATTTATCTGGGCAGGCGGGCCTACAAAAAATATTTCCGCAAGTCTGGCGACGGTTGCGGCGGCTGTGGCACCTGCCCGTCGTCGCGCGCTTCGCAGGAGTGAATTCGGCTACCGTTTGACGAAGGCCAGGACCGCAGCGGTGATGAAGATATTCACCAGGGCGAGTTCGAAGAAGAAATACCAGCCGAGCTTCATCAGCTGATCGTAGCGGAAACGAGGCAGGGTCCAACGCACCCAGATGAAGACGAAGAGCAGGACGGACACCTTGGCGAAGAAGGTGGCGATGCCGACCAGTCCCCAGATCAAACTGGCGAGCCAACCGGGCACGAAGGCGAGATTGAAAAACGAGGTGCAAGAACCGTCTGGCACCAGGGGCAGACTCCAGCCTCCGAGGAAGAGGGTCACGATGACCCCGGAGCCGACAATCATGGCCGCGTATTCCCCGAGGAAAAAGAGGGCAAACCCCATGGAGGAATATTCGGTGTGATAACCGCCGACGAGTTCTTGCTCCGCTTCGGGAAGATCGAACGGGAGGCGGTTGGTTTCCGCGAACATGGCGATGATGAAAACAACGAAGGAGATCATCATGGGGATCCAAATGAGAAGTCGTTGGAGGGAGAATCCGGCCATGCAGGCATTGAGGATGGCGCTGAAGTCGCCATGGGCGAGGTCTTGGATGGTCAGCCCCTGCGGCCACCAAGGCATCACCATCCAGCCATTCTCACGCTGCCAAAGGACGATGTCCGAGAGATTGAGCGTGCTGGAGAGGAGGAAAACCGGGATGACGGAAAGCCCCAGCGCCAGCTCATAGGAGATCATCTGCGAGGTAGCGCGGATGCCGCCCAGAAATGGGTATTTCGAATTGGAGGCCCAACCGGCCAGGACGATGCCATAGACGCCGAGGGAAGAAATTGCGAAGACGTAGAGGATCCCAATGTCGATATTGGCGATGACCATGGGAACGCCGAAGAGCGAGGAACCGAAGGGCAAGACGGCCAAAACCAGGATCGGCGGAATCATCACCAGTTTCGGGGCGATGTAGTAATAGAATTTGTTGACGCTCTTGGGGATGAAGTTTTCCTTCAGGAGCAACTTCAGGGCGTCGGCGATGGGCTGGCCGAGCCCAAGGAGCGGGAGATCTTTTTTCATCCCCAGGAGGGTGAGGGGAATGCCGACCCGATTGGGGCCGACGCGGTCCTGGATGAAGGCGCAAACTTTGCGCTCGGCATAGACGGTGTAGGAGACGAAGCCAAGAATGATGACGAGGAGACCGAGCGACTTGGCCAGGGAGGTCCAAACAAGGAACACCTCGGGTTGCATGGCGAAAGAGATCAACTGGTCCATAAAATCAATGGCGGGCGGAAAGTTTTTCGGTCAAGTCGAGGCCAAGGTCTCCGATCTTGCCAAGTGAGAGCCCGGCAAGGGCGGGAGTTTCCCCGGCCATTTGTTGGAAGACGGCTTCGATGCTGTCCGGAACCACCGAGGCAGGGCCTTCGACCTCCCGGAGGAGGTCGCAGAGGATTTCCCAGTCGTCGTGGGCGCCGCCGGGGGAGGAAATGGCGCGCTGGAGGCGCTGGAGGCGCCCCTTGAGATTAATCATGGAGCCACGTTTTTCCGCCCAGGAGGCGGCCGGAAGCACGACGGTGGCGTGGGCGGTGGTGATGTCGGGCAGGATCGCCGTGACCACTAGGGTATCGAGCTGGCTGAGGCCGGCCGGGGAGATGCCGCAGTCGGTGACGTCTTCGCCGAGGACCAGGAGGCTCTTGATGGAGCCGGAGGTGACGCCTTCCGCAATCTCGGCGAGACGACCGGTGGCCATTCCCAAGAGCTTGGCTCCGGTGGTGTTCGGGTTGCCATCGTTGGCAATCAACATTCCGTCGCCTTCCTGGGGGCGCGGGAGCACGTCGAAGAGAGTGATGCCGAGCGAGGTGGCCAAGCGTCGGGCGAGGAAAAGTTCCTCATTGGTGAGGCGGGCCGAGGCGATCAGGGCCGTGGATTCCGGGTGGGCGCGCAATTCGGTCGCGGCGGCGGCAATGGCCAGAGGCCACTTGACCGCGTCTTCGGTGGTTTTGACCACCGGATTGGTCAGGCGTTCCGGACTATTGACGTGGCGGTAGTTGAGGCGGTGGCTGTCGGGCATCCAACAGGAATTGACTTCGTCGTTTTCCCGCGGGGTGATCCGGTGGATGATGTTTTCCCGGCTACTGATGATGATGTTGGTGCCGGTGCCGCAGTTGACGTCGATTGTTTTGGTCTCGCGGAGAAACCAAACCCGCATGTTGAAGCGAAAATCTTTCGAGGTCAGCGCGCCGACCGGGCAAATATCCACGGTGTTGAGCGAATAGTTGCTGTCGAGCGACTTGCCGGGATAGACCGCCAAGGTGGTCTGGCTGCCACGATTGAGGAAGCCGAGAACATCGTCGTGGGCGATTTCCTGCATGAAACGAACGCAGCGCGAACACATGATGCAGCGCTCGTCGTCCAACATGATCCGAGGTCCGATATCGACCCGCTTGGGTTTTTTTACCTTGTCGTCGAGGAAGCGGGACTCGCCTCGGCCGTATTCCTGGGAAAATTCCTGCAGGCGGCACTCGCCGGCCTGATCGCAGATCGGACAGTCGAGCGGGTGATTGATGAGCAGAAATTCCATTACCCCCTGGCGGCATTCTTCCACCATGGGGGAATTGGTCCTTACGGCCATGCCTTCGCCGATATCCGTCGCACAGGAAATGGCCGGCCGCGGGCTCCAGTTGATCTCGGGCCGCCCGTCTTCGCCCATGATCGGCTTGCGGTCGGGCGTCATTTTTGGCATGCCCATTTCCACCAGACACATGCGGCAATTGCCGGGAGAACTCAGTTTCGGGTGGTAACAATAATGCGGCACAAACTGGCCGCTTTTCATACACGCCTCGATCAGACGGGTGCCCTTGGGAAATTGCTTCCACTCCCCGTCCACCTGGACATTGATCATTGGAACCTCGCTTGTGCTCATCTTAAAAATTTTCGCATTTTTGCCGGACTTATAAAAAATCGTCGAATAGGTATCTCCGCCCGCTCACATTTCCACAAGAAAAAGTCGGAGGGAAGAAAGAATCCAGGGCAATTTTTTGATCGGACTGTTTCGAGTGCCGCCACCAACTGACTGAGGAACTGCCCCGGGCCCGATGTTTTTCGCGAGTCGGTATGGGCTGGAAACAAAAAAATTAATGGCAAAGACCAAATTGGCGTGTACATTTTGACCTTCATGTTCAAGTTGCCATACAAAATTCACTGGGCCAATACGCTTTTCCTCACGAGCTCGTTTGTGACCACGCTTATCGCCGTGCCCCTGTACCTCTGGCACTATGGGCTGGATTTCTTCCAAGTCGCGTTGTTTCTGTTTTTCACCTTCGGCACCGGAATGAGCATCACTTTGGGGTATCATCGTCTCTTTTCGCATCTCACTTTTCACGCCTCCTGGCCGGTGAAGATGTTCACGCTCCTGTTCGGAGCGGCCGCCTTCGAGGGTTCCGCCCTGGCTTGGTCGGCCGACCATCGGCGCCATCACAAATTTGTTGATCACGACGATGACCCTTATGATATTTCCAAGGGGCTTTTCTATGCCCACATCGGATGGCTCCTCTTTCGCACCAGCCCGGAGACCCCTCTGACCTGGGTGCGCGATCTGCAAAAAGACAAACTCGCCTGGTGGCAGCATCGCAATTACTTGAAGCTGGCCTTTAGCGTGGGATTTGGGCTGCCCCTCCTCCTTGGCTATGCCTGGAATGGCTGGCAGGGGGCTCTCGGCTCCTTCCTCTTGGCCGGCGTGGCCCGGACGGTTCTTGTTCACCATTCGACCTTTTGTATCAATTCCCTCTGCCACTGGATCGGCGAGCGCCCATATTCTACCCGCTGCACCGCCCGCGACAGTGTCCTCATGGCACTTTTCACCTTCGGTGAGGGATACCACAACTACCATCACGAGTTTCAGTATGACTATCGCAATGGCGTCAAACCCTGGCAATACGACCCCACCAAATGGGCCATCTGGGCTTTGAATAAAGCGGGCTTGGTCTGGAAACTTCGCACCGTGCCCGAGGAAATCATTCTCAAGGCGCAGATCGCGGAACGCCAACATCGCCTGACCGAGACGCTCTCTTCCGCCAAGACACCGATTTCCGATACCCTTCATGAATTGGTCCAATCCACCCAGCAACGCATGCATGACGCGGTGGGTCATTGGGAGGTTCTTTTGGCTGAATATCGCGAAGCCGCGGAACAGCGGGGAAAAATCTCCCGCCGTCAACATCGCGAAATGAAGCAGCGCGTGTCCGAAGCCATGAAACAGGTTCGGGAAGCGATTCGCGAGTGGGTCCACACCCACCAGATGGTCTATTCGGCCATGCAGGCGGTCTGAGGTCCACTGAAAACTCCATTTTAAGAATTTTTTTCCTATAATTTTCTTGCGTCATTCGGCCAGATCACTAGTTTTCCCCTCCCGCACAACTTCGAAAGGTCAAGACGAGGCACTATTGAGTGCCTTTTTGATCCTCGGGAGGAAGGGCGGACAAACCAAACTGATCGATGCTCTGCATTGGTCGCAAGAATTTCCTAACGCTAACCATGGGTCTAACCCCAAATCGTTCTTTATAACATTATGTCAAAACCAGCCGGCCAACGCATTCGCATCCGACTCAAGGCCTTTGATTATCGCATCTTGGACGCTTCCGCTGCCGAAATCGTCGAGACGGCCAAGCGCACGGGCTCGAAAGTCACAGGTCCCATTCCTCTTCCGACCCGAATCGAGAAGTTCACGGTGAACCGTTCTCCTCACGTGGATAAAAAATCCATGGATCAATTTGAAATCCGAACGCACAAGCGTTTGTTGGATATCGTCGAACCCACTGCCAAGACCGTGGACGAGCTGCGTAAGCTTAATCTCCCGGCTGGCGTGGACATCACCATCAAAATCTAACGCGATTACGTCATGAGTATTGGACTTTTAGGAAAAAAATTAGGCATGACCCGAGTCTTTAACGACAAGGGAGCAGCCACCACCGCAACGGTGATCGAAGCCGGCGGCAACCGCGTGCTTCAGGTCAAGAATTCTGAAAAGGATGGCTATACCGCCGTCCAAGTCGGATTCGGAGACCAGAAGCCTCAGCGGGTCACCAAGGGCCAACTCGGTCACTTTGCCAAAACCGATTCAACCCCGAAACGCTTTGTGCGGGAATTCCGTCTCGCCGACGGGGCCGCCACTCCAGAGAACGCTGACGTCACCGTCAACATTTTCCAAGTGGGCCAGTTCGTTGATGTCATCGGACAGTCGAAAGGCAAAGGATTTCAAGGCGTCATGAAGCGCTACCATTTCGCCGGACAACCGATGTCCCACGGTTCCAAGATGCATCGCCGAACCGGTGCAATCGGAAATCGGTCCACGCCCGGACGGGTTTGGAAAAACCAAAAAATGCCTGGCCACATGGGCGACGAGCGCATCACGGTGCAAAACCTCCGCATCCTTCAGGTGCGGGAAGAAGACGGCGTCATCGTGGTCAGCGGGGCTATTCCCGGTGCCAAGGGATCTCACGTCATTGTGCGTCCGGCCGTTAAAAAGCCTGCGCCAGCCAGCCAACCCGCCGCCAAAGAATAAGTCATGAGCGCCACCATTTTTACTGAAAAAGAGGCCAAAGAGGCCAGCATCGAACTCATCACCGACCCCGCCAAGGGACGGCAGGCTGTCCACGACGTTGTCGTGGCCATGCGTGCTAACCGACGGGCCGGCACAGCTTCCACCAAGACCAAAGGTGAAGTCCGCGCCTCCGGAGCCAAGCCTTGGCGCCAAAAAGGCACCGGGCGAGCCCGCGCTGGTGACTCCGCTTCGCCCATTTGGGTCGGCGGTGGAGTGGTCTTCGGACCTCGACCGCGCAGTTACGCCAAGCACACGCCGAAAAAAGTGAAAGTCCTGGCTTTCCGCAAGGCCTTGAGCGAACGGATCCTCGCCGGAGACCTGCTCCTGGTTGAGGCCTTTGCGATCAAAGAGCCCAAGACCAAACAATTTCTCAGCACCTTGACCGAATTGGCCAAGGACGCTCGCAAAACCCTCATCGTCGGCACCATCTTCGACGAGACGACCTGCTTGGCCGCACGCAATGTGCGGACCGCTTCGCTGGTTCGGGCCGCTGATGTCAACACCGAGCAACTTTTGGCCTTCGACAAAATCATTGTCACCAAAGAAGCGCTCACCACTCTTTCCGAAAGGCTCGCGTCATGAACGACATGTTCGATCACATCCAAACCGTGATTCTCACCGAGAAGGCCACCCTCCTCTCCGAGAAGCACAACCAATACGTTTTTCGCGTCAGCCCGAAAGCCAACAAGCTTGAGATCAAGTCGGCGATCGAAAAACTCTTCAAGAAGACCGTTCTTGCGGTCAGAACCGCCAACTACGCAGGGAAGAAAAAGCGCGAGCGTTCGGCCCATCTCGGCCGTCGTGCCCACTGGAAAAAAGCCGTGGTCACCCTGAAAGCCGGCGAAAAACTCGACCTCGTTTAACCCGACAACGAACTACCGCCATGTCACTGAAAACTTTTCGTCCTCTGACTCCCGCTGCCCGCTTCAAGGTGCTGCCGGATTTCAAGGAAATCACCAAGGACAAACCGGAGAAGAGCTTGACCTCTCCGCTCAAAAAATCCGGCGGCCGCAACAACAATGGCCGTATGACTATGCGCCATCGTGGTGGCGGTCATAAGCGGAAATACCGCATTATCGATTTCAAGCGCTTTTACCGCGACGTCGTCGCGGAAGTGATCGCGATCGAATACGATCCAAACCGCTCCGCTCGTCTGGCCCTGCTCCAATACCCGGACGGCATTAAGACCTACATTCTGGCTCCGGCCGGTATCGAAGTTGGTGCCAAAATCATCGCTGGCGACAACGTCGATCCCAAAGTGGGCAATGCGCTCCCGCTCAAAAGCATCCCGCTTGGCTCGGCCATTCATAACATTGAGATCACTCCGGGCCGCGGCGCCCAAATGATTCGCAGTGCCGGTTCCCAGGCTATCCTGGCGAGCCGCGAAGATGGCTATGTCATTGTCAAATTGGCTTCCGGGGAAACCCGCCGGATCAACGAAAACTCCTACGCGACGCTCGGACAAGTCGGAAACACTGATCACATGAACGTCTCGTCTGGAAAAGCCGGACGCACCCGGTGGTTGGGACGTCGCCCCCATGTCCGCGGTATGGTCATGAACCCGGTCGATCACCCCATGGGTGGCGGCCAAGGCAAGAGCAAGGGCGGTGGCGGACGCCACCATCCGATGAGCCCCTGGGGCCAGCTGGCCAAAGGCTTCAAAACCCGTCGCAAAAACAAACCCTCCGACCGCTTCATTGTCCAACGGCGTAAGGTGAAATCCAAAAAATAATCATGGCACGCTCTCTCAAAAAAGGCCCTTACGTGGAGTGGAAGCTCCTCGACAAGATCGACAAAATGAACGAGTCGGAGATCAAAAAGCCGATCAAGACTTGGTCCCGTCGTAGCACGGTGACCCCCGATTTTGTTGGTCACACCTTCAATGTTCACAATGGCAAGACCTTCATCCCGGTCTTCGTCACGGAAAACATGGTTGGCCACAAGCTCGGAGAATTTTCTCCGACCCGCATCTTTAAGAAACACGGTTCGCACACCGCAAAAGTGACGAAATAATCTATGAAGCTCGCTGCCATGGCGGCTGGGCTTCTCGCTCTCGCACCAGTCGCAAGGCTGGACGCGCAGGGCCATCGATCTTTGACAGATTCTGAAAATGGAATCCTCTTCGCGCAAGGGGCGACGATTGTCGCGCCTGAAGACGCCGGGGATGATTCCTCTGATGTCCAAATGCTCCAGGAAAAAGTCCTCTTGCTTCGGGCCAGCATTCGATCCCTGACCGAAAGTCTCGCCATCGCCAATAGCGAAGCCGAAACCTTCAAACGGCAATCGGGAGACCTCGCGCTCAAACTTTCGGCCCTTGGCATTGCCGGGGTGGAAAAAGACCAAAGCAAACTCGAACAACGTTTGCTCGCGGCCGTCCGCGACCTGCGTTTGCTCCAGCAGCGTCACGAAGCCGCTCTGAGTCAGCTCGTCCAATTGACGGAAACCGTCCAGGTGGTGATGAAATCTTCGGATGGCATCGCTCCGGAACTCCGGATGCAGGTTGAAACCGAACTTCGTAAGACCAACGAAACGCTGGGAAGCTCCAACGCAGCCGAACCCGAAGCCATCACCGCAACCCTCAGCGACGGGCTTGTGATCGACGTGAAGCAGGAATTATCCCTTGTGATTGCGAACATAGGCAAAAAAGAAGGGGTTCAGATTGGAATGCCCTTCCAAGTCTGGCACGACAACCGCTACATTGCCGATGTGCGCGTTGTGGACGTCCGGGACGGCATTAGCGCCGCCATTATTCAGAATCTCAAATCCGAAAAGGAGCCGATCCAAACCGGCGACCGCCTCAAAGTGGACGCCCGGCTCTGAGGAACCTCGATTATCGAATTTCGATTGTCGAATGACTCACCCGAATCCAGAAAATAATTTAAATTTAGAAACAATCGAAAATCGAGAATCGAAACTCGAAAATCCCAAAACGTATGTTAGTAAAATCCATTCATCGCAACGCGCGGATCTCCGCTTTCAAGTGCCGCGAGGTCACCCGCGAAATCCAGGGTCTTCCCGCCACCGACGCCATGGAACTCCTCCGCTTTGTTCCCAAAAAAGCGGCCGGTCTGGTGCGCAAGACGCTGGCCAGCGCCATCGCCAACGCGGAGAATAACAATAATCTCGATCCGGCCCTGCTCGTCGTCAAAGAAGCCGTCGTGGGAGAAGCCGGCACTTTGAAGCGCTTTGTTCCCAAAGCTCGCGGCAGCGCGGGTCCGATCCGCAAGCGTTCCAGTCACATCCGGATCATCCTCACCGACGAAGTGGAGATCGTACGCCGCGAAAAGAAGACGGACAAAAAATCCAAGAAACCCGCCGACAAAAAGCCAGCGGCCAAAAAAGTCGCCCCAAAAAGCGAGGCCCCTGCTGCGGAGGCTCCTGCAGCCGAAGTGACCGCGCCGGCCGAAGAGTCGAAATAACGACCTTCCTCGCAAGAGTTTCATTTCAAAAGGGCGCGGCCATAAAGCCACGCCGTTTTTGTTGGTCGGAACCGCCAAATATGGTTTTATCGAAGGTGAGGCTCCCGCCGATCCGTAGCCTCAGACATCCTGAGCTGCGGAAATTGACCGGCCTCAACGTGGCCGACCAGGGGCACCCAGTCGCGTTGTAGCCGGGGACGGTGACCCCGGACCGGTTGCTTCCACAGCACTCTTTCGGCTCACCAGGAGGTTGCCCTCCCGCCCAACCCGGATCTTTTATTTTGATCGTAATGCCTTTTCAAGCACGGCGGCTAGCCGCCTTTGGCGATCTCGTTGACGACGATTGCCCCGGACCATTCGGTGTAGGGTTTTCCGCCGGACATGGCTTTTTCCGGGTCTGGCGGAGTTTTCAGGATGAGGGAAATGGTGTTGCCGCCCTGGTCTTCCAATGCTCCTTGGACGTAGCGGGCATTCGGATCGATGGGGCGACTTGATGGTCAAACAGAAGCGCCCAAGCTGGTCTTCGATTTCGGGATAATTTGAGAGATGAAAATCGCCGGGGGTATTGGGGCCCATGTCGGTCCCAACCAGGGCGCGGCCCTCAGGCCCGTTAGCGGCTTTCGGATGTAAGCGTTCGTTGTTATTCGCGCAATGTCGTCGTTCGTTGACATTCCTGCCTTGTCAGCGAGCGTTTACATGCTAGCTTTCCCAGATGTTTCTTCTTGCCGCCAAAGACCTCGGTGCATTAATTCGTGATCAACGGGGGCGCATGGGCCTCACCCAGCAGCAACTCGCGGACAGGGTGGGAGTGAGCCGGGTCTGGTTGGTAGCATTAGAGAAGGGCAAGCCTTCCGCCCAGGTTGGCCTTGTTTTCCGAACGCTCATGGAATTGGGCCTGACCATTCGGGCCGACAGAAAAAATACTCTCGCTGGAGAAATCAACCTCAACGATATCGTTGACCGGCCAGGAAGGAACTCGAAAACATGACTGAGAAATTGTACGTCTTTTGTGGACAGCAGAAAATGGGGCACCTGCTGAGGAACCGAAAGCGTGACCGGCTGGCTTTTCACTATGACGAGGATTGGAGGTTGAATCTTGCGGCATTCCCATTGTCGTTATCGATGCCGCTGGCGGCGGCGGAACATGGGCATGAAGCTGTGGAATCCTTTCTCTGGGGACTGCTTCCGGACAACGAAGGCGTCTTACAGCGATGGGGGGCCAAGTTCCAAGTTTCACCAAAAAATCCCTTCGCTTTGCTCGGGCATGTGGGGGAGGACTGTGCGGGGGCCGTCCAGTTTGTCCGTCCAGAACTGGCTGAAGCCTGGCAGAAAGAATCACCGAAAGGAGATATCATTTGGTTAACATACGAGGAAGTCGCGGAACGTATGGCGCTCTTGCAACGAGACCACGGTTCCGGACGCGCCGGTGCGGACGCCGGGCAGTTCAGTCTTGCTGGTGCGCAACCGAAAACTGCTTACTATTACGACGAAGAGAAGAAGCGCTGGGGAGTTCCTTCTGGGAGCGTTCCGACCACACATATTCTGAAACCGGCGGTTGGGACCTTCGATGGGCTGGCTGAGAACGAACACTTCTGTTTGCGACTTGCCCGAGAATGTGGCCTCTCGACGGCGTCTTCCGTCGTCCAGTATTTCGGTGATTGCCCGGTCATTGTCGTGGAACGATATGACCGCATCCGGCGCGGAGGCCGCGTCTTGCGCATTCACCAAGAGGACATGTGCCAGGCTTTGGGATGTCGTCCTCACCAGAAATACCAGAATCAGGGAGGCCCGTCCGCCTCACAGATCCTTGACCTGATTCGACAGTATTCGGCCAACCGAGTCGCAGACGAACAACGATTCGTAGATGCCTTGATTCTCGGCTGGCTGATCGGTGCGACTGATGCACATGCCAAGAATTTTTCTCTCCTCATTGCCTCCGGCGCACAGATCCGCCTGGCGCCTCTTTACGATATTTCCAGCGCACTTCCCTATCCCGAGCAGGTCGATCTGCGCCGGGCGGGACTCGCCATGAAAATCGGTGGTGCCTATAAACTGCGGGAAATCGGCATTCGCAACTGGGAAAAATTCGCCAAGGAAGCGAAAATGGATGCCTCGGACCTCAGCAAGCGCATCGTGGAGGTGATGCGCACACTGCCAGAGAAGGCTCACTCCGTTGCCGCTCGCCTGTGCGGTGAGGGAATCAAGCATCCCGTGATAGAACTGCTGACCGAAGAAATTGCACTCCGGGTCCTTTTCTGCCAAAGGCAATTTGGTGCCTAGTCAACCCCATCAGATACCTCATACCATCATCAAGATTGCGCAACAAAGGATGGCCTTAGGCCAAACTCAAGTTGAACGATGTCCATCTTATAGATTGTGCCTTCAGGTAAAACATACTCAGAAGTGTAAGATCGGGCTGATTTTTGATTCGCTGAGTCAAGGGTAATAATTGTCGCTTGGGTATAGTACAGGGCTGATTTTTTCTAATTTTTCCATGCGGAAGAGGCCTTGGAGGTAACGAGATCGAAGGCGCGGCGGTGGTTGTCGGGATTGAGATGCTCCAGGAAGCTACGGGTTGAGATGCGTTTGTTCTTCTTCTTTTTTTCCTCGCTCCAAGGAATGGCATCAAAGGGGTCAGGCCTTGCCTGTTGACATTCTGACAGCAAGAATTTAGGTGATTCCGCGTCATGTCAATACGCAAGGCCTGACCCCTTTGACCTTTGACGAACCTATCGGGCCAGTCATCGAACCCTGGCTCGACGACCCGTTCCCCGACTACGACCACGAGCCGGTGTTTGCGGAAAATTGATAACCCCGGCAACGGCAGGGTGAGCCCTGAAGGCTCGCCTTTTCCGCCCATCAGCCCGCCGGACCCGTCATTACGTGATGCGGGGCGCGGCCCGCATCACGCAATGACGGGCGCTTGACGCTCAAACCCCGATCTGCCAGCATCCAACTATGGAAACACCCGCTTCCAGCTTCAAATTCCGGTCCAATGCCCCGGTGGGCCGAAAGCGATTTCCTATCAGACCACACTGACCGATATGGACGTGTCGGCTCGCGCAATGGCTGGTGGCCAGTTCTACAACGAGAACTCCCTGACCCAGGCGTCGGCGGCGGCGAACGGTCTCGCGCTCATCGATGCGGCGATCAGCGACCTTCGCGATGTGGGGTCTGCGCCAGTGGTTGCTGACTTCGGGTCGGCCGGAGCCGGTAACTCACTGCAACCGGTGACGCGAGCGATCGAAAGTCTGCGATCGCAGCACGCAATCGAGGAAGTGACGGTGGTGCATGCCGACCTCGCCGACAACGACTGGAAGGCGATGTTCACCACCATTTCGGAGCGTCCCGATTCCTACGTGAATCTGGCAACACCTGCTCGTGTGCTGGCAGCCGCCGGATCCTTCTACGATCAACTGCTTCCCTCCTCCTGGGTGGACCTCGCGTGGACCTCGGGTTCACTGCACTGGCTCAGCCATCTGCCTTGTCCCATCGACGGCCACTTCTTCGTCCAGTCGTCGACTGACGTGCGCGCGCGAACGGCATTCCACGACACCTCACGTGTCGACTGGGAGTCGTTCCTCGCCCATCGCGCAGTAGAACTCAGGCCAACGGCATCCCTGGTGTTCGTCGATGTCCTCATGGGCGACGACGGTGTCATGGGATCAGAGCACCTATTCAACGCCGTCGAAGAGGGAATTCGCCATGCGCGGAGCAGCGGTATTTTGACCGTTGCCGAGTGCGCGAGCTTGGTCTACCCAACATGGTTCCGTTCACTCGCCGACATCCGGGCGCCGTTCCCGTCATTTCGCGGGTCGAATGGAGCGCGCCTCGAGCTGACTGACTTGGTTCCGTGCAAGATCCCCGACCCCTTCATTGCCGAGTACACGGCCCACGGCGACGCCGAGCGGTACGCCGCCAACCAGATCGGATTCCTGCGCGGATTCCTCGAACCGACCTTCCTCGCACAGTTGAGCCACCGTGCTGATGCGCAGGTGGTCGTGGCCGGGATTTGGCAGGCCGCTGCCAAGGAGATCTCGGCCGACCCGTCCTGGGCATCACCGACCTATCGCCTTGTCGCCGGAAGAATCAAACGCGACGCCTGATGTCGTGTCGCCGAACGGCCACAGGGTGGCCGAGACCGGCGTTGCTCGGCCCAAATGGCGAGGGTTTCAATTGAGTCCAACTACGGGGGATAACTGGGCAAAATTTGTGCCAATGGGGTGCGCTTTTGAGTCGTTTCACGGCAA
>Ga0105050_10000541_pt1 | contig 58599 bp, 53 predicted proteins | sample FRY01_FD_78088 | JGI IMG/M metagenome (GOLD analysis project Ga0105050, IMG submission 78088) | Freshwater microbial communities from Lake Fryxell liftoff mats and glacier meltwater in Antarctica - FRY-01 | ecosystem: Environmental > Aquatic > Freshwater > Ice > Glacier meltwater ...
ACCTCAAACCTTCGGCTTTAGGCCTATTGGCAACCGCAGCCGCTCCCGCAACCCCCACCCTGACCAGCCGCCGCGGCGGCCTCGGCTGGCGGCAGTTCGTCTTCGGAAATCTGAATGACTTCAAAGGTGATGTTTTGAAACGTAAGCTGCTCCCGCATGCGGCGGATCAAATCGGATGATTGTTCCGCAGGCTCATGGATGCAGCGTAATTGGATCGCCACCGGTTTTCCCGCTAGCTGAGGGAAAGCCTCGTTCATTTCTCCGTCTAGAATAAAGGAGAGGTAGGCGTTCACTTTTTCCTGCAACTGCATCAATTGAGCACCGTCGTCCAACCAGGGCCGGGATTCATACATGGCCAGCACCAAGCGGTCGGAGCGGGTGTCGTGGGCAAAGGCGTCAAGTACAGCGGGATTTTGTAAGCCGCTCATAGTTTCGGGAACCATTGGTAGAGGAAAAAATAAACAAGAACGCCCGTAATCGACACATAGTACCAGATGGGAAACGTCCAGCGGGCCCAAGCCTGGTGAGTGGCGATGCGACCCGCCAAGGCATGCCGCAAGGTGATCAGAACCAGCGGGACGGTAGTGATAGCCAGCAAGATGTGCGAAACCAACATGACATAATAGAACGTGCGGATCGCGCCCTCTCCGCCGAATGGGGTATGGACCCCTCCCACGAGGATCTTATGAAGCACATAGGTGACCAAAAAAACGGCAGAAACCATCACGGCGGTTCCCATACAGACCCGATGGGGCAGAATCCTTCGGTTTTTGATGAAAATAAATCCGGCCGTCAGCAACACAGCCGAAAGACCATTGAGTGAGGCGTTGAGCGCCGGAAGGTCCGCAACGGTCATCGCCTGTCGTTACGCTGATCCAATTGCCGACAGGTCCGCCAGATATATAACGACATCCCGAGGACAATCGCCATGACAAAGCCAAGCATGAACAAGACACTCCAAGAAAAAGCCATCCCGGCCAGCACGGTCGGGGCCTCATGCTCTAAGGTAAGCGTTCCCGGTTCCCGGCAACCTACGCAGGCCTGCACCGAGGCCGAGGCCAGCACGGACAGAAAGACAATCCCCGTGGCAATTTTTGCTTTGAGAGTTCGCAATATCATTTCCTGCCTCATTCGTTCTTAGCCTCCGGGGAAGGTTCGCGCAGGAGATCCCCAATGTCCATGAGAATTTTTTGCACGACCTCCGGATCGTTGCCGTCCTGGAATCTACGCACCATGCCTTCGCGATCAACAACCACCAATCGGGTGGAATGGAGCGGAGCCCCCGAGGGCTCCTTCATCAAAGGCTGTAAAAATCCCTCGCTGATGATTTTTTCCACATCTTCCCGCGGACCGGTAAGGAATTTCCATTGATCGCCATCCGCGCCAGCCCGTTCGCCATATTCCTTCAGCACGGCTGGCGTATCGAAATCGGGATCGACGGTGAGTGAAATCAATTTCACGTCGGGGGCCTTGGCACCCAAGGCCTGATTGATCTCAGCCATCCGGCTGGTGATCACCGGACATGGCCCCTGACAACGGGTGAAAATAAAGTTGGCTACCCAAATCTTGCCTTTCAGGTCGGCGGTTGTGAAGGGACGTCCCTCTTGATCCGTCAATTCGAATTGTGGAGCCTCCGCCAATTGGGGCAACGGCGCGGCGTAGGAACGCGAACCCAGGGTTTCATTAAACTGCATGTACGCCCAGGCAATGACCGTGGTCGCGACCAAGAAGGCAATCGCCCAACCCAAACGGGGGATCCGGGCGGGCGGTTCGTTAGGTTCCAATGACATCGGGTTAGATCACGTAAAGGATCACGTAGAGAAAGACCCAAACGACATCAACGAAATGCCAGTACATTCCCACATTGTCGAGCGAAGTGGTTTCTTCGGGATGATAACACCGAGTGAAAAGCTGACGAAGAAAAACCCAAGTGATCAGCATCACACCAATGAAAACATGCAGACCGTGGAAACCGGTCATGACAAAAAAACAGGACCCGTAAACGCCATGGGTATTGAACCATAGGCCCTCATGATACAGGTGCATCCACTCCCAAGCCTGCACACCAAGAAAGATGCTGCCCGCCACAATCGTAGCCATCAACCAGCCGAGACCGGATTTTCCGTGTTTTTTGATCGAAACCTCAGACGCGTGAAAAAGAAAGCTGCTTCCGATCAGGATCAATGAATTTACAATCATCACCATATTAAGGGACGAAAGCGGCCAAGTGATCCCGATGTCCGGTGCCCCGGCAGGCGGCCAAACCGGCTGGGCCAAGCGCAGAACGATATACGCTCCGATTAATCCTCCGAAGAGCATGGCCTCGGAAGCGAGGAACATGATCATGCCAAATTTGCATGTCGCCGGCGAGGCGGAGAGTTCTGGCTCATGGTTTAAAGCGGCAGTGGACATAAAAATTGCAGAATTGTTTGGATTGAAAAAATTAACAGAAAAAAATCAAGGCATGACGGCGGGACCGCGGAGAAACATCAAAAAAAGCACGGTGGCACAGAGAAGAAGCGCAAAAACCCAGAGCAGAGTCATCACGAGGACATTGCGAGGATTTTTCATGCTATCGGCGGGTCGCGACCAGAAGGCCAAGCAAAACTGGAAGGTAAATGATGGACCCAAAAAATAGAACCCGGGCCGATTCCCGGTCCCGGCGGAACAAAAACCCCACGGCCAAGGCGCAAAATCCGATTCCCAAGACCAACGCTCCGAAAAAGTACCCCGCCGAATTAAAAGCCATCAACGCCGGAGCCAGACTCACCATGAGGAGGCAGAGGGCATACAAAAAGGCCTGCCGGGCTGTGGCGATGCCGGTGGGATCCGTGCCCGGGAGCATGACAAAGCCCGCTTTGGCATAGTCGTCACGATACATCCAGGCGATGGCCAAAAAGTGGGGCATTTGCCAAAACCACAAAATGGCAAAGAGCAATCCCCCTTCAAGGTGGTAGGACCCGCGGGCGGCCACCCACCCGATGAGCGGCGGCAGAGCACCCGGGATGGCTCCGACCAGAGTGTTGAGCGAACTCATCCGCTTCATGGGCGTATAGACAAGGACGTAAATTGCAATGGTGACGAAGGCCAGCAAGGTCGCGCGGTAATTGGCAAAAAGACTCAGGATGACCAATCCGCTTCCGGAACAAAACAGCCCAAAAAGGAGGGCGTCGCTGGCATGCATCCGCCCGGAGGGCAACGGACGATCCCGGGTCCGGTCCATGCGGGCGTCATGACCGCGTTCCCACCATTGGTTTAATGCGGCCGCGCCCGCAGCACAAAGGGCTGTGCCCACCAGAGTGGCGGCCAGCAAGAGGTAGTCCATCGGACCACGCCAACCCAAGAGAAATCCCACCAGGGTGGTGACAAGCACCAGGAACGAGAGGCGGGCTTTGCTCAGTTGCAGGAGGTCCCCCACTAGGGAAGTCTCTTGCCTGGGATTGGCCACGGTGACGGATTTCATACGCAGACCGCTATCAAACGAGAATTTGGGGCATCTGGCAAAACGAAATCCGAAGTTTTTGCCCCACAAAACAATCGGAAGGTGAGAAGCCCTCCCACCAGAAGAGACAAGGCTCCCAAAGCCATGTGTACGGTGGCCACATCCGCCGCTTTTTGCGACCAAATCGTCCAAGCCCCCAAACCAATCTGGGCGCAGAGCATCACAACCCAGATCCGACTCCAGAGCCAGGTGGCCCGCGCGCTGTGCCGCGCGTTCCACGCCATAATCCCAACCGCCAGAACAATCAGTCCCGCGACGCCTCGGTGCCCCATTTGGATCCAGATTTGCACCGCTGTCGTCGGCATGGCGTGATCCGCCGCTCGAACGGCATTGATCTCCGCCATGGCCTCCGGGCTCGTGCTCGGAAGGATCTGCCCATAAGCGAGGGGAAAATCCGGAATCGAAAGCCCGATGTGTTCGTGCCGCATCGTCGCCCCCAAGCCCAGTTGAACAAAAATCAATCCGGTCGCCGCCAAGGCCCACCAGCGCAGAGTGGGATGCGGCTCATAATCCGCCCAACGCTTCTCGGCATAGCGCCGACTTGTCATCACCGCAAGGATCGAGAGGAAGACAAAAAACGACTGGGCCAGGAGGGCGTGGAAAATCCCAATTTGATCCTCCAGCCAGACAACCCGCAGCCCGCCGAGGACGCCCTGCAAAATCACTGCGGCCAGAGCCGCGACGGCCAACCAACGCAGACCGCCATCTCCCCGACTGAACGCCACCAGTGCGAACCCGATGACCAGAGGGGCCAAGATGGCCAAGGACAAATACACAGGCATGACTCGCGCCCCAAGCAGGAAAAGAACCGCCACGATGGCTACTATGGCCGTGGTCCGGGTGTTTCCGGTCGTCTCCCGGGCCCAGATCCACGCCGCCAAAATCGCGGTAAACAGTCCCACAAACGTCGCGATGAGACGGTGACTGTGTTCAAAAAACACCCCTTGCACCCAGCGGGAAAGAGGAAAAGCAAACATATTGTACCCGAAACTATTCGGCCAATCCGGAACAGCCAAGCCCACGCCATGCGAGGTCACCAGACCGCCGCTGCAAAGCAGGATGAAGGTGAAAATCGCGGTAAGGACCGCCCAGCGGTGGAGCCATGGAGAATACGATTTCGATGCGGTCATAAGTCACTAAGCATTCCATCAAGAGAATACCGGCGCAAGCATGGGTTTTGTTTTGCTCCTCCACCTTCCGGTCCCGTGAGCCCAGCTCTCTCCTGATCACCGACGGGCCGTTGATTTTTTGTTGGCCCTTCCGCAAGAAATCACGTCCTAAGCCGTTTCAACCGGGTCTTGGCTTCATCCAAATCACCCGCCCTCTCGCCCCATCCGTAGCCCGAATTATACCCGCAAATGAATTTCTTTTTCGCGGCGGGTGCCAGACCGCCAATCTTGTAGTGCTTTTCATCCAAAGTCTCGCGCGCCATGTCCGTGAACTCCTTATCCGGGGTATCGTAAAAAGTCCGCCCGGCGATGAACTAATGCAAATGCGAATTCGTCCACGGCAACGCGCCTTGGATCACGTCGCGCACCCGGTCCAGTTTCATGTCCGGGCCCGCCAAAACCCGCCTTCAGGTGGCCGATTGCGACCACTTTAAGGTGATTTCAATTGATACGGCGGGGCACTGTCGGCCGATTTGAGGAGTTCGGCCTTTTTTATTTTCAGTGGGATCATCCGGGTGGAGGCGGCTCCTCGCAGGCAGCACATCTGCGGATACTTTTGTTCCCCAGTGAGAAATCCAACCCGGTCGGTTCAGTGCACGTCCAGCCGCACCCCTTCGGGAACTGGTTCGGTTTGGGGCAGGTAATCCTTATCCATCCCTGGGACACTAAATTCGTACGGCCCATGATAGACAATCGGCATGACCGGGAAGTTGCCGTGTCCGGGAGGCGAGGGAACCGTCCACTCCAAGGAATTCGCCAACCAAGGATTGTCGGGAGCCGGGTTGGCCTTCCGATTGGCCAGCGTGATAATAACATTAACGAAGAAGATACATACACTCAAGCCAAGCCCCATCGCCCCAAGGGTACAGAGTTGGTTCAGAGGCTGCATCTGCCGAAGATGTTCATAAACCGTGGGATCGGCAATGCGTCGCATCATCCCGCCCAACCCCAGATTATGCATAGGGAAGAAGGTGATGTTGAAGAAGATGAACATACCAAAAAAGTGCACCTTGCCCAAAGTCTCGTTGAGCATGCAGCCGAACATTTTAGGGAACCAAAAATAGAGCCCGCCAAAGATGGCGAAGAGCGAGCCACCAAAGAGGATATAATGGAAATGGGCGACGATGAAGTAGGTGTGATGGACGAAGAGATCCACCGGCGTCGAGGCCATAAAAATTCCGCTGAGCCCCCCGATGACAAACATGCTGACAAAGGCGACCGCAAAACACATGGCGGTCGTGAACTCAATCGATCCCCGCCAGATCGTTCCGATCCAGTTGAATGTCTTGATGGCCGAAGGTACCGCAATGAACATCGTCGAAACCGAGAAGGTCGCACTCAAAGTGAGATTCATGCCACTGGTGAACATGTGGTGCCCCCAGACGACAAAACCAAGAAACCCGATCGCAATCAACGCATAGACCATCGCTTTGTAACCAAAAATGGGTTTGCGGGAAAAAACTGAGAGAATTTCCGAGGCGATTCCCATGGCCGGAAGAATGAGAATGTACACTTCCGGGTGACCAAAGAACCAAAAGAGATGCTGCCAGAGGAGCGGTTGTCCCCCACCCGCCGGTTTGAAGAAACTGGTGCCAAAATTGAGATCCGCAAAGAGCATCGCGGCGGCGGCGGACAGGACCGGCACGGCAAGAAGCAGCAAGATCGAGGTCACAAACAGTGCCCACGTCGTCATCGGCAGGCGAAACATCGTCATGCCGGGCGCCCTCATATTCACCACGGTGGTGATGTAGTTGGTGGCCCCGGCAATGGAAGAAAGCCCGTTGATAAAGATGGCGATTCCCCACAGGCTCTGCCCGACTTGAACTCCGTTATATTTGCCATCCGCACTAAGAGGCGCGTAGGCGGTCCAACCGGTTCCGGGAGCACCCCCGGGCGCAAAAAAAGCCGCCAAAATGAAAATCCCAGAGAGGACATAAAGCCAGTAGCTGACCTCGTTAAGGAGGGGAAAGGCCATATCCCCGGCCCCTATCTGAAGCGGGATGAGGAAATTCCCAAACACTCCGATCAAAAGCGGCATCAAGACAAAGAAGACCATGATCGTGGCGTGCATGGTCACGAGCATGTTGTAGCCACCCGGAATAATGGCCCCATCGGAAGCCACCGTCGTAGGGAGCAAATGCCCAATAATGGGCACGACGGTGTTGGGCCAGGCCAGTTGATAGCGGACCAGAAGGGCTAACCCACCCCCGATAAAAAGAAAGAACATCGCCGTCCAGAGATACTGGATCCCGATCATTTTGTGATCGTAGGTCCAGAGGTATTTTCGGAAAAAACTCACTTCCGGATGATGGCCGTGGGTTTCCGTCGGGGTGTATTCTGCAGTCGTGGTGCTCATGGCTAATCTCTGCGGTGCTAATTGAAGGTGGCCCCATCAGCCAAGCCGACAGATGCGGAAGCCCGGGCCTCCGCCGCAGCCTTAAGCTTCTCTTGGTACCATTGATCGTAGGCATCTTGGGAGAGAACGCGAATCGGAGCTTTCATATTATAATGACCTATACCACAAAGTTGGCTGCATGCCAATTCCAGGTCGATGGGCTCTTTGACCACGAACCACACCCATGAGATGGTGCGACCAGGGACGACATCTTGGTAGAGCCGGAAACTCGGCACGTAGAAGGAATGGATAACGTCGCGGGAATTGAGGAGGACATGGACCGGCTTTTCGGCCGGAATAACTAATTCAGTGGAAACGAAATCATCAGCCCCATAGGGGTCGTCTTTGGGGACGCCAAACTTGTTTTCCAAGGAAATCAAAGCCACATCGGTTTCACCAAGTTTTCCGTCGGCACCAGGGTACCGGAACTCCCAACCATATTGATAGCTAAACACATTGACTTGCAGCGCATCCGGCGGGGGATCACGAAATAAATCATGCCAGACCCGGTTGCTGTAAATGGCCAGACCAAGGAAAATCAAAACCGGAATGGTCGTCCAAATAATTTCCAGGAAGTTATTACCATGGCAGTAGTGGGCCTTCACTCCGGGCTTACGCCGGTATTTGATCAGGTAGGTGATATAGACCGCCTGAGTGAGAATGAAGACCACCAGGGTGAGCCAGAAAATGAAATTGAGAATCTTGTCAACACTCTCGCCGCCAATCGTCACATTGGGTGGTGCCCAAAAGAGGTTTTTGTAATCCGCCGCCAAGGCAGGCGTGGATCCGAGAAGGAGAAGCGGCAAGAGGCGTAAAAGAATTTTCATGGTCAGGCCCCGGGGGTAGGTTCCGTTGCGGGAGTGGCTTCGGCGGCAGGTTCTCCGGATTTGGCGGCATCCGGGCTTTCGCTGCCGGCTCCAGCCTTCGCTTCGCCCGCCGGGGCTGCTGCCGGGGCGGCTCCGACGAGAACCCGCTCGGTGGCTTGGAGTTCTTTTTCCGTCCAAGGGTCTTTCCGGCCTGTGTCTTGGCTGCGGATGTCGGCGACAAATTCGACGGGAATCGCGGGGGCTTCATTTCCCCATGAGTTGCGCACATAGGTGAGCACTGCGGCAATTTCGGCATCCTTGAGGACAGTCCCCCAGGGGGCCATGGCATTGTTATAAGTCTTCCCATCCACGGTGACGGGACCATGGAGACCATCAAGAATGATCTGCACAATGTGGTTATCGCCATGCCAGCCTTCGGATATGACCCATTCACTCCTGGCCAAAGGCGGAAATTGTCCGGCTACCCCCTGTCCTTCGGACAGGTGGCACACGGCGCAGTTGCGGGTGTAAATACGTTTGCCGACGACCATGGGATCGGGGGGGGCCGCGGGTCCTCCGGAACCGGCTCCGGACCATGACACGGCGTTGGCATTATAGACATTAGACTGGAATCCGCCGCTGTTGGCGAAGAGGAACATGCCTCCGCCAAACATGATGACCATTATAAGAACGATCAACCACACGCTGACCGGCTCTCGTTCTGTGCTGGCGTGCAACTCGGTGACGTCCTGCTTGCTGCCGAGTTCAGACTCGCGAAATCCGTCCTCCATGGGCTCTTGGGAATTTGGTTTCTTCTCAATCATTCCGTGGGTTCCTCCGGGGCTTCGCTCAGTGGATAATTGCGTTTCAAAGAAAGAAGATAAGCGGCCAAAACCTTGGCGTCTTCGGTTGGCACCACTTCGTAACCGGGAGCGGGCGCATGAGGCCCCGTCAAGCCGGTGAGGGACTCATTGGAAGGTTGGCCGGAAATTTTCCGATAAATATAGAGATAGCGGGAGGCGGGCATGATGGAACCCGGCATCACCGAACGAGGATCGTAGAGGTGGCGATGAATGTCGCTGAGAGTCGCCACCCGTTTCTCGAGGCCATAGTTGGCCAGATCAGGGCCAATCCGCTGCCATCCGACGAAGGCCGGCTGTTCGCGAAGATAATCCCGGGCCACGGTCTGACGCACCTTGGGGTCCGCCTCGGGTTCGCGGGAAATATCATGAGCGAGGTAGGCCGGACGAACCATTTGGCTATGGCAACTGACACATCCATTGGCCGCATAGACCTTTTGGCCGGCGATGGCGAGACCGGAGAGCAGGGGCGGACTAACATCTCCCGACTCTTCATTGATCACAGGTTGCAAAGAACCAAGAGTCACCACCGGATAGGCGACGAGACCAAGCCACGCCGCAGCAAAGGCGAGAAAGATTCCAAAAATAAGCAGAGGCATCCGGTTCATACGGTTACGGCCTGGGATGATGATTTCGTTTCTTCAAGAGCACCCAGCATGGTTCGGAAAAGCACCCCGGCAAAACATTGGCTTCCGACGAACATGGCGATGAGGGATAGGGCGGTCACCAGCCGGAAAGGGCTGGCATATCCCACTGAGGAGGCAAAGCGAACCCCGGGATCATTGAGCGCATAACCTTGCAACATACCGCCGGAGAGAAGACACACCCAAGCGAGTCCTCCGCCGACCACGAAGAGCCAGAAGTGCAGGGAAATGAGGCTGTCGCTATGCCAGGGACGGCTCAGGAGACGAGGAACAATGTAATAAATGGCTCCAAAGAAGCACATGCTGACAAAGCCGATCAGCAACAAGAAGGCTTGGCCAACAAACACATCAGAGAAGAAGAAATTGGCATTAAAGGAGGGAAGAGCCAGCAGTCCTCCCATCACATAAGCAATCACAAATGACATCGCGCCAACGGCGGTGAACCGCAGCGTCGGGCTCCATCCCAAGGCTTCGTACGACCCTTGTAGAGAACCCAAAAGATTAATCCCGGTCACCAAAACGGGGACGAAGAGAAAAACGCTGGCGACAATACCGGCACTTGCCATCCAAGCAGGAACGGGTCCGCCGACCAACAAAGCGGTTCCGGACCAACCGGCGAAAATGGCAAACGACCAGAACCCGAGCACACTCAAGTTATAAGAAACCAATCGGCGACCCAGGATTTGCGGAATGAGGTAAAACGCGGATGCGAGGGCTACCGGGGCCAGCCAAAGACTAATGATTCCGCCGATGAACCACGCCGCAATCGGCGCCTGGGCAGCTCCACTCACCGGGGACCAGATCAACAGCGCGTTAGCGCTGAAATACAACCAAGGGAACCAGAGCAAAGCGGCAACCAAATACCACGCCGAGACAAAAACAGCTCCCGGCGCGCGATTGCGGAAAAGAACAATCCCCCAAATGGCCACAAAAATGTAAGCCCCGAAAAGGATGGCACTGATGAATCCGGGGAATTCGAGGAGAAAAATTGATCGGCTGTATCCACCTAAAATGGCACAAATCCCCAGAAACACGCCGAGGTTCCAGCAAATGGCCGCGGCCACCGGGAGGACCGCATAGCCCAACGGGGTGCGCCCGAGACGGGCCAACATCCAGAGGGCGATGCCAAGCGCGGCCGAAGAAGCCCAGCCATAAACGAGAGCATTGACTGCCGCGGGAGCGATCCGACCGTAAGTGAGAAAAGCGGGACCATCGAGGAAACCGGGCCAGATCAATTTTAGCGCGGCCAGGGCCCCGAGCAATGTACCCAGCGCGAGCCAACTGGCGGCACATCCAAAAAAGATTAAGACGGGAAGCCGGACGGAAGCCTCCACTTCATTTTCTTGGGACGGTTGAGACAATTTTGTCATTGTGGAGAAGAAGGTATGGCGGCGGCGGGGTTTTCGGAGGCGGGCGCGGTGTTCGCTTCCGAAGACGCGGGGGCGGTGGCCGGAGTTTCCTCCGCAGCCGCCGGGGCGGTCTCGGCGGGAGGAACGATCGGTCCGGCCGGTTCCGGTTGGCGATTTTTAAGATCTGCCAAGGTCAATTCCATCGCCACGGTGATGGGAATTTGGACCGCACCGGCGGCTTGATCGGTCCAGCCATAGGTATTCAAACGGGTTTCATTGGCCGCAGCCAATTCGTCGCGTGCCTTGAGACGTTCCTCGATGCGGGCAGCATCTTCAGGGGGTTGGTTCGCGTTGACGCCCAAGAGGAGCTTGACCGCAAAAGCGGCCCCGACCAAGAGGATCAGCATCCAAACCAGAAACCAGCCGGAGGGTTTGGCAAAATGTACTTCGGAGTGCGACATCAGGTTTGCAAATTCAGGGATTTCGCCAGACGTGGATCTTTCGCCGGAAAGAGCGAGGAATCGCCCAGACGTTTGAGGAAGAACGCCGCCAGCGTACAACCAATGGCGAGAAGGCTAAAGAGGTCCATAGGCAGAGAAGCTAATGAAAATCCTGCCTCATGATAGGCCGGCATCACGATGATATACATGTCGAGAAGGTGCATGAGGAGAATCCAAACCGAAATGCCACAGAGAAAATTTGGGGATTTTTTCCCTCGGGCGAAAAGCAAGAGCAAGAACGGGATAAAGAAGTGGCCTACGACCAGAAACTGACTTCCCAACCACCAGGTGCCGGTATTCCGGCGCAAGAAGTACACGGTTTCTTCCGGAATGTTTGCATACCAGATGAGCATGTATTGGCTAAAACCGATATAGGCCCAGAAGACCGTGAAGGCCAACATGAGATTTCCCATCAGATGGTAATGTTCCATCTTAACCACGTTTTGGAGGTACCCGGCGCCGCGAAGAGCGGTGATGATGAGAACCAAGACACACATCGAACTCAGGGCCGTGCCAGCAAAAATATAGACCCCCCACATGGTGGAGAACCAGTGGTAGTCCAGTCCCATCAGCCAATCGACAGCCGCAAAGGTCAAGCAGATCGCGAAGAGCAGGGCGCTGGCATAAGTGACCCGCCGATTCAATACGGTGAAGCGGGGAGATCCATTCTTATCCTGGGCAATCGAAAACGAGCGAAGGAGCCCTGCGCAAATGACGAAGAACGAAAAATAGAAAATCGCGCGAAGCCAAAAGAACGGCTTGTTCAGGTAAGCTTGTTTCGCCTGCAGAAGCGGATCGTGGGCATTCCCGGCCTGCATCCACTGCCAAAGCACGGGCGCAACAAAAACCAAGGGAATAAAGAGAACCGCCATGACCGCCAACAAGCTGGCAATATTCTCCATTTGTCGTCGCACGACCACACTCCATTCGGCATCGACAGCGTGGTGAACCAGAGTCCAAAAGAGCCCGCCCATGGCGATGGTGAAAAAGAAGAAATACGCAAAGAGATACGAATAGGCAAACTGTTTGACCCCCTCGTGGTCACCGGTCGCGGAATCATAGACCGCAGATCCCAGGACGATGAGAAACGAAACCGCGGCAATGCTGACGAGGCCAAGGAATCGGCTTCCGACATGCTTGTAGTCGAAGAACTCAGGTTGGGGATCGGCGGGCGCGTGATCGCTCATGCTTATTGGGATTCAAGTTGGACCCGCTCGGCTGCGGGCACGTCGGACAAGGTGGCACCACCCTGCGATTTTTGCAGGGCTCGGACATAAGCGATGATGGCCCAGCGGTCGGAAACTTGGATGCGGGGGCCATAGCCAAGCATGGTGTTCTTGCCATGGGTAATGGTGTCGTAAATCTCGCCGTCCGCCATAATTCTAATGCGTTCCAGAAGCAGGCTTTGCACGGTATTCACCCCAAATTGTTTGGCCATCCCGTCGCCGGCTCCGGTCGCGCCATGACAGATCGCGCAGGAGATATTATATCGCTCCTGGCCCCTCGTCATGACCGCCGGAGTGACATCAAACGGAAACCCGGTTCCCCAGTTGTCGCCCATTTTGCCCGTATCGACATAGATCGGAGCGCCCGAAAACTGGATGTCATGATAGGGACTGCCGGGCGCGGCCTCTTCCCCATCCACCGCTTTGTTGATAGGACTCTCGTAGCCCAAAGGCACGGTTCCGGCCACAGGTTTGCGAGCGGCGCTGCCGTCGGCAAAAAAGGCGCTCGGGGTTTGTGCTTTCACCTTCGGTTGGTCGTCCATATCCGGAAAGAATTCCAGCGGCTGACGGGTGGTCATGGTCCCACGGAATCCCGCCATCGCGAGGACGATGAGGACGGCAAAGGCAAAGAGAGCAAAGAAATACTTCAACATGGCATCAATCCTCTTGGACCCGGGTGATGTTTTGACCGCCGAGAGATTCGAGCAAGTCTTTCACCGAGCTTTCCGAATATTTAGGATCCCTCGTTTCGATGACGCAAAAGAACTTGTCGTCACTGAATTTCTTGAAGCGCTCCCAGTTGAACATCGGGTGATTCCAGCGAGGAAGTCCGTTCATGATCAACATCCCAAAGACGGCGGTGAAGGCCGAGCAGAGGATGGTCAGCTCAAACATGATGGGAAAAAAGGCCGGCACTGTAAACAAGTTGGTCGGTTTCCCCGCCACGATCAACGGATAGAGGATCGAGCTGGGAATGAATTCCAAGCAAATGGCCAGGAGGAATCCGGTCAAGCCGCCGCAGAAAATCAGCTTGCCCAACATCGAGCGACCCAACCCCATAGCTTGATCCATCCCGTGGATGGGAAACGGAGAAAAGACATCGAACTTCCGGTATCCGGAGTCGCGAATTTTTTCCGCCGCTTTGAAGAGCTGGGACGCGGAATCAAACTCGGCGGCTAGGCCGTAAGTCGCGGATTTGGGATCGCCGGCAATATTCATGTCAGTGTTTCTCCCCATGATGTGGATCGGACTCGGGCAGGACCGCTTTGACTTCAAACATACAAATCATCGGCAGGAAGCGAATGAAGATAAGGAACAGAGTGAAAAACAACCCAAAGGTTCCGATAAACATCCAGATATCAACCCAAGTGGGATGGAAGTTCCCCCAGGCGGATGGTGTAAAATCGCGAGTTAGGGTGGTCGCAATGATGACGAAGCGTTCGTACCACATGCCCATATTGGGGAACTGGCAGATGATCCAGACCCAGACCAAGTGGGTGCGGAGGTATTTGAACCAGAAGAGTTGCGGAGCAACAACGTTGCAGAACATCATGGCCCAGTAAGCCCACCAGTACGGTCCAAAGGCCCGATACCAGAAGGCGGCTTGTTCGTAAGGATTCGCGCTATACCATGCCATGAACAACTCCATCAAGTAGGCGTAGCCGACGATGGAACCGGTGAAGACGATGACCTTACACATCTTGTCCACGTGCGAGACGGTCACCAAATCATGCAGCGGTTTGTAGATGGCGCAGGCCGGAATCATGATGGTCAAGACCATGGCAAAACCGCCAAAAATAGCTCCCGCCACAAAATACGGAGGGAAGATGGTGGTGTGCCAACCGGGGATGACCGAGGTGGCAAAATCGAAGGACACCACCGAGTGGACCGAGAGCACGAGCGGCGTGGAAAGACCCGCTAAGAGCAAGTAGGCCATTTCGTAATGACGCCATTGACGGTTCCCGCCCCGCCAACCCAGCGCCGCGATGCCGTAAAAAAGCTTCTTCATTTTGGTCTTGGCCCGATCACGCAGGGTGGCCAAATCCGGAATCAGGCCGGTGTACCAAAAGAGAACCGAAACGATGAAATAGGTGGAGACCGCAAAAACATCCCAAAGCAACGGACTGCGGAAGTTTTGCCAAACCCCATTGGCGTTCGGCACGGGAGCGAGGAACCAGGCCATCCAGACACGTCCCACATGCAGCGCGGGATAAATGCCCGCGCAGATGACAGCAAAAAGCGTCATCGCCTCGGCGGCCCGGTTGATTGAGGTCCGCCATTTTTGGCGGGTGATAAAAAGAATCGCCGAGATGAGGGTTCCGGCGTGCCCGATGCCGATCCAGAACACGAAGTTGGTGATATCCCAGGCCCACCCGACGGGATGGTTATTTCCCCAGACGCCCACCCCGGTGGAGATCAAGTAGGCGATACAGCCAAAAAGAACAAGGGTCAGAGGAACGGTGACCGCCAGACACAACCACCACCAGATGGGCGTCTTGGCCTCGACGATGGAACTGACGTAATTGGCAATCCAGCCGTAGGTACGTTCATTGAGCACCAGCGGTGGGCGCTGGATCGCCTGCTGATCCGGACCTTGGTTGGGCTCGGGAGATAGTGCGCTTGCCTCAGCCATTAGTGATGAACCTCCCCGGAGGTTTCGGTTTCGCCATGAGGACTTCCGTGAGCCGCTTCGGTCGCGTGGCCATTTTCATGTCCTTCGCCGTGACCACCGCCATGGGGGGCTCCATTGGCCATGCCAACGAGTTCCGCGCCGGGCATTTGGGGATTGGGATTTTTGATCCGAGCTAGATACGTCACCCGCGGCGTGGTGTTCAAGTATTTCAACATGACATAGCCACGATCCTCATCGCGGGTGCGATGGATCCGGCGATCGGGGTTATTGATGTCTCCAAAGACAAGGGAGTCGCTGGCGCAGGCCTGTTGGCAGGCGGTCTTGAATTCCCGCACGGGCACCTCGTTCTTGTTCCGGGCTCCGGCTTCAACCAGGCGGCCGATTTTGGCTTCCTCGATCCGCTGGATACAGAAAGTACACTTCTCCATGACACCACGCATCCGCACGGTCACATTGGGGTTCTTTTGCATTTTCAACGAATCCGCCATGCCCTTCTTCGTCAGCGGTCCAAAGTAAATTCCCTGGGCTTCCAAGCCAGCCATCTTCACTTCGTGGATGGGCCGTTCGTTGTAATCGAAATAGTTGAACCGCCGAACCTTCCAAGGACAGTTGTTGGCGCAATATCGGGTGCCGATGCAACGATTGTAGGCCATGAGGTTGAGCCCATCTTCGCTGTGGACGGTGGCGTTGACCGGGCAAACCGTTTCGCAGGGCGCATTCTCGCAGTGCTGACACATGACCGGCTGGGCCAGCATTTCCGGATCTTCCGGACTACCGGCGAAATAGCGATCGATGCGGATCCAAGCCATATCGCGATTCTTCCGGACCTGTTCTTTGCCCACGACGGGCACGTTATTCTCCGCCTGGCAGGCCACCACGCAGGCATTGCAACCCATGCAGGTATTCAGATCGACCGACATGCCCCATTGCTCCTCAGAAGTGAGCTTGGGATGGGTGTAGAGCGAAATATTGGGCGGAATGTGACTATCCATTCCGATGGTGCGGGCAAACTTCGGATCTTCTTCGTAGCGATCCAAGGTTCCTTCGCGGAAGAGGTCGCGGCCATGCATACTCCGCGCCTCCTGGGTGCGGGCGAGTTCATAGGTCTCGCCGGTGAGCTCAACGGTCACGCCTTCGCGGAAACGCATCGTGTCGGACTTCCGCAGCGGATAGGCATTAAACCCAACGCCCTCCATCAGAGCGGAAACGCCTGCGCGCCCATAACCAAGCGCGAGCGAAATCGAATCGTCGGCATGACCCGGGGCCACTAACGTCGCCGCGAGGATGGAATTCTCACCCGCTTTGATCTCGATCATGTCCGCGACGATGTCGAAGGTCTGTTCGTTTTTAAGGTTTTCCTCGGAGATCGGATTGATGAGATCCGCCACCTTGTCGGTCCAGGTGAAATTATTGACCTTGATGCCCAATTTTTTCGCGGTGGCCGGACTGACCAGAGCGACATTGTCCCAAGTCACCTTGGTTTCAAAATCTGGCGTCTCCTGGAGCCAGCTATTATTGGCATAACGGCCGTCATCGACACTGGTGCTCTGGAGAAAGACCAGTTCCAGACCTTCGCCGACTGGCTTCAAATCCTTGAAGGCCGCAACCGATGCGGCCGCTCGGAAGGCCAAAGGCTCTTCTGGCCAGGCGCTTTCGGGCTGGAAGCCGTTTTTCAAAAGTGAATTCCAAGCCTCGGCGTTCCCGCCGTAGAGTTTGCTAAAAGTTTCTTTGACCAATTCCGGACCGGTCGGTTTCGGACGACCCGCTAGTTGGGCCATGATGTCGAGTTCGCTGAGCCCATTCCACAAGGGTAGAATCATTGGCTGCACTGGCGTGTAGGTCCCGTCGTAGGAACGCACATCACTCCAAGATTCAAGGTAGTGGGCCTCAGGCAATTGCCAGCGACTCAATTGGGAAGTTTCGTCGGTGAAGAGTCCCAACCGAATCACATCCGTCACCTGCCCAAGCAGATCGGTAAATCCGAGTTCCGCCGGAGCGTTGTAGGCGGGATTGCCGCCAAAGATAAAGAGCGACTTAACCCCGCCAGCCGATATGGCGGCGGCCAGATCCTGAATGGAAGCGGCGGGTTTCTCCCCGGTTTTTGCTCCCAGAATGGTGGTGCCATTATTGCCCAAGGCCTCGTTGATCCCAAAGACCAGAGCCTGCACCCATGCGGGTTGCTGGGATCCCACGGTGACAATGCTCCGACCGGTGTGGGCGAGGAGATCATTGGCGCATTCGGCGATCCATTGGTCATCGAAATCGGCCGGACTCGTCGGGGCCGCGCCCAGAAGTGCCGCCAAGGCCGAATTGGATGTTTTGCTGGCGATCTTTTGACCCAGTTGACGGGCAAATTCCCCGATCAAGGAGGCCTTGCAGCGATAGCGGTGATCCGCAAGGCTGCCCACGCCAGTGAAATGGTTTTCCACCGCATAGAGGCGGTTCATGGGAGCACCCTTTTGGTCAGGGTTGCGACGAGGGAAGAAACCGGCGGCAAAACCGACGCCCTTCTCGCTGCTGCTGAAAAACTCACTATCTAGGGCCAGGACCACATCGGCCCGCTCAAATTTAGGAATCAGGCGCGTGCCGGGACCAAAAGCCGCGGTGACCGCCTTGTCCACTTCGGCATTGCCGAGCGGCTCGTATTCCGCCCAGATCATCCCGGGGAATTTCGCTTCCAGTTCCGCCCGGAGACGGTCGCGAGTGGGCGAATTTTTCCGCTCGACCAAAAAAGCCAGCCCCTCACCGCCTTGGCCGGAAACTTCACTCAAAAAGGAATCCCAGGCATCGGGATAAACTTCATCCCCGCTATCGGTAATGACCTTGGTCCGATGCGGATCGTAAAGATCAAGCACGCTGGCTTGGGCGAAGGCATCCGTGCCCCCGTTGCTGTGGGGGTGAAGTGGATTGCCTTCCACTTTCGTGGGACGTCCATCAACAGTCGTCACCACCAAGGGCATAGCCCCGTCGCGAAGCGGCATCGCGGTCGCGTAATAAAGAAATTTCCCAGGAATCGTCCACTCGGCGCCCTTATTGAACGGAACCAAAAATGCATCCGGACGGCGACAACCGGCCAAGCCGACTCCGGCCAGAGCCATCGAAGCCCCCATCAATTTCATGAAGTCCCGCTTGGAGAGACCACTGTCCTGATAAACGTCAGCCCCCCGGGGAAATTCCCGAATGAGGGTTTCTTCAAAACCAGGACTATTCTCCAATTCCGCGAAACTGCGCCACATCGTGGGCTTTTCGGGCATGGGGGGGTGTTCAAATACGCGTTTCATCGGTGACAACCTCCGCAATCGGTGGGTGGATTGACATTCCACTCCTCCTTAAATTTCAGGCCCATTTCGCGCTGTTCCTCCGCGGATCCTGCTTTCCAGTTCATATTAAAGACTTCGTTGGGTGGGCGGAGCGCATTTTCGGGAGCCCGGTGACAGTCCAGACACCAACTCATACTCTGTGGCTCATGTTGGTGAACGACTTTCATCTCGTTAATCGCGCCGTGACAAGAATAACAGCTCACTCCCCGGTTCACATGCACCGCGTGGTTGAAATAGACATAATCGGGCAACTTGTGAATTCGCACCCAATTGACCGGAGGCCCGTCGCCGGCTCCATTGTTCCAAGCCGCCCGCACCGCTTCCAATTGCGGACTGTTGGCCTTCACCTGCGTATGGCAGCTCATGCAGGTCTGCACTTCCGGCACATTCGAATGCGCCGCCACTTCCACGTGGCTGTGACAATACCGGCAATCCATCCCGAGTTGCTCCACATGGATGGTGTGCTCAAACGGAACCGGCTGGGTCGGTTGATATCCGACCCGGGTGTATTTCGGCGTGAAATAATACGTCATCCCTCCAACCACTGACATCCCCAAAACTCCGACACAAACCACAAGCTTCCAATGAAGTTGGTTCGTCCATTTCGGAAAAAAGTTTGCCATGATGATTTGCGAACAGAAAGCAGGTCTTTGCCCCCGGGCGTACCACTATTACTGGACACGGAACCTATTATCAATTTTTCTTATAGCAATGGTTTTTTCGCACGAAAGAGCAGGATTTTTTTAGGAAAAAAATGTTAAAAAAAGATTTCCGCTCGGGACCTCGAGAGTTATTTTCCCCTGATGAGAATTGAAGTGCCGTTCAAGCCACTGGCCGCCATGGCCCTTGCGGCCTCCCTATTCCACGTTTCCGCCGCTCCGGCTCCAGAAAGCGCCCAACCGCCCCTCCCCACGGTGCATCTTTCCATTAATGGAAACTCGATTACCGCCGAGGTGGCCGACGAGCCGCACGAACAACAAGCTGGCCTCATGTTTCGTGACAATTTACCGCCAAACTCCGGCATGCTCTTCATCCTCAGTCCGCCGCGGCGGGCCGCGTTCTGGATGAAAAACACCTTCCTCCCCCTTTCCATCGCCTATATCAATGCCTCGGGACGAATTCTCGAGATCCACGAACTGGAACCCGGCAACAAAACCTCCGTTCCGAGCGCATTTCCTCAGATCGCCTACGCTCTGGAAATGAACCGGGACTGGTTCCGCCAGGCCGGCATCCTCCCCGGCGATCGCCTCACCGGACTCCCCCAACCCACGCCTCCCTAATGGTCCCCATTCCGCGCAAACGAAAACAGGTCACCCGGGGACACGCCCGGAATCGTCCGAGCAAATACGTGAGGCAAGGCGGAAAACTCCGCCTCCGCCGTCCGGAACCACGCCGAGGATGGCTTCGGGCTCTCGGGGGGTTCCTCGGTTCCATTCTGAGGCTGGGACGCCCACGGGAGGATTGATCTTCAAAATCACATTCCGGTTGCTCTGCTCGCACCCAAATTCCACCATTCGAGGCGAAAATCCTTTGAAGATGCCTTGCCAGCAGTCCTCTGGAATCTTGTTCGCGTCATTTTTGCCTCGGCCCAGTCATTGATTCTTTGGGAATTCTTCTTCCGGTTGATGAGGGCTACTCACCATGAGGCCCCGATCGTCCGTAAGCTGAAAGAAATAGGCCACCGCATCCACCGGCACTTCTGCCTGCACCCGCTGCTTTCCTGCGTTCGTCAGGGCTCGTCTCGCTTCCCATTGGCGATTTTGCCACACTCCTCCTTGACGGGTGAAAACGAGGGAGGCCGATTTCACGGGAGTCTTACAATCATACTCCACCCATGCCCGGTTTCCCTCTTGTCCCTGCGCCGTGATCCGAACCAGCGGCTGTTTATTCCGGACTATACTGTCCGCAAAAGCCGCAATTTCTTCGGGAGCTGCGCCCGCCGTCTGGCTATGGGGCATATTCAAATACTGGCTCAGGAATTGTGTCCCCGGCGCTGTCCGGCAGGACAATTGCCAGGAATGCGGGGAGAATGCAAAATCGTTCGTACCCGTCACCCACGGCGTGATACATCCATTGCTCCGTAACCGGCCAAACCATTTGTTCTCAGCCGCCGTGATCCGGGTCGTTCTCGGGGGCTCGCTTCCACCCGTCTCCCTCCCTCACCGGCAAGCCGCCAAAATGATCGAACGCGATTGCCGCATATCCTCGTTCATTCCAAAGCCGGACCCAATTTGCATACGCCGTCCCTTGGCCACCGTGAACCAGCACAATTCCCGGCACGTTGCCTTCTTTCGCTTTTGGCACACCATAAAAGGCGAACACTTTTGTTGGCCTGTCGTGAGAAGGAGCTCCCAGGAAGAAAACCGACTTCACTCCCTCCAACTCGGTCAACTTGGGCGCCGGGAACACCGGCGGTGGACTCCGAAAATCCTCCACCGAAATCATCTTGAAGTCAGACTCCCCCTCGATTTTCTTGAAAATCGTGACGCGGAACAACATTTATTCCGGGCGCGACATCCACCGACCACAAATAACTTGAGCGCGTATGGTTGTCGTTTTCGGCCAGATAAATGGTGCCATTGCCGCCCACGCAGAGTTCGTGAATGCGGGCCGGACGCTCACCGGTTTTCGGCTCCAAGATGTTTTCCCAGCGTTCCAGCCGTAAGGATTGTGGATCGAAACGGCACAGCGCCGTTTCCCCCTTGATCCCTCCGGCGCCGTAGAGCAATCCATCGGAGCCGAATCCCATGGCGGGGAACCGTCCGGATTGAATCACATGGGCGATCTTCTCCACCCGGTCGTTATCGACATCAATCCGGCAGAGTACGCCGGCCACCGTTCCGGCATAAATATAACGTCCGCCATCATACACCATGCTATCGCAGAATCCATGGTCATCCTTGTGCCGGGTTTCGTTCAGATCTGGGCCCGAAAAATCCGACGTCTCCGGGTCTGGAGTGAGCTGTCCGCGTTCGGATTTCCGGGAAAGGCCGAAATCGAACCAGACGAAACGGTCTTCATCAGGATGGTATTTGAAAAGCCTGACCGGACACGGCCCTGTGCGCTCGTCCCAAGCCCGGGTTTCCGCGCAGGTTCCCCAAAGCCAGCCATGACGGTCCACCACGGCATCGTGCGGCTGCGCAAACATAATCGCGTTGCCGATGTAGCCAAGGATGCGGGTTTGCCCAGTGGCCAGATCGTGGCGAAAAAGCATTTCTGCTGGATAGGTGAATCCGTAAATGATCCCGCGCGGCGCATCCAAAGCGATGGACTGAATGTAGAGCGGCGGGAACGGAATGGCGAGCGTGGTGTAAACGTCGTTTTTCCAGTCATACCGCACAAGCTTACCGCCGGGAGCTTCGGTCTGTTGGTCAATGTCGTGCAACAGCGAAGTGGCGAAGTAAAAGCAGTTGTCGGCTGGATTCAACAAGAGCGCGCGGTGAATTTTCGAATCGAACGCATCGGTCCAGCGTTGGGTGTTGAGGCAGGTGAAGTTTTCCGTAGAGGGATCGAATCGGTAAAGCAAATCTCCATCAATGGAATTCAATCCGCAATACACCCCGCCATCCTTGGGATTAAACGTGAGGGCATCGAAGCTGATCCAGCCGTGACGCCATTTAGGATCCCCTGCCAGGTCGCGGTAATGCCATTTCCCGGCGATATTTTCCTTCCATCCCTCCAGTTTGACATTGCGGAGAATGTGAGATTTGACTTCGATATTCATTGGGTAGTATTTTGAAAACACGATTATTGCGTAGCGATTGGGCTTTGGCAGGAATAGTGTTTGAGTTTGGTAAAGCGAGTGGCAACTGGCTTATTGTGGACCGGAAATTTCGATACCGTAATCCGGCATCTGTTTGATGTTTTTTCCCAATCGAAGAAAGGCATCGGCAACCGATTTGGGAACTACGCCTTCGGGCGATGGGCCAACATTCAGCAGAAAGTTGGTTCCCCTCGCCCGCGCCAGCAAATACATTCCCAACAACTCGGAATCCGGGCGCGGCGCATCCTCCGGGTTGTAAAACCAATGCTTGCCAACAACATCGCACACTTCCGCCGGCAAATAGACGGTCTTGTTCTCGATCATCCTCAGCTTCTGATGTCCTCCTAGGCTGGGCGGAAGCTGACGTTCCATGGTCACTACGTCTGTCGGCCATGCCCAATGCGTCCGCAGCTTGGCTCCGTCTTTGATCCCATTGTTCATCGCCACAACCATGTTGGGCTGTTTCTCCGTTACAAACTGATAAAGCCGATTGCGATATGATCGACTCAGCACACGCGGAATATCGATCCACAGCTCCACCAGATCTCCGTATTGTGTTACCAATTCCTCGATCTGTCTCAACTGAAACTCTTCGTATTCTGGCGAAACATAAGCTTGAAGCATCAACTCGGCACCATCCACCTCACCCATTTGAAAAAGAAAAAAAAAGGGGTCAGTTCTTGCTTCCTGCTTTTTCGAGCCGTTTACTGATCTTTCGCACGTCCTCCCGGCTTCCGGCCTCCGCGCAGTAGCGACTCACCCTGCTGGGATCGCCCATCTGCAATCTCCTGGCAATCCAAAGATTCGTGACAACAGTCCGGCTTTTGACAAATGCCGCCAGCGCGATTTTCACGGAACTCCCCTTCGGTTGGCCGCCGAAATCGTCAAGTCTCAGGCACTCCATGCCCGTCCGGATCAAACGCTCCGCCTCGGCTTCGTCATGACGCCTGATTTTTTTGTCACTTGGACCCGCGTCCGCAGAAAACGAATCAAACTTCTCCAGCAGCCCCTGTCGGAACTCCTCCGAACCAAAGCACCACCCCCGGCGGAGGGATTTCAGCATCCCCTCATCAATCGTTGACGCCCTCCGCTCGTCCCTCGCCCGTTTTTCCAAAACCTCGCGATACCGGTTCCGCACGCGCACGTTGTCCGAATCCCCCCACCCGCAGACAACACGCTCTGCCGCAAGCCCAGCGGGACGCTTTCGGGGTGTCCCGATCAGAGCGGGAAAGCTGCTCCAAGGGAAGTCGCTCAGCTTCTTCCCCGGCTCGAGGAGAGCGGCGCGCGCCGGATTCAGATGAATGTAATCCGACACCGTGCGGAAGTAGGTCTCCGCCTGGGGATCCACAATGATCGCCTTGTATCGCCCCTGGAACAAATGCCCGCGCAGACGATGTCGCACATTGTGGCGGATCGTATATGTCGCCTGCAACCACCGCATCCCCGACGACAGGTTCGCTTCCGGCGTTTCCATCAGCAGATGATAGTGGTTTCCCATCAGCACATAACTGTGAACCCGCCAACCCGTCCGCTCGCACGCCTGCCACAATGTCTTCAGGAAAAGACGACGATCCTCGTCGTCGAGGAAAATCGCCTCTAGCCGGTCCCCCCGATCCATCACATGGTAAACCGCTCCTTCAAATTCCAGACGCGCTTTTCTTGGCATGCTTCACTTTTTCTCAGTCCTCCGGAAAAAGCAAGAAGCAAGAACTGACCCCTTTTTCCTTTTCTACCATTTCGATCATGCCGAAGGACTGGATACGATCAGAAAACGGATGAAAGCGAGGATCATTCTCCCGGGAGGATTGGTTCCGATTCTCGTCCATCCTGAACGATTCAAGCGGCCATTTCTTCCAGACCGCTTGGCAGAACCACCTGATAAGACCCTGCGCCCGAACAAAGTTTGGCGATGGAACGAGTATGAGATTGAGACCTGGTTCTTCCCCGGCCAAACCCGGGAACACTTTGCGTTTGCTTTTGTTGCGGATGGTCAGCGCGTTCTGATCTCGGGCGACAATTATTTTCCTCCCGACCGCTGGGGAGGAAGTGGAGGCTGTGGACGATTGAATCAAAGTCGGCCCCGGCATTTCGCAGAATCGGCGCGCAAGGTTCTGGAATGGAAGCCAAATATCCTCTTTGCCGGACATCAGGCGACCTTCGCGTTCTCGGCCCCGTATTTTCGGAGAGTCATCATTTGGGCAAAATCCTATGAGCGCGCCTGCCGCCAACTCGGATATGCTCCTGAGGGACAAAGATAAAACTCCAGAATTTCCAGGAAGATCCCGGTGACACAAACCTGCGACCGACTGGTTAAGGGGCAAATGCTCCATCCGCAGTCCACCGCACGGAGCTATATTCGACCGTGCCTTCTCCATTCACCGGTCCAAAATCCCCGAATTGGAGGTGACTGCCGAGTCCGGCTGTCCCCTCGATTTCAGCAACCGGGGTGCTGTCTCCATCCACATACAGCCGGGAAACATTGCCATCAAGCGTCAGCCGATAAACGTGAAAATCCTGGCCGATGGGATACGCCACCAACTTACGCCGGGTGGATCCGGCAATCATCTCGATGGCTGTTTCCGAAATCCGTACCCCCACGCCCCCGATTTCGTCATTGCGAACTTCCAATCCGAGAAGACATCCCTCGCCGCTCACGATCCGGGCTCGCATTTCTACCGTCATAGAATCGCTCGACGATCCGGCATTCTGCCAGGCAATCCGCCAGCCACCCCGGTCGATTCCGAGTGTCTGCTCCAGTACACTCTCTCCGTCGTGCTCCACAATGCTGGCGTCCCATTCCTGCGAGCCGCTCACAATGTCCACCCGCCAGTCTGGCTCGCTATTCTGGGGCAACTGCCCAGCCTCGTAAACGCCGTTCCACGGCACCTGATCCGCCCCGTGAGCAAGGCGGGGTATCAAGGCGGGCAAGAACGCAAAGAGCGCTTGGGCAATAAGGAATTTGCGGGTTGTTCCGGGTCGGCGGCTCAAAGGTGGGGATTTTGGGTTCATAATTATTCAATCCAGCATTGGCATCACTCTGGTGGAAAATTCCATGTGCCGAAAGCCTTGCGTTCTTCCGGTCGCATTTCGACCTGGCACCAGGTACTACGATCCGAGGCGTCCTGATAGGAATACCGGACAGCGTTCACCTCGAGCTTTGTGACAGTCTTTCGATCAACACCCAAGGCAAGAAGCGGAATTTTCAGCTCAAACTCCCAGCCTTCTGAAATCCGTCGGGTGGCAACCTGAAGATTCTCCGTGTGGGTTTCCCTACCGCCATATTCTTCTGTAACCTTCCCCCCGGCTCCAATCGTCACAATCCAATAGTTACTGGGATGTCGGGCAAGATTGGCAAGGTAAATGGCAACATACTCGTGCTCGTCTTCTTTTTTCGCCAACGGACCGTTCGGCTTGCCCGCCTCGGGTGATGGCTCCAGTGCCCGTCCAAATATCAGCAGACTATCATCATGGATCACAGCGTGGAGGGTGGTTTCCCGGATAGGATGATCCTTGTTACCCATCAGTCGGAACTTATCGGCGACCGCAGCCATCTTCCAAAAGGACTCCGTGGCCTGCCCATCAATCACAGCGGTCTCCTCCGAACCCGTAGAGGGAACATCCAGACTTCTGCGATCCGGCCCCCAGAGTTCTGTTTGGATCGGACCACTGCGCTGCCGACCTTGCTTATAGGCCTCGAGGTTTACGATAGAAAACCCGCTTTGTTTCTCCGCTAGGAACTTGGCATAATCGCTATCGCTCAAGTACAGCTTTGACGAGGTGGGATTCGCAACCAATCCCGCGTTTCTCATGTTAAAATGCAGCATTTTGAGATTATCCCCGAACATTTCGACCCGCTGGCGTTGACGAGGAGTCAACTCCATATCCAGCGCCTCCAGATACCAGGCTTCGATACCGGGAAGCAGGGGCTCGTAGATGAACTTGACAGAGTCATACCACAACTCGTGGTCAGGATAGTCCTTGGAAAGGATGTAGCTCTTGAGCTTTTCCTCCACGGCGGAATATATTTTCTGCAAGGGGCGAGCCGCCGGCCCATAGGCTCTGACCATAAAATCGTCGTAAACCTCCTGAAGATTGACTTTTGGGTTCCACATTAATTGGCAGAGAAGATAGTTGGTGGCAGCGGAAGTCCCAAAGTTCTCGTTTCCTACAAAAATGACCTTGATGAAACCTCCGCCGGAGAGACTGCTGGAAACGAGATTGAGGATCTCGAGGCTGGCCGGCAGCGGAGCGCCGATCATGTCACGCATCCAGACCGAGTAATCGTACCAGCCGAGCTGCGGAGCATATTTGCTCCATTCCGACGTGAGGAGCTGGAATTGTTCCGCCCGTCGCGGTTGAAAAAACTTGAATCCGTAACCCGTGTTCATGGCGAGTTCGAGATAGACATTATCCTCAACCTTTATGTTCCCCTCCGAGGGGGGATAAATGTAATCATAATAGATGAAACCACCGACCATAAGCTTCGGATCGACTTCCTTGATCCCTCGCGCGACGGCGTTGTAAAAGCTTAGCACCATGGGCGTCACGCTGGATCCCCGCCCCCCGAAGTCGCCGTACTTTTTCGAGGGCGCTGTTTCGGTAAGTGCCAGGCTGGCCTTTCCCTGGTCCCACCCACCCCCATCGCTCGGAGAGATCGAGACAACGTCCTGACCGGGGTTGGCGGCATGGTGGTGCAGAACGCTTTCCACAAACGCCTTGATCAATCCCGGATTGGTCAGGTCATATTTATGATGCGGATAGGCTCCTTTCATCCGCCGAAAGGGGGGCTGGCGCGTTCCGTCAGCTTGCAGAGCCATGTATTCCGGATGTTTCTGCAGAACATCCTCTCCCGGAAAATCATCGAAGGAGTGCGCGGCTTGCGGATAGATGGAACCACCAAGTCGCATCCGCCGAAACCATTCCATCATTTCCGGACGCGCCATGCCGTTGACTCCGCCACCCAACAACAAGCTGCGGGAGGGAAAAAATGGCCCCGTTTGCCGATCTTGAGCCGAAATCGTCAACCCGGCCGACCGGTCCGGCGCATCGAGTCCAACTTCCCCTGGCATCAGCCAGCGCAGGCCGATCTCGTCTTGAAGAAAGGTAAAAACCCCGAGCAGCGTTCCCCGGCTTTCGTTAAACCCAAACACTTTGGCCAGCGGAATGGTCAATGCAACCGCCGCCGGGTCCGGCGAATCGTGACCGGAGATGATCAGATGATCCCCGTTGCTAAAAATACGACAGTTTTCGAGAGGAAGTTCCTGCGGCTTGATCCCAGCCTCGCGGGAAAGTGTGTTGTCTCCGAGCGCGATGGATTTGGGTTCGGGCGAAGTCACGATCGGCAAAGTCACTCCGGTCGCCTCGCGGAGTCCAAGCTGAAGCTCTTTCGCCGCCAGACGCACACTCTCCGACGCATCCGGGTCGTGGAAAATCACGTACTCCGACGACCCGGCAGACGTAATTTGGAGAGCCTTGCCGACTTTGGCGCGGCAGCCCCCCATGAGTAACACCAGAGGCAAAACAACGAGGACAAAACAGATCTGAGGACGCCAATTCATTCCTCGAACTGTGGAGGATGCCGGGATTGAATTCCATTCCGATTCCCAAGCCGCCCCGTAAAGTGACTCATTTAATCGTCGCAGGAAACCAGAGTTGTCTTTTGACGACGGGGGGCACATTGGAGAATATCCCGGCTGTAGTGACAGATCTTCGTTCCCACTCTCATTGCGATCCCGACCGGGAAAGATCGGGAATGACCCTGATTGAAATTCTTGCCGTCATGGCCTGTATCCTGATTTTGAGTTCCCTCCTGCTGCCGCAAATCTCCCGCCTCAGGGATGGCAGCCGGGCGGTCGGATGCCTGGCATCGCTCCGAAGTTTATCAGCGGCGGCGCAAATGTTCGCTACTGACAATAACAATGAAATCGTGACGAGCACCTACGACAGTCAAACCCAGGGGCTGAAGGATATTTGGGTTTACAGACTCAGCGATTATGTGCTCGATCATGAGGGCTGGACCATTACCTGCCCGGCTGGTCCCTATGCCAAGGGTCGACAGGTCGTACCATACCGTGTCCCAATGGCGAACTATGGAATGAATGCCGATCTCTGCATGACACTCGATAGTGCCACCGGAAGCATCGTCAAGCCGTCTGTTCCCTCCTTGGGGAGAGTTCTTCGCTACAGCGATCTGGCCAGCCTGCACGGCACCATATTGTTTTTCGATTCAGGCAGTTTCAGCCTGAATTCGCGCAATGGTTGGGATCCCGGGAGAAGCTGGTTTTATGTTCCGGGTTCCTCCTTCAATAAAACGATTGCGGACTTTTATGCGCCAAACGTCAAGGTCACAGCGGATGCCCATCAGGGCCGGCATGGGGGGACGATTAATTTCGCCCGCGCCGATGGAAGCTGTGGAACCGCCCAGGCAGAAGATTTTGCCACCAATCCGGCGTATTGGAATATCAAGCTCAACAACTGAACTTTACCCAATCAAAGACCATACCAGAATGTCATCAAGAAACCTACTGACTGAAAAAGCCGACCATCTAACCGCAACCGTCGAAGAACATTTCGTTGATCGCCATGGTTTGATTCTCTCTTTCCTGGACCATAGAACGATGACGCCTTTCGCGCCGGGCTTCTTCACGCCGGAAATGGACATGATGAGACATCCGACGGCCAACTACAGCGATTTCGGAGCGTACCTCGCCTATGAAAACTCCGGCATGTGTACCGGAGCCTATTTGTGTGCTCTGATCTGGCAATATCGTGTCACCCGTGATCGTGCCGTACTGGAACGCGCTCGACGCACCTTCGAGGGGCTGTCCTTCCTCTATGAGGTCTCGCAGGAAATCGAACCCGGGTTCTTCTGCAAGTTTCATGAAGGGAAAATCACAGAGGAAATGTCCTCGGACCAATGCCTTTATGCCATGGTCGGGCTCGACCGGTTTCGTGAGTTGGCCACCCCCTCCGAGGCTGATCGTATTCGTGAAATTATCGGGGGCATCGCTGGAATGTGGATACGCAAGAGCTACAAACATCCCTACCGGGACCGAGATTTCCCGTGGCCGTGGCCTCCCAATCGCTTTCCCGCCTTCTGCTGGCTCGCCTGGAAAAACACGGGAGACGATTCCTTCCGCCGCGAGTTTCTCCGCCTTTCGGCCCTGCCCGAGGTGCGGAAACTCCCTCCCTTCGTCCCGGAGCCGCCGTGGATGCAAAATGAAACCCGAACCGGCTGCGTAAGCTATGGCGCCCGGCCCGAGCACACGGCTTCAGCCGGAGTTTCTCTTGATCCGCTGCTGGAGTACGACGCCCCAGAGCGGACCCTCTGGCTGGCGCAACTCCGCCTCGCCTATGAATCGGGCGCAGCCATGATCGGTGAGGACGGCCTGTGCCGCGGGCATTGCAACTACGATCTTGCGACCGGACAACTCAAGGAGGTGGAGCAGCCCTACTACGCGGGAGGAAGGCCGAATCCGATCTGGCGCTTCAAAGGCTATCACTGTGATGTCAAAAGCGGCCACGGCGTTCTCATGTTCGCCCGCGCGGCATTCACCATCGATTTGTATCATCCCGACCTTGGTGCGGCCAGTTTGGCCCGGCGTATTCTCGACCAGACCGATCTTTCCCGAATGCTTTGGCTCTATGATCACAAAAACCAGCTCCCGCCGGATATGCAATGGATGACCCATGCGCTCTCGGGAGATTCCGTCACCAACTGGCTCTGGGCCTATTGGATGGGCCGGGGCCGCAGTCAACTTTAATTCAAACCAACCATGAAAACTCTCCACTGCGCCGATTCTTTCCGAGGGATCATCCCTGCCATCATCACTCCCTGCGATCAAAATTCTCGTCTCGACGAAAACGCCTTGGTCGAACTCGCGGGGGATTTGCTCACAAACGGTTCGACCGGACTCTATGTTTGCGGGCTGACTGGCGAGGCCTACCAATTAACATCCGAAGAGAGAAAACGGACGGCCGAGCTTGCCATCGACGTTGCCGCGAAACGTGGGAAAATCATCGTCCATGTGGGAACACAGGATACCCGGAGCGCCTGCGAGCTTGCGCGGCACGCCGCTGCGGCCGGCGCGGACGCCATCGCATCCATCCCACCGATTTCCCGTCCTTTTCCCGAGATACTGGCCTACTATCGGGAACTTTCGTGCGCCACCGAAGAACTGCCGCTCTTCATTTATCACATCCCGGTTTTCACCAACTGGACGCCGTCATTGCAGGAGTTTGCGAGCCTCCTGGAAATCGAGAACGTCGTGGGCATCAAGTTCACCGACTACAATCTGTATTTGATGCGCCAACTCCTCGCCTTGAAGCCCGGTCTGGCCATCCTCTATGGTCGCGACGAGCAACTTGCGGCGGCCCTCGCCTTCGGAGCTTGTGGTGGCGTCGGTTCCACCTACAACATTCTGACCCCGCTCTACGTGGCCATTTACCGGCATGCGTCGGTTGGTGAGTGGGAGGAGGCCTTCTCTCTGCAACGGATTGCTGCCGATATCATGATCGTCTTCGAGCGCTTTGGGGTCACCGCAAGCTCGGAAGCCCTGCTGATGGCCGCCGGGAAAATTCAACGAGCCCGCCGGGCACCCAGTCAGTGCCTTTCGGAATCCGAACGCAACCAGCTTTGGCGTGATCTTAAACCCATCGTCGCCTCTTTGCCTCATACGCTCCGGCCCACCGAAAAGTAACTCATTCAGAATCTCTGCCGCAATCTACGGACTTCTTGCGGAAAATCAGGTCCCGCCATATTCATGAGGCATGAGAAATCTATTGCCCCTCAAGATTCTATGCACGGCAACGGCAGCATTCCTCGCTTTGGCAGGACACAGCCACGCTGTGGACTACGCTTGGACAGGATCAACTTCCACTTGGTCCCTCAACAGCAATTGGAATCCCGCGACGGGATTCCCGAATTCCAATGCCGATAATGCGATCTTCACCACCAACGGAGATACAACCCCGACCGTAAGTACCGGGACGACCATTGTTAAAAATCTCACCTACAACGGAAATACCAACTTCACCATCACGGGTGCCGGAGCCGCAACCAGCACCCTTCGGATTGATCCCAATTCGTCCGCAGGGCTCTTTCTGATCACAGCGTTCTCGGGAGCTTGGACCAATCAGTCCTTCAGCGATGTGACCCTGAAGATCGACAACAGCTCTCCGCCTCCCAGCCAACAGAAATTTCGGATGGGCGCCGGAAAGTCCATTACAATTAACAGCGATGCCGCTCTGGAAATTGCAGCCGGCAACAACATTCTCGTCGAAACAAATAACGGATTGGGAGCCGGCACGTTGAATATCAACGGCGGTTTGACGGCGGGAAGTGCAACAACCCTAAAGGCCGACAGCGGCGGGGTGATCAATCTCAACTTCAACGCGGGGACGGGATTGGGTAATCTTGGCCTGCTCGCAGCTGCCGGTGGTATTGTCAATTTTGCTGTCGGTGGAGACTACGGTGGCAACTTCGCCCGGACCGATATAAACGACGGGCGCTTCAATCTTTCTTCATCAGGAATCACGGTGTCCAATCGGACTCTGACCTTCAACAGCGGCGCTGCCAATACGGGAGTAAACGGCACTCTTGGCGCAACCTACTTGAGCGGAACATCCACATTTTCCGGAAATGTCGTTTTTGCTGATCCCAACTCGTTGGCAAAGACCAACACCATCGACGTTGCCACCGGCGCAACCCTGGCTCTTTCCGGTACGTTCAGCGGAGGGGACAGCTCCCTTCTCTCGGTGGACAAAACAGGCGCGGGCACTCTCCTTTTGAACCGCGCCGCGGGCAATTCCTTTGCCGCAGCCGGAGTCACTGTATCGGCCGGGACACTGTTGATCACCAACACCTCAAACTCCGCCCTTGGCACCGTCCCGATCACCGTCGCCGCAGGAGCCACTCTGGGTGGGACAGGAACTCTCGACGGTGTGGCCACCATCAACGGAATTATTGCCCCGGGACTGAGCATTGGAGAATTGACGGTGGGGAATGATCTCACCTGGAATGGCGCGGCGGCGGGAGGTGCGGCCACGGATTGGAAGTTTGAGTTGGGTGCCGGAAATACGGCGGATCTACTCTCCCTGACGGGCCTGGGCAGTGATTTCTTGAGAGATGCGGGCGACCCGGTTTTCCGCTTCGACTTTCAAGCCAGCACCGCCACAGGCACATTCAAGCTTGTCGATTGGGAAGGAACGACCAACTTCGCCTTCACTGATTTCAGCTACACAAATCTTGGCGGCGGCCACACCGGCACATTTCAATTCAATGGTACCCAGTTGGAATTTATCGCCGTGGTTCCCGAGCCAACGACCTGGGCTTTGATCACCCTCGGTGGAGTGATCACGCTTACCATGCGGCGGCGGCGTTTTTGCTGACACCCCTATGTGAGCTTGCAGTCCCGGGTCCGCGCCTCAAAATTGCGTCCGTCATGCCTGAGTCGCACGTCCAAAAGCATCTCACCGTCAGAAATTTCATTCTAGGTGGAATTCGGAGCGGTCGCCTGCGCCCGGGCGACAAAGCACCTTCAGAATACGCTCTGGCCCAGCGATTCAAGATCAACAAAACAACCTGCAACAAGGCGGTATCCATGCTGGTGGAGGATGGCTACCTTGAGCGCCGCAAAGGCGCGGGAACCTTCGTCATCGATGAGTATGCAAAAGTGGCCCCGGCCATTGGTGTATTCATCAATCTGAGACCGGGCTCCTTCTTTTCTCACATGCTGATCGGCATCCAGGAGGAAGCCGCCGCCCGCGGCTACAGTGTGTCATTCTTTCAAGCTCCCAGCGGAGAAACGGATATGGAGAGGTTTCGCAGGCATATCACATCGACGGGAATCAAGGGCCTGATTATCAACCGTCCCTTCGTCAAGCCCATGCCCGGGATGCAAAACCTTTATCTCAACACCTCCGTCCCGAACGAACCTGTCAACCAAGTTCAGACGGATGATTTCAACGCTGGATATCTGATCGGACGCAATTTTTCGGACCATGGCCACAGACACGCCGCCTTCATTTCACAGGACGTATCACGACGCGACCTGCTCGAACGCGCGCGTGGATTTCAGAAGGCCATGGACGACGAAAAACTGAAAGAGCATTCGGCCAGACTGCACAGTTTTTCCAAGACGGAGCAGAATCTTTTCAGCGTGGTGCAGCGATTGCTCCGGGCCGACCACCGGATTACGGCAATCGGCTTCGACTCCATTCATGTCGCAAGTGAGGCCTTTCGTGTACTGAAACGTCTGCATCGCAATGTACCGAAGGACATTTCCCTGGCGGGAATCGGCAATCTCGAGGCTGCGGAACAAACGATGCGGATCACCACTGTGGACCAACATCCCCTCGTACTGGGACATACCGCGGCGGAGTCGTTGATTGACCTGATCGAAGGCCGCATCAAGGGCGGGGTCCGTATCATCATTCCGGTCGAGCTGCTGCATGGCGAAAGTATTTCGCAATTGAAACCCGAGAAAAAACCGTGAGTTGACGACGTCGTACAACTGGTAACTCAGTCACAATCCCAAGAGGTGGAGAGAATTTTCCCGGGCTGACGACAGGAATCTCGCATAGTAATAGCCACCACGCAGACCAAACCATGCCATTAAAACCCGAGTCCGCTGCCGATGTTGTCCGAACCCCGGCGGAAATTAAACACCTTTTTCCTTGGTTATATTCCGACCGACTTCGCGGCATCCCCCATTTTATCTCCCCGGCTTGGGCAACCGATAAGTCACAGTTTGATCCCGATCACTATGCCAAAACTTGGAAGAAGATTGGATTTGACTCTGTAACGCTTCTGACCGTCCACCACGATGGGTACTATCTCTATCCGTCCCGGCACAATCGGACGAAACCAGATCGAGACTACTTCGGGGAGCAGTTTGAGAGCTGCCGCAAGCAGGACATCCGTGTCATCGCTTATTATTCGCTTTCCCTGAATAGTCTGGCGGGCAGTGAACATCCGGAGTGGAGGATACGGGATGTGCATGATCGTGTGCTTGTCCCCGACCATAACTATTTTTTCCACTATCACTGGTTGTGTATCAACAGCCCGTTTCGGGAGTTTGCCATCGCCCAACTTGTGGAGATCGCCGAAAACTATCCCGTCGATGGGCTCTGGCTTGACATCCTCTACCTTCCCCCACACCCCCCGGAGGCCGGCATGTCCGAAGGGCAGGACACATGCTTCTGCAGCCACTGTCACCGCGCCTACAATCAGTGGTTTCAGGGGGAACACCTTGCGGATGCTTTGGGCACTTCGCGCCATGACGAATTTCGTGCCGAGAGCTACCGCCGATTTCTGATTGATCTCAAACGCGCCCTGGTCAAGCTGGATCGGCCCGTGGCGCTTTCCTTCAATGGGGCCGGAAGAACGCGCCTGCCCTTTTATGATCGTCTGGACGAACTGGTCGAATGGAACTGTTCCGAGGCCCACAGTCCAGAGGCGAGGGGCATATACCCGCGTCTCTTTCCGCAGTTGAATCGGCCATTTGAGCTCATGAGCTGTTCGGAACTCGTCTGGTCACACAACGTTTCAAAACCCACTCCCCTGCTGAAACTGGAAGCTGCGGCAACGTTGCTGCGCGGTGGCACGTACACACTCGGGATCAACCATGCTCCTGACGGAAGGCTGATGGAGGGAAATCTCAGCCGGCTCCCCGCCTGGGGCCAGTGGTGTTCCTCGTTGTTCCGCGATGGCAACCGCGACTCACACCCCACTGAAATCGCGGTACGGAACCCACCGGTCCTTGCCGCCCGCGGCGATCTGGCACGCTGGTGCGAGCTGTTGAGCGGCAGTCATTTTCAGTTTTCGTTTTCCACAGATGTTGCGAGCATGAAAGGAAGTCCTCTCTGGATCTTCCCTGTCGCTTCCCACGTAGGTTCCGAGGACTTCAGCCTGATCGAAAGTCATGTCCGCGCAGGCGGTGTCGTTTTTGTCAATGGCCCGATTCCCGGCGATTCGCCCTTTAACACCCTAGCCGGGGTGACATCTTTCCCGGCTCCAAAGTCAGACTGCCACTACCTTCATGCTGACGAGGAATCGCTGCAAATCGGACTGCTCCCGCACGAACCGGTCTTCTATAAAACTGCGGAGGCGACGATCTTTGATATCGGGCAGGCTGATGTGCTGGCCAGTCTGGTTCCACCCTTCGAAACCAAGACTCGCCTGACAGACATCCAAATAGCTCCAAACTTCCCGTCGCGCCCGGATCAGTGTGAATGGCACCCCGGGATCGTCAGCCGCGACCTTGGACAAGGCACGCTTGCTCTCTCAGCCCTCAATCTCAGCACAATGGACGAGGGACAGAACCGCAATCCCTGGCCACGCATATTTCTGCGCAATCTTCTCGTTCATTTGCTGAAAGGCCAGGCCATCGTGCTGGAGAGTCACGCTGCTATTGAAGTCATCGTGACGAGGGATGCGGAATTTGCCACTGTCTGGTTATTGAACCATTTTTACGACGCAGGCCCGCACATCGGCGGCGAGGAGGAATCCGTGCTCCTTCACCATGTCAACTTTCGATTTGAACCGTCCCGGCTTGGATTGGACTTGGAGTCCCCCCAACCCAGCGAGGGGATCGACTGCCGTCCCAGCCACTCCGGAGGCTTTGAAATCGAGCTTGATTGTCTGGGTTTGATTCAAGCCATTCCATTTCCCATTGCCGTTCCTGCCAGGTATTCCGCTAAGTCAATTTAATCTCACACCTGGTTGACTTGCTCATCCACCGAGGACAGATCGAATAAAACTTTTCATGCATACGCTCTCGCCCGGCCATGTCACCATCGCTGATGGATGCAATGTCCACGCCTTGATAGACGGTGCCCATGCGCTAATATTTGACTTCGGACGGGGAAAAATAGTTCCCGCCTTGCGCAAGATGGGAGTTCAAACGGTGGATGCCATTTTATTGACCCACCCCCATGCGGATCAAATTGCCATTCAGCCGCCCAAAAAAATCCCCATCTACGCATCGTCGGAATCGAAGCCTCATCTGACACCAGAAGGCGTAAAGAAGATGAAAGCGAGGCCGCTCGCCAGTCCGGTCCCGGAGAATTACCGACCGCATACGCTCGGCCTGACGAACCTGCACTGTACGCTGGACCCCGGACGGGGATTTCTTTGGAGACGAAGGGTCATCCGGGTTGTGCCAACCCCGGGCCACACAAAAGCAGCGATCACATTTCTGGTGGACTGGAACGGTCGGACGCTGGCCTTTTGCGGTGATGCGGTTCATGCGCCGGGCCTGATCTGGGAGCCACACAACTTGGAATGGGATCATTGGAGCACCGAAGGTGGGCGGGCGGCACTCTGGGGACTTGACCGCCTTGGCAGTATTGCCATTGACGCCTTGTTTCCATCACACGGAAAAGCGGAATTTCACTCGCCCTTGCGTGTACTGAACGCCGCTCGGAAGAACCTTCAACGTTGGATCACTCTTCGCGAAAACATTGCCCCACGCACGCGGGTGCCATGGCTGGCCGGAGAGGAGCGCAGCAAAGGACTTACGACTTTTCTTCCCCACCTCCATCGTTTTGGAGGCAACGGTGTTCTTCTGGCTTCCGAAAACGGTGATGCCTTGATTTGGGATCTCATGGCGCATGAAGTGGAGAAACTTCCCGCCGCGCTCAAAGAACTGGGCTTGGAACGCTTGGATGCCGCCTCGGCGACACATTACCATTTCGATCATGCCGGCGGGCTGGAGGCGATCAGGAAACGGATGAAAGCGAGAATCATTCTGCCTAAAGGATTAGCTCCGATTCTCGCCCATCCTGAACGGTTCGAGTTGCCTTTCCTTCCGGACTGTCTGACAGAACCACCTGACAAAATCCTGTGCCCCAATCAGGTTTGGCGATGGAACGAGTATGAGATAGAAACTTGGTTTTTCCCAGGCCAAACCCGGGAACACTATGCCTTTGCTTTTGTTGTGGATGGTCAGCGGGTCCTCCTCTCGGGCGACAACTTTTTCCCTCCCGACCGCTGGGGAGGAAGTGGAGGGTGTGGACGATACAATCAAAGTCGGCCCCGGTATTTTTCGGAATCGGCACGTAAGGTTCTCGCGTCGAAGCCAAATATCCTGTTTGCCGGACATCAGGCAACCTTCGGATTCTCTGCACCGTATTTTCGAAAAGTCATAACTTGGGCGCAATTTTATGAGAGTGCCTGCCGGCAACTCGGATATACTCCCGAAGGACAAAGAAGAAACCCCAGAATTTCCAAGAAGACCCCGGAGATAGAGAACATGACCGATTTCCCCACCCGCTCGTAATTCCACTTTCCGGTTCGTCCCGGCAGTGATAACGTCCCGTTCCCATGAGTGCATTATTCGGGGAGACACGAACGCGGGTGACGGCGAACCATGCCTTGATTGCGGAGGACAGCCATGTCCCCAGCGTCTTGCCGGACTTCGAAAAGGCCACTCCCTATTTTCTTATTTCCCCGGCCATGGGAGCGAACTTGACCCAATTGCTCATTCGTTTTCAGTCCCGGGGCTCCGCCTCCCTTCCCGCCGATTGGCTCGAATCCGTCCTCTATGTCCAGGCCGGGTCATGTAAAGTACGGATCGGAACCAAAACACAGACCATGGGAGTCGGCGGCTATGCGTTTTGTCCGGCAGAAACCTCTTTGGAGTTCTTTGCCGCCCGGGCCGGCACCGCAGTAACGCTTTTTCGGAAGGAATTTGAGCCCCTCGACGGCTACAAGTCGCCGTCAGCCATCTTCGGAGATGCCTCGAAGGTCAAAGGGAAACCCTTCATGGACAATCCCCGTGCCTTGCTGAAAACCCTCCTCCCGGAGGATTTGCGCTACGATTTAGCCATGAATATCTTCACCTACGAACCGGGAGCCACCCTCCCCTTTGTGGAGACGCATATCATGGAGCACGGCCTCCTCATGCTCAGCGGCCAGGGGGTCTATCGACTGGACGAACAATATTATCCGGTCACCGCTGGCGATGTCATTTGGATGGCCCCGTATTGTCCCCAATGGTTCGTGGCCATGGGCGACCACCCGGCGAGCTATTTGTACTACAAGAACGTCAACCGACACGGATAACCATGAGCCCCGTCGATATTGGTCGCCTTCAGGAAGAAATCGACGCCCTCGCCGGGATCACCGAAGTCGAACCCCCGGCGGTGACGAGGGTGCTTTTTTCGCCGGAAGATCTCGCCGCCCGGGCCGAGGTGAAAACGCTTTGTCAAGCCGCCGGTCTCAGTTGGCGGGAAGATGCGGTCGGCAACCAATTCGCCCGCTGGACGGGGTCGGAGCCTGATCTCCCCCCGGTCGCCACGGGATCGCATATCGATGCCATTCCCAACGCCGGACGCTTTGATGGAGTCGTCGGGGTCCTCGGGGGACTGGAAGCCATTCGGGGCCTGCAACGCGACGGCTTCCAACCGCGGCGTTCGATCGAACTCATCACCTTCACCAGCGAGGAACCCACTCGCTTTGGCATCGGCTGTCTCGGCAGCCGTCTGCTCTCCGGGTCGCTCTCCTGGGAGGACGCTTTGACCCTGACCGACCCGACGGGCCGATCACTGGATTCCTGGCTCAGCGACACCCCGTACCTGGCCCACGATCGAGCGGCCGTCCCTTTAGCGAAAGGCCACTACCACGCCTTCGTGGAACTCCACATCGAACAAGGCCCGGTCCTTGAAACCGAATCCCTCGACATCGGAGCCGTCACCCACATTGCGGCTCCGGCCGCGCATCGGATCGAAATCACCGGACAAGGCGGCCATGCCGGTGGCGTCCTCATGCCCGCGCGCCACGACGCGCTCTGCGGGGCCTCCGAGTTTGTCCTCGCCTTGGAAGTGGCCGCCCGCGGTTCCGGTTCCCCTGACACGGTGGCCACGGTCGGCGTGCTCAACGTCACCCCCGGAGCCATCAACAGCATCCCGGCCAAGGTGGACCTCACCGTCGATCTGCGCGACATCCGGCTCGAAAGTCGGGACCGGGTTTGGCAGTCCGCTCTGGCCGCGCTCGAAAAAATAGCCACCGAACGGGGGCTCCTCACCACCACCTCCGTCATCAATGCCGACCCCCCGGCGACCTGCGATCCCGGCTTGGTGGAAGCCATCGAGGCCTCGGCCAAAAAACGCGACTGCACCTGCCGCCGCCTCATCAGCCGCGCCTACCACGACAGCCTTTTTCTTTCCCGCCTGGCTCCGACCGCGATGATTTTCATTCCCTGTCGAAACGGATGGAGCCACCGCCCGGACGAATTCAGTTCGCCCGCCCAAATCGAAAAAGGCGTGGCCGTGCTGGCCGACGTCCTCGCCCACGCCTCCATGAGCTAATGGACCCGGTCGCTTCGTTCTCCTTTTCCCTTAACGGCCAGAAAGTCGACGTTGCCGCTGCCAGCCCGAACGAAAACCTCCTCGCTTTTCTCCGGCGAACCGGACACACCGGAAGCAAGGAAGGTTGCGCCGAAGGCGACTGCGGCGCTTGCTCGGTCGTGGTGGTGGATCGGGACGCCTCGGGACAGCCCGCCTATCGCAGCATCAACAGTTGCATTGCCCTGCTGCCCTCCCTCGCCGACCGGGAAATCCTCACCGTCGAAGGCATTGGCACGCCCGGGGCCATGCATCCGGTGCAGACCGCGATGGTCAAACATTATGGTTCCCAGTGCGGGTATTGCACTCCGGGATTCATCGCCTCGCTCTTCGAAGGCTACCATCGCTCCGACGTCACCGAACCCGCTCAAATTGCCGATCAACTTTGTGGAAATCTTTGCCGGTGCACCGGATATCGTTCCATTCGTGACGCCGCCCAGGAAGTTTTTTCCCAACGCCAACTCTCGCCCCTCCCCAAACCCCCTCCCCTCAGCGGATTGCATTATGCATCCAAGGCCGGGCAATTCCACCGGCCGGTCACCTTGAAGGACTTGTTCCGCCTTCTCGCCTTCGATCCCACGGCCCGTCTCGTCGCCGGTGCCACCGAGATCGGCGTAGAGATCAACAAACTCTTTCGCGAATATCCCTTTCTCATCAGCACGGAGGCCGTGCCGGAGTTGCAGGACATCCGCTCATCCGACACCTGGTGGGAAATCGGAGCCGGAGTGACCTTGACCCGCATCGAGGAATCTCTGGCCGACGAATATCCCGCCATTCGCCAAATGCTGCGGCTTTTTGCCTCCCGGCAAATTCGCAATCGCGCCACCCTCGGTGGCAACCTCGTCACCGCCTCACCCATTGGAGACAGTGCCCCGGTTCTGCTTGCGCTCGACGCCAAGGTCGTCCTCGCTTCCCCCGAGGGCGAACGTACCCTGCCTTTGACGGATTTCTTTTTGGATTATCGCAAAACCGCCCTCCGGCCGGGCGAAATCCTTCTCCGCATCCGCCTTCCCCGCGCCCAACCCGCGACCGGCGAGATTCGCAGCGTGTTTTGGAAAGTCTCCAAACGACGCGAAATGGACATCAGCATCGTGGCGGCGGCCTTTCACGTCGAAATGGAGGACGGCATCGTGCGCCGGGCCCGGATGGCCTTTGGCGGAGTCGCCGCCACTTCGCGCCGCGTGCCTGCAGCGGAAGAAGCGCTCTGCGGCCAAACGCTGGAAGAGGCCCGATCCGCCGTAGGAAAAATTCTTTCCACTGCCTTCACTCCGCTGGACGACGCCCGCGGCAGCGCCGCCTATCGGTCCGCACTCGTGGTTAGTCTTTGGGGAAAATTCGTCCGCGGCGAGTCCAGCGCCGTGCACGACGAAGCCGTCACCTTCCACCACGACTCCGTCTGGGACATCAAGAGCTGTTCGCACGCCCTGCCCCATGAAAGCGGGGTCGGTCATGTCACCGGAGTCGCCCGCTATGTGGACGATACCGCCCAGCTCCGCGCCATGGCCACGATCTGGCCAGTCTTGTCCACCCAGGCGCGGGCCCGCATTCTCAAGATCGACATCACCGAAGCCGCCGCCATGCAAGGGGTCGAAGCCATCCTTCTGGCCGCCGACATTCCCGGCGTCAACAACGTCGATCCCACCCGCCACGACGAGCCCGCCCTGGCCGAGGACGAGGCATTTTATCACGGGCAGGTCCTCGCAGTCGTCGTGGGAGCGGATACGAATTTATGCCAAAAGGCCGCCGCCCGAGTGCAGGTCGAATACGAACCACTCCCCCCCCTCATCGGGATCGAAGCAGCCATGCGTGCCGATTCTTATCACACCGAACCCCACCGGCTCGTGCGGGGCGATGTCGAAGCGGCTCTGGCCGTAGCCCCGCATCGGCTCAAGGACGTTTTCTCGTTTGGCGGTCAGGAACATTTTTATTTAGAGTCGCAGGCCGCCTGGGCTGAACCCACTGATGACGGCGGGGTCTTCGTGGCGTCCTCGACCCAACATCCCACCGAAATTCAGACCCTCGTAGCGGAGGTCCTCGGGCTCTCCCGCGGCCAGGTCGTGGTGGAAACGCCCCGGATGGGCGGCGGATTCGGCGGCAAAGAAACTCAAGGCAACCTCTGGGCCGCCTTGGTTGCGTTGGCCGCGCGGAAAATCGGGCGCCCGGTGCGGGTTCAACTCGACCGCGATCTCGACATGACCATCAGCGGAAAACGCCATCCGTTTCGAGCGGAATTTGAGGTCGGCTATGACGACGACGGCCACATTCTCGCCGCCCGCATTCACCTGATCTCTGATGGCGGGTGGTCGCTGGATTTGTCCCAACCGGTCAATGACCGCGCCCTCTACCACCTCGACAATGCCTATTACCTTCCGGCGCTGGAATTCACCGGGCGGGTCGCCAAAACCCACACCACCTCGCACACGGCCTTCCGCGGCTTCGGCGGCCCTCAAGGTATGCTCGTCATGGAGGAAATCCTTGGCAGGATCGCCCAACTCCGCCGCCTCCGTCCCGAAGTCGTCCGCCAAGCCAATTTTTATCATGGAGAAGGGGAGACCAATACCACGCCCTATGGCCAAGAGGTCGAAGGCAATCGCCTCGAACGCATCTGGACAAGCTTGATGGCAGAGTCGGAGTTCACCCGGCGACGGGCCGAAATTGACCAATGGAATTCCCTCCATCCCGGCGTCAAACGCGGCCTCGCGATCACTCCGGTCAAATTCGGGATCGCCTTCACCTTCACTCCCTACAATCAGGCCGGGTCCCTCGTCCTCCTCTACCGCGATGGCAGCGTACAGGTCAATCATGGCGGCACCGAGATGGGCCAGGGACTCCACACCAAGATCCTCGGCGTCGTCATGCGGGAACTGGGACTCCCGGCCGACCGCATCCGCATGATGCCCACCCGCACCGACAAAGTCCCCAACACCTCGGCCACCGCCGCCAGCTCCGGCACGGACCTGAACGGAGCCGCCGTGGCGGAAGCCTGCCGGACTTTGACCGCTCGCCTGGCTCCGGTAGCGGCGAAGTTGCTCGAAGCCCAGGCCGGCTCCACCGTGCGGGAAGACGAGATTCTCTGGCAGGAAAATACCGCCCGCTGGAGCACCGACCCCTCGGTGCAACTCCCACTCGTCCAGGTCATCGACCGCGCCTACCTTGAACGCATCAACCTGGCGGTCTCCGGCTTCTACAAAACGCCGCTCATCCATTGGGACTGGGCCGTCGGCAAGGGGCGGCCATTTCACTATTTTGCCTTTGGAGCGGCCGTCAGCGAAGTCGAGGTGGACACCGCCACCGGCATGATGCAGGTCCGCCGGGTAGATATCCTTCATGACGTCGGAGACTCGCTCAATCCCAGCGTGGACCGAGGTCAAATCGAAGGCGGTTTCGTCCAAGGCGTAGGCTGGCTCACTTCGGAAGAATTGGTCTGGAACCCAGAGGGACGTCTCCTCACCCACAGCGCCAGCACATACCAAATCCCCGCCTTCAGCGATGCTCCGGCGGATTTTCGAGTTCGCCTCCTCGATGAGGCCGCCCAGGACCGAACCATTGGAAAAAGCAAAGCGGTGGGAGAACCTCCCCTCATGCTCGCCTTCTCGGTCCGGGAAGCACTCCGCGACGCCATTGCCGCCCACCGTCCCGATGGAGAATTAGTCGCCCTCGCGTCTCCCGCGACCCCGGAAGCCATTTATCGCGCTCTTTATCCAGGGTGCGGCAGTGCCTCTCCTGGGAACGCGGGACGCCCGCGTTCCCAGGATTTGCTCCCATAATTACAACTTGCCGACTCCCAAGGCCCCGGGTCAATATTCGAAAAATGCTGAGCCGTCATTTGGACGGCCAGCCAGTATTTCCATGTCCAAAGGGCTTCTCATTCACAATCCCAAAGCGGGAGGTTACCATCCCGAATTGCTACCCACCATCCAGACAGCTCTCAGCGACCTCGAGATCGTCGCACTCGAAGACCTCGACGGGATGGAATCGATCATCCCCCACGCCTGCCAAGCCGGATGCCAGTGGGTGGCCGTCGCCGGCGGCGACGGGACGGTGGAGAGCGTGGCGAAGGCGATGGCCGGACACGATCTTCCCCTCGGAATTATTCCGGTGGGCACCTACAACAATTTCGCCCGTAGCTTGCTGATCCCTCTCGATCTCGAAGCCGCCTGCAAGGTGATCGCGAACGGCAAAGCCCGGTCCATCGACCAGGGAGACGTCAATGGAAAAGCCTTTTTCGAATGTGTCGGCACCGGCTTGGATGCGGAACTCTATCCGCTTGGCGAAGACATCAAATCCGGCCGCTGGGATCGCTGGGGAGATTTTTTTTCCCGCGCCTTTCGCTATCGTCCCCAAGAATTCACTCTCACGCTTGATCGGCCGGTTTGTGAAGCTCTCGTGCCGGGCACCACGACCGAAAGCCGACGCGTGGTACGTCGCCTTAACCCAAGTTTCTTATGTCGGGCCTGGAAGGGGCTTAAAACCTAAGGGTTGTCCCAAAGGCACTACAAAATCGTCAGGGTTTGGCGAAGGTTTTTTGGGGTAGGAAGGCGGATTTCCACTTGAGGCGCTGCCTTTTATAGAAGAGAGCTTGTTCGGGGTCAGGCAGGGAGGGTTTGCGGAGGTGAAGGCGGCCGATTTTGCGTTCGATGGTGGGACGATCTTTGAGTCGGCCTTGCTCGACGTCGGGTAGCGTGAGACGGTCGAGCATCTGAGCCAGGGTGCGACTTTCGCCAAGGTTGCCCTCGAAGACATCGTGGGCCAGAGCCAGGCCTGAAGGGCCACCAACTGGGGACCCAGTGAATCCACATTTTCCGTCGCAATGCGGTCAACGAGCACCCCGTCGATTTTTTTGGCCGTTACCGCCCGGGCAATCGAGTGCTTGTCCAATTCGGGTAGCTTGGCATCGCCCAGAGAAACAATCACTCGCTGGCGCGGCTGCCCTTGTGTTTTGATATCAGCCTCAACGAGTTGGACTAGCGCGGTGCGTAACGACAACTAAAACTGACTCCTGGCGACAATTGAAATTGACCCCCCTGAGATGGGTGAAAATAGGGTGGTTTGAGACGCCCGAGGGCAGCCAAAAGTGGCTCCCTCAGTATCGCGACGCCATCCCGGCCGCCGCAGCGCGATTGAAACGTCATCTCCGCAATGGCACCAGGGTGGTTCCACACAAATCACTAGGAGCGGCCCGGCTGAAAACGCGTTCGGTCCGGAAATTATCCCGAAATCGAACGGAAGCCCGAAAAAATGCTGCCGCCGCCGACAAAGGCAAGATGACCTCCGGCGGGTGAACGCGCGCACCCTACCTCTCCGGTGATTATTCCGGAGATAACTCGACAAATGCATTCGCTCCTCTACGTAAATCCGTAAGAAAACTGTAGGGAAAGTCGATAAGACCGCGTCGGTTATGGAAATAAATCCGTACTGAGATATTTGAGCCCGGAATCGCAAATCACGGTGACGATGAGTTGGCCTTTTTTGCCCGCGCGTGAGTTGCCGTGCTGGGGCCACATTTGCTCCAGAGGTAAACCCGCAAAACATTCCTTCCTTTCACAGCCATCCCACAGAGTGGGTAAAAAGTTGAGGGTTTGATGGACGGGGACATTTAAACCTGCCACTTGGCAGGGAATGAAAAAACAACCCCGCCCATCGGCTTCTAAGTTCACTGTTCTGCGACAACTCTGCAATCTCATTCCTGTCCATCTGGTGCCAAAGTTGGCGAGGGAGACCGGGGTGGACAAAGCCTGCCGGACGTTTTCGGCATGGAGCCATCTGGTCACGATGCTCTACGCGCAATTGACCCACTCCATTGGTCTGAATGATGTGTGCGACTCCTTGCGACTTCATAGCGGGCCGCTCTCGGCGGTTCGTGGAGCAACGCCGCCGAGTCGCAACGGACTTTCCCATGCCAGCAAGGAACGCAAGGCCATTCTCGCCGAGAAGCTCTTCTGGGCGGTGCTCGGGCACCTTCAGTCGCTCTCGCCGGGATTTGCCCATGGACGCCGGGGACGGGGCGTGACCCACCGCTTCCGCAAGGCGATCCATATTGTGGATTCCACGACCATCGAGTTGGTGGCTTCGTGCATGGACTGGGCCAAACATCGCCGACGCAAGGCCGCAGCCAAGTGCCACATGAGGCTCGATCTCCAGAGCTTCCTGCCCAGTTTCGTCCTCATTGACACGGCCCGTCACAACGATGCCAAGCGAGCGAGGGAGGTTTGCGCAGCCGTACAGGCTGGAGAGATTGATTCGGCTTCGCCTTCACCCCTGCGGGGCTGCCTACAGCAGTTTGTCTTGCTTCGCTCGGCTGTCGTCTTCGATAAAGCCTATGTGGATTTCGACCACCTCTTCGATTTCTTCTTGCGCGGAGTGTTCTGGGTCACCCGCACCAAAAGCAGCCACTGCTTCAAGGTTGTCAAACGCCGTAAAATAACCGACCCGAAGATCCTTGCTGACGATGAGGTGGTGCTCTCGCACAAGAGTTCCTACGAGGGCAAATACCCCGCCCGTATGCGCCGGGTGCGCGCCCTGGTGGAGGTCGACGGCGTCGAGCGCGAAATGGAATTCCTCACCAACAATATGGACTGGAGCCCTCGCAGCGTTGCCGACCTCTACCGTTCTCGCTGGTCCATTGAGGTCTTTTTCAAACAGATCAAGCAGACCCTCAAACTCGCCGACTTTTTGGGACACAGCGCCAATGCCGTCCGCTGGCAGGTCTGGAGCGCCCTGCTCTGCTATCTGTTGCTGCGCTTCCAGGCTTTCCTTTCCTCTTGGGGCAGCAGCTTCACGCGTCTCTTCACTCTGATTCGCTCCGCGCTCTGGCAGCATTTGGATTTGCCCGATCTTTTGAAAGGCTGTGGGACAGCGGGCGGGAGTTTTCGAGCGATGGCCACCCCGGAGTCCGCTTATTTCCCGGTTTTTAGGCGTTAAGCTATGGGACAGCCCCGATCTCACTTTCCTAATAGCCCCATGAATAGCTGATATTCTTAAAGTCATTTTGTCAGATCTGGAATCCGACCCCCTTCAGTGCTTGATCGGGCTGGTCTTTTCCGTCCCTATGGGACGGCACTGATTAGGATTAGTTAAGGTTTTGTTGAAAATCTGGAACGGGCAGCGGAATGCCCGGTTGTGCCAACGCCTGCATGGCCAACGCCGTGACCATACTCGTGGTCTGGATTCTCGAGAGAGGTACCGGAGAATGACCGGTGAGGAAAAAATCCTCGATCTGCCGGCAGAGGCGGGCAAAGTGGGGATAATAATGATCGGCGCCCGAACTCAGGCCCGTGCCGCTCAGGAGGCGATCCTGCCCGGTGATCCGCGCTGCGAGACACATCTTGCGCACCACGTCCTTCTGCATGAAGTGGGTCACTTTCAGACCATCTCGGTACCGAACCTGAAAAGCATAGACCGGCTCGCCACGGGCCGCACGATGGTCGCGAATGGCTTTCAAATGCTCCGCACTGGACGAGGCGCAGGCCTCCTCAAGCAGGTCCCAAGAAAACTCTCCACTGTCCATCGCCCGCCAAGCCGCTTCGCCTTCCCATGCCGTGATTTCGGCGATACCTGGCTCCTGGGAATCTCGGTGTTCGACCACGCTTTCCACGAGCTCCGCACTATGGAAGAGATAAGATTCCAAGTCATTATAATAGACCGCCACCACCTCTTCAAACGGAGTGGAAGGCTGAATATTCTTCAACGATTCCGGGAGCGAAAATGGAATGGAGGACCCTGCGAAAAATGGAATTTGCAAGGCGCGGATGGTCGAGGCCATTTCCTCGATCCATTCCGTGTTCCAAGACAAATGTTTATCGAAAAAGACAGGAACCACCCGTCCACTGCGCCGAAAGACCGCCACCATTTCGTCGAAAAACTCTTTGCGGGGATAGAGTTTCTGATGGAACTCGTTTTCCGGATAATCCCCATGTTCCGCGATGAGGATGACGGCATCCACCGCGAGGTCATCACCTCCCAGCGTCAGCGCCCCGGAAATGCTGTCGAAACTGGGGATCCCATAGCGGGCGGTGACGGCGTTCGTCAGATCACTGGTCATCTTTCGCTGAGCGACATAGAAAGAGGCGATCCGGGAAGACGGCGCGCTCCACCCGTAAAGGTGGTCATTGAGGAAAGGTTCCAGCCAGCGGGAAACAATCACATCGGTATGCGAGGCGGGATGAAACTCCGTGCTAAGAACGGTAATTTTAAGAGGATGGGACTTCATTGGTTTTCAGATATCAGTTCTCGGACAGTGGGCGATTCCATGACCCAAGGTGCCTCTTCGCTGGTTCGGCGGAAGAGACCTTGTTCTGTAAAACGTCCCGACGGCACATATCCCATGCGGCGAGAGCTTTCGAGTTCGAACCGGAGATTGTCAGAATCGGAAACCACATTAAAAATGCCCGAGGTCTCCGCACTTTTCACCGCTGCGGCTACAGCGCGCCCGATATCTTCGAGGGTGACATAAGACGAGCGAGCCCGACGGTTGTCGCGCCAAACATCATCATGCAACGGGTGACCGGGGAACGGTTGCCCGATCCGCAAAGAGAGCGTTTCCAAACCAAAGTCGCGATGATAAATCCTTGCCAGATTCTCGCCAAAGAGTTTGGTGCAGGCGTAAAGATTTTGCGGATCGGGGAGATCCGACTCGTGGTAGGACGGACGGGTCTTATCGCCATAATAAATCGTCAGACTGCTGGCATAAACGATCCGTCGAACCCCGGCCCGCCGGGCGGCTTCGAAGACATGGTAGGCGATGCGCGGATTCACGCGGAGAATTTTCTCATGATATGGATCCAGCTCCGATGGACCCAAGAGGGAACCCTCAGGATAATTTTTGGCCGCGACCACAGCCAGATGGACGACGGTATCAATCCCCTGCATCAGTTCGAGCACCCGGGGAAAGTCGGTGAGGTCGGCCTGGTGATAGGCGGCCCTCTCATCCCCGCCCGCCGGTGACACATCGGCCAAGATGACCTCTCCGCAACCGGCCAACTCCCGGGAGATCGGAACGGCAAGCCCTCCCTTCCCGCCGGTGACAAGAATTTTGCCCAGGCCGGATCCGATGGTCCGAGGGGAGAGAAGGTTCTCTGATGGGATCGCCATGGGAATTTTTTAAGAGGCCCGGAAAGGAGCAAGGCGATCACCTTGTGCGGCGACCAGAGCATCAAGAATGAGCCGGGGTTCGTGAAAGTCCCGCACCATCGGATCGCAAGCCAAAGCTTGCAGTGCTTTGGTCCGACTGCCCTCGGCCGCAGCCTCGATCATGAGCTCGTGCGCATAGATTTGTGCTACCGTCCAGCGGGCAGCCTGAGGAGGAAGCTCTCCCACATAAACCGGTTGGGCTCCATGCTGGCCGACAATGCATTTCATTTCCATGACCGCCCAAGGCGGGACATTAGTAATGGCTCCGTTGTTGGGCACGTTGACGATATGAACCATGTCAGGACCTTGCGTTAAGGCGCGAATCTGCTGCCCCATGGCTTCGGGAGAAAGCTTCTTGCGGAAAAGCAACGGGGCGTCGCCCCGGGCCCGCTTCTCCAGATCGGCAGCATTTTTGGTCAACTCTTCGCCGAGCAATCTTTCGGTGATCATCTCCCGCCGCCACTTAAGTCCGTAGCCGATTTGTTCCGGGCTTTGAGCCTGCCGGGCGTGAGGGAAGAACTCGATGATGTGGCGGTCTCCTCCCATGAGGTACAATCCCGTCATCTCCATCAGCTCGGCGGTGAATTTGCCGTCGGGTTGGTCGGCGATCTTGGCCGTTTTTTCCCGCAGCCGGGGATAGACATCCTTCCCCTGATGACGGAGGGAAAGAAGCCAGACTTGGTGATTGACGCCCGCCACCACCGGATCGAGTTCAGCAGCCTCCACGTCCAGCAAAGTAGCAAAACGGGTGAGCGCATTGGCTACGTTGTGGCAATAACCGATGACGCGGATTTTGGTGTATTTGCTGATGGCTCGGCAAATTGCCGCCATGGGGTTGGAGTGGTTGAGCAGGACGCTGTCGGGACAGTAGCGCTCCATCGCCCGGGCGAGTTCCAAGTAAGGAGGAATGATCCGCAAACCTTGCGAAATTCCGGTCGGCCCGACGGTGTCGCCGGTCGTCTGCATGATCCCGAGTTCGGCCACCGCCTCGACATCTTTTTGGTGCCAGATCTGAGCGGGTCCATGGACACCGATGGAGCTGACGACGACATCCGCGCCATCAAGCGCCTCGCTTAGTTCGCGACACACCGTGAATTGTAAATCCGACTGGAAATGGTCGGAATAGCGTCGTCCCACCGCGGCAATGACCGAGGCCGCCTCGGCATTGGGATCGTAGAGGGAAATCGACGCGCCGCGAAGTTCCGGGGTTTGGGCGATTTCGAGATCGACCAGTTCGAAGAAGTGGCTTCCGCCACCGATATACGCGATTTTCATAATATTTGAATGATAAGAAGAATTCCGAATTTCATGGGTGAGTTTCTTCGTAGTTAAAAAAACCTTTTCGCGCTTTGCGACCAGTTTTTCCCTCGGCCACCAGTTTGGGCAGAACCGTACCAAAATCCGGTGCGCGATTCATTTGCCGAGCTTGATTGATGAGACAGTCGTAGGTGGTATCCAGCCCAATCAGGTCCATGAGTTCAAAAGGACCCATGGGGAAATTCAACCCCAGCCTCAGCGCCTCATCGATCTCTCGAACCTCGACCCCTTCCTCGTGCAGATGGAGCGCCTCGCGTTTGATGACATCAAAAATCCGGTTGACGATAAATCCCGGCGAGTCCGGGGCCAACACCGCCGTCTTGCCCCAGCGCACGACCATGCTGCGGACAGCGCTCACCGTGGCCGGGGCGGTTTCCTTACCCGCAATCACTTCCACCAGCTTCATCCGCGGCACCGGATTGAAGAAGTGGGTTCCGCAAAAACGGGCCTTGGATTTCAGTCCTGCCGCGAGCGAGGTGATCGAAAGCATGGAGGTGTTGGTGCAAAGCAGGGCGGTTTCGGAGATCCGTTGTTCCAACTGCCGAAAGACCTCTTGTTTGATGGCCAGATCCTCTTTGACCGCCTCAATGATCGTCGTACAATCGACGGCACATTCCAGCGAGGCTTGCGGAGAAATGTTCCGCAAAGTCTCCTCGACGGCATCCGCAGAGACATGGCCCTTCTCCACCGCCCGCTGCATGGACGCGGCGATCCGGTCGAGAGTGCGTTGAGGGGCCTCCGCAGTTTTGTCGTAGAGATAAACTTTTTCTCCGGCCGCCGCTGCCACCTGCGCAATGCCGCCGCCCATGGTGCCCGCGCCTACCACGAGCAAAGCAGGAGCGTGGGCATCTTGCCCGCTTTCGTCGAGGGATGCGGGCGGGACGCCCACGCTCCTTTGGTTGGCACTTTTCGAGCCCCTCATAGACCCTCCCGGTCAATCGCCAGGGTTAGACCTTGGCCTACTCCCACACACATGGTGGCCAAGGCTCTCTGTCCACCCCGGCGGACCAATTCGTCCACCGCAAAACCCAGAATACGGGCACCGGAAGCTCCCAGCGGATGGCCCAAAGCGATCGCTCCTCCGTTAGGATTGACGTGCTCGGCATCGTCGGAAAGTCCGAGTTCGCGCAAGCAGGCTAGCGCCTGCGAGGCAAAGGCCTCGTTGAGTTCAATCACATCAACTTCGCCCAAGGACCAGCCGAGACGATCCAGCAGTTTTCTCGTCGCCGGAACCGGGCCCATTCCCATGATGCGGGGCGGCACCCCGGCTGAGGCCATTCCGGCAACGCGAGCCAAGGGATGCAGCCCAAACTTCTCCACCGCCGCGGAGGAGGCCAAAACGAGAGCGGCGGCCCCATCGTTGATGCCGGACGCATTGCCGGCTGTGACCGTTCCCCCTGATCCTGGAGCGGCACGTAAGCGGGCCAGCGCCTCCAGGGTGGTCTCCGGACGAGGATGTTCATCCTGATCCACCGTCCGAACGGTCCCTTTTCCGGCCGACACTTCGATCGGGACAATGGCGGAAGACAAGCGACCCGCCTGCCCGGCCGCGGCCGTGCGCATCTGCGAACGATAAGCAAAGGCATCTTGGTCTTCCCGGCTGATGTGGAATTCCCGGGCGACATTCTCCGCCGTTTCCGGCAAGGGATCGACCCCGTGACTCTCACGCAAAAGAGGATTGATAAAACGCCACCCCAAGGTCGTGTCAAAAATTTCTGCCGTCCGTTGAAACGCACGTTCCGCCTTGGCCATGACCAGCGGGGCGCGTGTCATCGACTCCACCCCACCCGCCAGGACAAGGTGCATTTCGCCGGTCTGAATGGCGCGGGCGGCCAGCCCCACGGCCTCCAGCCCCGAGGCGCACAAACGGTTGACCGTCACTCCAGGCACGGAGTCCGGCAACCCCGCGAGCAAAGCCGCCATGCGGGCGACATTGCGATTGTCTTCGCCGGCTTGATTGGCGCAACCCAGAATCACTTCGTCCACCGCTTCGGCCAGACCGGGATTCCGCTTCAACAAGGCCACCAGCGGCACCGCCGCCAGATCGTCCGTCCGCACCGAAGCGAGGCATCCTCCGAACCGTCCAAACGGCGTCCGGGCAAAATCGCAAATCCAAGCGTCGCTCATTGCGCCTCCCCACGGTGGGCACGTTTCGTCCGGGCCTGCAAATCTCGCAACACGTCCAATTCGTTCCGGGTGGGAGCTGCGGTTTCCTCCAGATCAAGGGCAAACCGAAGATCCCAGCCGCAGGCCGCTTTGACCTGGTCGATCTCCACTCCCGGATGCAGCGACATGACCGTCAGTTCCTTGCTCACCGGATCGGGCACCATCAAACAGAGATCGGTAATCACCGCGACCGGCCCCGTCGTGGTGACCCCCAGATCACGGCGACTGGTTCCCCCCTCGCCGTGCCCGAGGGTGGTGCGGAAATCCAGTTTTTCCACGAAGCGCTTGGCAGACATTTCCATAATAATAAAAACCCGTTCACAGCCCGTGGCAATCTCGGGAGCCCCACCCGCACCGGGCAGTCGCACCGACGGTCGGTCATAGGAGCCAATGACCGTGGTGTTCAGGTTGGCAAAGCGGTCGATTTGAGCGCCTCCAAGAAATCCCACCGAGATCCGCCCCGCCTGGAGCCAGTATTGGAAAATCTCCGGCAGCGAAACCGTGGTCAGGGCCTGTTCACAAAGGATGCCGTCTCCGATGGAGAGCGGGAGAGTATCCGGCTTGGTGTCAATGGTTCCAGACTCATAAATCAATTTGATTCCGGAGGCGTGGGTCAGCCGGGCGAGATTGCAAGCAATGGAAGGCGCCCCGATGCCCACGAGGCAAACATCCTCATCGGTCAGCAAACGGGCAGCCGTCAACTGCATCATTTCCCGAGGAGTATAAAGAAGAGGTTCCTGAATCGTTTTCATGAGAGAGGTTGTTGATCGATGACGTGACGTTTCATCCAGGCCAGGAAACGCTCACGATCGCGGGAGATCGCGTCCCATTCGATGTAAAAAGTATTCGACCGCTCGCTATACCCATGGGCATAGGAAGGAAACGCTCCACCCGGGACCACCGCAATGGCCGAGATGGTCCAGAAGGGCAAAATGGTGGCGTTGACACTGCCTGGCTTGAGTTCGTCCACTAGTTCTTCCACCGTGACCAACGTTTGGCGGGCTGCGTATGCACATTCTTTCTGAATCCCCACCACCCCCTCCACCAGCACATTGCCGGCACGATCCGCACGCTGGGCGTGGATGATGGCCACGTCTGGCCTCAAGGCCGGAACCGTGGCCAGTTCCTCTCCCGTATAGGGACAAGTCACCGAGCGGATATTGCCATTCACCCCGGGCAAATCCACTCCTTGGTATCCCCGCAAAACCGCCATGGGCAAATTAGCCGCTCCGGCCTGATAGGCCGCCGTCATGCCCGCGTGAGAGTGTTCCTCGATTTCCAGGGGTCGGGGATAGTCGTGCTCAATGGCATCGCGCAAACGGTGTAACGATCCCACCCCAGGGTTGCCTCCCCAGGAAAATATCAGCTTTCGGACACACCCCATCCCGATCAATTGGTCGTACAAAAGATCGGGTGTCAGACGGGAAAGCGTCAAATCACGAACCCCCTGCCGGATCACCTCATGACCAGCCGCAAACGGAATCAAATGGGTAAATCCCTCCATGGCAACAAAGCACCCATCTGAGACCAAACTCCGCACCGCCTCATCCAAAGGCAAGACCTGCGGATGGGAACTGCGACTCTGACGCCCAAGGCCCTTCGGCGGCATCCGATCAGGGACCGGGTGGATAGATAGCTTTTCGAGAACTGGCATACCGATCAAATATCATCAGCCGCAGCCAAACTACAAGAAAACTGAAATGCAAAGGTTACATTAACAAAGCCCGGGGACGATGCGTTCGCACTGGTCACTCGCTGCTCGCAGCCTTCTTCTCCTCTTCTTTCTTCGTGCCGACGAAATACTTCTCCACGAAGTAGAACGAGACGGGGATGAGGAAAATCGCCAATAGCGTTGAAGCGAGCATGCCGCCGATCACGGTGGTTCCGAGAATCCGACGGGAAACAGCCCCCGAACCCGAGGCCAAAGCCAGCGGCAAGGTGCCGAGAATGAAGGCAAAGGCGGTCATCAAAATGGGACGCAACCGCAGTCGGGCTCCCGCCAAGGTCGCTTCAATCAGCGGTTTCCCTTGTTCGTATTCATCCTTGGCAAACTCCACGATGAGGATGGCATTCTTGGCCGCCAGGCCGATCAACATGACCAGACCAATCTGCGCGTAGAGATTGTTTTGCATGTCCCTGGCCAACAGGGCGACAAAGGCGCCGAAGACCGCGATCGGGGTGGTGAAGAGGACGCTGAAGGGCAAGGACCAACTTTCGTATTGGGCCGCCAGAATGAGGAAGACAAAGAGAAGTGAAAGTCCAAAAATTGCCGAGGCCGGAACGCCTTCCGCCGCGACTTTTTCCTGAAACGACATCCCGAAGTAGTCATAACCCATGCCCTGCGGCATGGTCTGGGCAAAAACTTCCTCCAGAGCATTCATGGCCTGACCGGTACTATATCCTGGAGCGACGTTGGCATTGATCTGCGAACACCGAAACATGTTGTAACGCATGGTGAACTCCGGCCCGAAGGAATTCTCCACCCGGATGAAGGAGGACAGGGGCACGGAGTCGCCGGCTTTGTTGGTGACATAAAACAATCCAAGATTGCCAATGTCGGTCCGATATTTCCCTTCAGCCTGGACGTAAACCTGCCATTGCATCCCGAAGCGGTTGAAATAGTTGACGAAATATCCGCCCAAAAATGTCTGCAAGGCCTGGTAGGCTTCGGAGAGGTCGACCCCTTGAATCATGGCTTGGGCTTGGTCAACCTTGAGGTTAATCTGCGGCACATCCCACAGCGCGGTGGTGAACATGCTGGAGAGTTCCGGCCGCTTCTCGGCCGCTTTCATGAAAATCTGAGTATTCTCGGCAATTTTTTTGACCGGCCCGCCGGTGCGATCTTCGAGAATGAAGGTCACCCCGCCTGAAGTCCCGATTCCAGGAATGGCCGGCGGAGGAAAGGCAAAAGCCGCCGTCGGTTTCGGCAGCGCCCCCAATTCCTGATTGATCCGATTTTGAATCGCATCCACTTGCAACTCCGGCGTGGTGCGTTTCGACCACTCTTCCAAGGTGATGAAAAAGAATCCTGTATAGGTGCTCTGAACCGTACTGAGCAAATTGAACCCCACCACAGAAGTCACATATTGAACGCCGGGGATTTTTAGCAGGATCTGTTCAATATCTGCCGAAGTTTTATCAGTTTGCTGGAGCGAAGAGGCCCGCGGCAACTGAACCACGCCAAAGAGGTAGCCCTGATCTTCTTCCGGGATAAAACCAGAAGGCATTTTCGCGCCAATCCCGCCGCCGATCAGTCCCAAGCCGACCAGAATGACCAAACTGAGAACAACCTTGCGAATGAGCGTCCGGCAAAGCGAAACATAGCCATTGGTTGCTTTTTCAAAGAATCTGTTGAAGCTGCGGAAAAATGCGCCCAACGGCCCCGGGGTCTCCTTCTTGGGGCGAAGCAACAAAGCCCCCAAGGCCGGACTGAGAGTCAACGCATTGAAAGCGGAAATAATGACCGAGACCGCCATGGTGACGGCAAACTGCTGATACATCTGACCGGTGATGCCCGGAATGAAAATCGTGGGAATGAAGACGGCAGAGAGAATCAAGGCGATGGCCACGACCGGGCCCTGCACTTGTGACATCGCTTTGATGGCGGCCTCCCGCGGAGAAAGTCCCTTTTCAATGTGCGACTCGATCGCCTCGACCACAACAATGGCGTCATCAACGACCAGACCAATGGCTAAAACAAGACCGAAAAGCGAAAGGGTGTTGATGGAAAACCCGAGGATCGGAAATAAAGCGAAGGTTCCAATGAGCGAAACCGGCACGGCAATGAGCGGGATCAAGGTGGCCCGCCAGCCTTGCAAGAAGATGAAAACGACGATGATGACCAGGATCATGGCCTCAAAGAGCGTCTTAACGATTTCCTTAACCCCTTCGGTCACCGCTAGGGTGGTGTCGAGCGTCAGTTTGTATTCGATATCGTCGGGGAAATCCTCACTCGCCTTATCCATCAAAGCGCGCACATTTTTCATCGTCGAAACGGCGTTCGACCCCGGCAATTGATAGACGGCGACAATGGCGGCGCTCTGGCCTTCGAAGCGACCAGCCAAATTGTAGATTTGCCCGCCCAGTTGCACATTGGCCACGTCGCGAATCCGGACAATGGACCCATCGGGATCGGCGCGAATGACGACATCTTCAAATTCCTCCACCGTCACCAGACGCCCGGTGGTATTGACCGTGTAAGTGAAAAGTTGGCCTTCCGGGACCGGTTCGCCGCCGATCTGGCCAGCGGGGTTCACATTATTTTGCGCCTCCAAGGCGGAAATCACTTCCGGCACCGTGATGTTCAAAGTGGCCAGACGATCTGGCTGCACCCAAACTCGCATCGCATATTGACCCGCGCCATAGACGGCGACACTCCCGACGCCATTGACCCGAGTGAGGGGATCGTTGATGTTGATGTAGGCGTAGTTGGCGAGGAACGTCGCGTCGTATGTCCCGTTCGGCGAATAGAGAACAAAAACCCCCAAGGGCGAAGAGAGCGACTGCTCCACGGTCACGCCGTAATTCCGCACATTAGCGGGAAGCTGCGGGCTGGCCTGGGTCTGCCGCATCTGGGCCAGGATCTGATCGGTCGTTGGGACCGTGTTCACACCAAAGACCACACTCAAGGTCATCATGCCATTGTTGGCATTGATGGAGTACATGTAGTCCATGCCCTCCACCCCGCTCATTTCCTGCTCAATCGGCGTTGCCACCGAGGCCTCCACCGTGAGGGCATCCGCTCCCACATAGGTGGTCGAAACTTGGATCAGCGGCGGAACAATATTCGGATACTGCGCGACCGGAAGTCCCAGCATGGAAACCAGCCCAATAATGACCGTGAGGATCGCGATGACCATTGCCACGATCGGCCTGCGGATGAAAAAATTCGACATGCGCAGGCGCTAGTTAGCAGAAGGAGTTGCGGTCGGTTTAGCCTCCGGGGAAGCGGCGGGCGAAGCTTTCGGCGCGGCTCCTCCGGGTTTCGCGGAGGCGGCAGGGGCCTGATACGGTTTCGGATTCACCGTCATGCCGGGACGGACTTTCTCCACTCCTTCGACCACGACTTTATCACCGACTTTCAGATCGCCCTTCACTACCTGATTCGGCCCGTCGAGCGGGCCACGAGTGACTCGCACTACCTTAATGGCATTTTTCGCATCGACGACGGACACTAAATAATTGCCCTGCAACTCGACCAAGGCGACCTGGGGAACCACGAGGACATCCTTCAGATCCTCAGTCGGAGCGGTCACCCGGACAAAAAGTCCTGGGCGCAGCACATTGTCCTCATTGGGAAAGAGGGCGGTAATCTGAATACTTCCCGTCGAGCTATTGATCTGCCGGTTGACAAAATCAAATCGCCCGGGTTTGTCGTAAACCTGCTCATTGGCCAAAGTGAGTTTCAAGCGGGCCGGCTCGGAAGCCCCATTGCCATCCTGGAGGTTTTTGAGGACGGTTGAAGCGTTGAGGTATTCTTGTTCCGTGATGAAGAAATTTGCCTTGATCGGATTGACTTGGGAAATCTGGGTGAGAACGGTCGCGGTCCCCCCGGGACCCACCAGGTCGCCGATCTGGGCCTGGGCCAGGCCGGTCACGCCATCAAAAGGCGCCCTGATCGTGCAATAATCGAGATTGATCTGCGCATTTTGCACCGCGGCCTGAACGGAGGCCGCCCCGGCAATACTGGCCTGAGTATCTTGATAAGAAGTGTCGTATTCCTGCTGGCTGATGACTTTGGTTTTGAAGAGCTCCGATTGCCGATTGAGGGTGATCTGCGCCAATTGCGCCTGGGCCAAGGACTTCCCGTAATCCGCCTGCGCCTGGGCCAAAGCGGCTTGGAAGGGCCTCGGGTCGATGGTGAAAAGCACGTCGCCTTTTTTGACGACATTGCCCTCCTTGTAGTTCTGGGTTAGGAGGTAGCCGGTCACTTGAGCCTGAATATCGGAATTCTGGTAGCCGGTCAGAAGCCCCACCCAGGTCTTGTACACCGTCACATCCTTGCTCACGACGGGCACGTAGGAAACCGTCAAGGGCGGCTTGGCTGGAGGCGTTTTTTTTTCGCAGCCAGCTCCAACCAGCACCAGGAGGGTCGCCGCAAGGGCATAAATTCGCTTCATTGGGGAAAATTGGTAGATTGACACCGCCCCGATGTCAACGCCGCCTTGCGAGGATTGAAGGGCAAATGCATCTAAAATGCCTTTGATAATTTGTCACAACGTTCTCGGGTTCACCGTATTTTCTAGGGACCGCATTTCAAAGTCAAAAGTCAAAATCAAAGGGAGTCAAAGGTCAAAGTCAAAGGGGTCACAATCAAAGGGGTCAGTTCTTGCTTTTTGCTTTTTCCGTCAAAGTCAAAGGGGTCAGTTCTTGCTTCTTGCTTTTTCCGAAGGATTAAGAAAAAGTGAAGCATGCCAAGAAAAGCGCGCCTGGAATTCGAAGGAGCGGTTTATCATGTGATGGATCGGGGGAACCG
>Ga0105050_10000543_pt1 | contig 58556 bp, 55 predicted proteins | sample FRY01_FD_78088 | JGI IMG/M metagenome (GOLD analysis project Ga0105050, IMG submission 78088) | Freshwater microbial communities from Lake Fryxell liftoff mats and glacier meltwater in Antarctica - FRY-01 | ecosystem: Environmental > Aquatic > Freshwater > Ice > Glacier meltwater ...
CCTTGCAGCAAGCTTTTATACGATCAATCATCGGTTACTGCTAGGCCCGGCACGAGCAGCACAATCATTGGCAAGAGAGCGACCACCGCGGAGGGCAAACCGTGCAGATCTTCGGTCAACCAGACCGCTGCGGTCAGCACGAGAATGTCTGCCATGCAGGCTTACTCCAGGGGCCTTTCGCCAATAATGACGGCAAAAAAATAGGCAGCGATCGCGAGGGGCCAGGCCCGTCGGCGGCCGAGGGTGCTCGCGAGCTTTCCGGTCATTGGACCGAGCGTATGAAAGGCGTGGTTGCTGTCGCGAGGAAAGAAAAAGGCGCGGAATTAACTCCGCGCCTTTTTAGTAAAATCGGTGGTTTGTTCAGCGACGGCGACGCTTGAGGGCAAGCTGCGTGCCGGAGTAGCGAACGAGATTTTGCAAGTGCTCGTATTGTTGGGGGTCCAGATGCTTGGCCTCCTCCATTTCTTTCTCAGCGCGCTTCATGGCTTCCTCCACGGCGGCTTCGTCGATTTTGTCTTCAGAGCAGGCGTGTTCGGCGAGCACCGAGACTTTATCACCGGAAATTTGCGCGAAACCGCCGCCGACGGCGAGCACCTGAGTGGTGCCGCCCTTAGAGACGAGCAACACGCCGTGGTCCACTTGGGTGAGCAAGGGGATGTGGCCAGGAAGCACGCCGATCTCGCCTTCCACCGTCGGGATGACGACGTTGTCGACCGTGTCTGAGTAGACCCGGGCTTCGGGAGTGACGATTTCGAGAGTGAGAGCCATGAGAAGCGTTATTTCTTGCCGGCTGAGGCGAGGACTTCGTCGATGCTGCCCTTCATGTAGAAGTCACCTTCGGCGACGTGATCGAGCTCGCCGTCGAGGATCATCTTGAAGCCGCGGATGGTGTCCTTCACGGAGACGTATTTGCCGGGAGAACCGGTGAACACTTCGGCGACGTGGAAGGGCTGCGAGAAGAAGCGCTCGATCTTACGGGCGCGGTAAACGGTTTGCTTATCCTCGGGGGAAAGTTCGTCGAGACCGAGAATCGCGATGATGTCCTGAAGATCCTTGTAACGTTGCAGCACGCGCTGGCACTCACGGGCGACCTTGTAGTGTTCTTCGCCAACAATGGCGGGTTCGAGAGCCTTCGACACGGAGCCGAGCGGGTCTACGGCGGGATAGATGCCCTTTTCCGCGATGGAGCGCTCGAGCACGATGGTCGAGTCCAAGTGGGCGAAGGTGTTCGCAGGAGCTGGATCGGTGAGATCGTCCGCTGGCACGTAGACGGCCTGGAAGGAAGTGATGGAACCCTTCTTGGTCGACGTGATGCGCTCTTGGAGGAGGCCCATTTCGTTGGCGAGGGTCGGTTGATAACCCACCGCGGAAGGTGAGCGACCGAGGAGAGCGGACACTTCCGAACCGGCCTGCGAGAAACGGAAGATATTGTCGACGAAGAGGAGCACGTCTTGGTTCTTCTCGTCACGGAAGTATTCCGTCATGGCGAGCGCTGAGAGGGCAACGCGCATACGGGCACCCGGAGGCTCGTTCATCTGACCGTAAACGAGGGCGACCTTGGACTTGCTGAGGTCTTTCTGGTCAATGACGCCCGCTTCGGACATTTCGTGGTAGAGGTCATTACCTTCACGCGAACGCTCGCCCACCCCGGCGAACACGGAGTAGCCCCCGTGGCCCTTGGCGATGTTATTGATGAGCTCCATGATGACGACGGTCTTGCCGACGCCAGCCCCGCCGAACGCGCCGACCTTGCCGCCCTTGGTGAAAGGCGCGATCAGGTCGATGACCTTGATGCCGGTTTCGAGAATTTCCGAATTGGTGTCCTGATCCGCGAGGGCCGGAGCTGGGCGGTGAATCGGATAACGCTTGCTGTGAGCGACGGGACCGCGGCCATCCACGGGGTTGCCGGTGACGTCAAAGATGCGGCCGAGCACGCCTTCGCCAACCGGGACGGAGATCGGGCTGCCGGAATCGTCGACCTCCATGCCGCGCACGAGTCCTTCAGTGGAGGACATGGAAATGGTGCGGGCAACGCCGCCGCCGAGATGCTGCTGGATTTCGAGGGTGAGATGCTCCTTCTTACCGGAGACTTCGAAGTCCACGGTCAAGGCCTGATAAATAGGCGGGATGCAGTTATCCGCGAACTGGACGTCAACGACGGGGCCGATGACTTGGACGATTTTGCCGGTGTTGCTCATGACTTAAAGGGCGGTGATGCGATGGGTTAGTTTAAAGGGGAGGATCAAGCGGCGGACTGGCCAGCGGAGATTTCGAGAATTTCTTGGGTGATGGCGGCCTGACGGGCCTTGTTGTATTCAAGGGTCAGGTCTTCGATGAGGCTCGAGGCATTGTCGTTGGCGGTCTTCATAGCGACCATGCGGGCGCTGAATTCCGAAGCTTTGGCCGAGAGCACCAGCTGGTGAATGTGGCGGTTGACGTAGAACGGAAGGAGCGCTTCCAACACGTCAGAGGCGTTGGGTTCAAAGAGGATCTCGCGGGTGTCGGCTTGGGCTTTTTCGCCGCCGCTCTCGTTTTGGAGATTGGCGATGAAGTCCTTCAAGTTCGACAACGGCAGCACGGGGCGAACTGTGGCGACCTGAATGAGGGTGTTCTTGTAGCGCGGGTAGATGACCTCGATGGTGTCGATCCCGCCGTCGAGATACTGCTTAGTCATGAACTCGATGGCGACCTTGACCTCGTTGAAGCTAGCACGGTCCCCGACTTGGAATTCGGCGACGAGGTCGCGCTTACTGCGGGCGAGGAACTGAGCGCCCTTGCGACCGATCGCCACATACTTGGCGGGGGTCTTGATGTCGGAGACTTGCTTGAAGAGGTTCGCGTTGAGCGCGCCGCACAGGCCGATGTTGGTCGTGACGAGCAGAATACCGCGGGTCTTCACCGTGCGCTGGGTGAGGAATGGATGATGCGACTCGTCGACGCGCGCGGCGAGGGCCGCCAACATGCTTGCCATGAGTTGGGCATAGGGACGACCGGCCAGCGTGGCCTGTTGGGCCCGCTTCATCTTGGACGCAGCCACCAGCTCCATCGCCTTGGTGATTTGGCGGGTGTTTTTAACCGATTTGATTCGGCGGCGGATGTCGCGGGTAGATGCCATGGGAATTTACGATTTTGGATTTACGATTTTTGATTTTGAACCAACGGGCGGAACCGTGGATTTGGCCGGGTCGTAAATCGTAATTCTGAAGTCGGAATTGGAACGGTTATTTCGAGGAGTAGCTAGCCTTCCACTCTTGGCAGGCGGCCTTGAGTTTGGCTTCGAGATCGTCGTCGAGTTTCGCCTTGGTGCGAACCTCTGTGAGGAGCGCGTCCTTGCGGGAGGTAAAGTAATCCTTGAGGGAGCTCGAGGCCGCGACGACGTCGCCGGGGGCGATGTCGTTGAAGAGGCTCTGCTGCATGGCGAAGAGCACCGCGACTTGAAGTTCGATCGGCAGCGGGTTGAAAGCAGGCTGCTTGAAGAGTTCGACGATACGGGCGCCTCGGTCGAGCTGACTCTTGGTCTTGGCGTCGAGATCGGAGCCGAACTGGGCGAAGGCGGCGAGTTCGCGGAACTGGGCGAGCTCACCCTTGAGTTTACCACCGACTTGCTTCGTGGCCTTGATCTGAGCGGCCGAACCCACGCGGGATACGGACAGACCCACGGAGACGGCGGGGCGGATTCCTTGGTTGAAAAGATCGGTCTCAAGGAAGATCTGACCGTCGGTGATCGAGATCACGTTGGTTGGAATGTAGGCGGACACGTCGCCTGCCTGAGTCTCGATGATCGGGAGCGCGGTGAGTGAGCCCTTGCCGTCGAGACGAGCGGAGCGTTCAAGGAGGCGCGAGTGAAGATAAAACACGTCGCCGGGATACGCCTCGCGTCCCGAGGGGCGCTTTAAGATGAGGGAAATCTGGCGGTAAGCGACGGCGTGCTTGGAAAGGTCATCATAAACGATGAGGGCATCCATGCCGTTTTCCATGAACCATTCGCCCATGGAAGCGCCGGAGAAGGGCGCGAGGAATTGATTGGCGGGATTATCGGCGGCAGGGGCGGCCACGATAATGGTGAACTCGAGGGCGCCGGCGGCTTCGAGGGCCGACATCGTGCGCACGATGTTCGAATTCTTTTGACCGACCGCGACGTAGATGGAGTAAACGGGGCGGAAATCTTTGTCGCCGCTGGCGAGGCCGACTTTGTTTATCTTCGCCTGGTTGATGATGGTATCAATCGCGATGGTGGTCTTGCCGGTGCCGCGGTCGCCGATGATGAGTTCACGTTGGCCGCGCCCGATGGGAATCATCGAGTCGATGGCCATGATGCCGGTGAAGAGGGGTTGCGAAACTGATTTACGGGCGATGATGCCCGGGGCGATCTTTTCGACGGGGTAGGTTTCTTTTGCTTCGATCGGGCCCTTGGCGTCGACGGGATTGCCGAGGGCGTCCACGGCGCGTCCGAGGAGGGACTTGCCGACGGGGACAGAGAGGAGCTTGCCGGTGGTGTAGACTTCGTCGCCTTCCTTGAGGAGGGAGATGTCGCCGAGAACCACGCAGCCGACCTCGTCTTGCTCAAGATTGAGCGCGATGCCGATGGCGCCGCCGGGGAACTGCACCATCTCGTTATACATCACGTCGGAGAGGCCGTCGATTTTGGCGACACCGTCGGCGACGGAGCGGATGGTTCCGGTGTTCTTCTTAACCGCCTTGTTGGAAAGTTTGGCGATCTGTTGTTCGATTTGTTCGAGGACGGTGCTCATGGCGTGCAGGAAGGATTGGGTTTTCTGAAAGTGGTTTAGACGGCCGAGAGTTGCTCGAGTTGTCCGGCGATAGAAGCTTCGTAAACGTCGTCACCGATGCGGACGCGGATTCCGGCGATGAGGGTGGCGTTGTGCGTGGCCGATGCGGTGATCTGGCGCTTGTATTTTTGAGTGAAGGCGCCGATGAGACTCGGGAGAAGACCGTCGCTCAAGGGTCCGGCGTGTTCGACCTTGGCGTGGCTGCGGGCAAGCTCGCGGGTAATGAGTTCGCGGTAGGCCTTGAGCACCACGAGGGACTTGGCGGGCTGATGCTTTTCGACGTAGGCGAGCACACCTTCGACGCGCTCGGCCGAGACGACTCCGTCAACGATGCTCATCTTGAAGAGTTCGCGGGCGAGTTGGAGCGCTGGTTTGTTTTGGGCGGCCATGGCGAAAGGGAGCAGTCTTAAACGACGTTGAGTTCCTTCGCGGCGGACTCGTTGTAGGCGCGGCGATCGGCGTCGGTGAGCTTCTTGGCGAGGACGCGCTCGGTGGTGGCGATGACGAGGCGGGCGATTTCTTCGCGGGCTTCGGCGATCGTCTTGCGACGCTCGAGCTCGATGGCCTGCTGAGCCTTGACGAGAAGGTCGCTGGCTTTTTGCGTAGCTTCTTGGGTCTGCTTTTCAAGGAAGTCCTTCGCGGAGGCGCGCGCTTCGTTGATGATGGCAGAGGCTGCGCCTTGGGCGGTCTTGACGAGGGCGGCAGTTTCTTGATGCGTCGCGTCGAGCTTCGCTTTCATGTCCTCGGCGTATTTCAAGCCGGATTCGATCTTGGTCGCACGTTCTTCCATCGTGGCGACGGTCGGTTTGATCGCAAACCGGTAGAGCACGCCCATGACGATGAGGAAGCTGACCGCTTGGATAACGACGTAGTTAACCTGCAAGCCGAAGGTTTCGACGAGGCTGGTTTCGGTAGCCGCGTGCGCGGCTTCCACGGAGGCGATCAGGAGAGGCTGCATGGGAAAAAAGAATGGTGACGCAGGGTCGCTGCGTCACCGGATTGGGAAATCGACGGTTACTTACTTAGCGAGGAACAGCGCGAGGATACCAAGACCTTCGGCGAGGGCCATCCCGATAATGGCTTGAACAAGGATCTTGCCAGAGGCGCCAGGATTGCGACCAACGGCTTCAACGGCCTTGAGGCCAATGAGACCGACGCCGAGGGCGGCTCCGAGGAGACCGAAGGCGCTAGCGATGTTACCGGTGAGTTCAGCGATGATTGGAATCATGATAGGTGTGGGTTATTTGGTTTGATTGCCGCCGTGCGCACACTTGGCACGCTCCCGACGGGAAAGGGTTAATGCTGGGCTTCGGCGGGATGAGCTTCGTCGTGATCGTCGCCGTGGTTACAGAGAAGGCCGATGTAGACCGAGGTGAGGAGGGTGAAGACGAGGGCTTGGATCAAGCCGACGAGTAGCTCCATGAAGTAGAAGATGAAGAAGAACCCGGTGCCGTGCAGGAGATTCTCACCGCCGTAGACATTGCCAAAGAGACGGACGGAAAGGGTGAAAGGCCGGATCGCGATCGAGAAGACCTCGATAAAACCGACGACAATGAAAACGAGGGCGAGGATCGGGTAGAGCCAACCAGGGGTCTCACTCTTTTCAGCTTTGTTGCCGAATAAATCCCAGAGGATGAGTTTCGGGCCGGCGATCTTGAAGACGATGATCGCCCACGCACCGAACGAGATGAGAGCCAAAGCAATCGTGCCGTTGAAATCGGAATTGAAGGGGCGGATGAAGGGCGAAGTGACGATGAAGCGACCCTCAGCATCCAGGTGGCCCATCCCGATCGTGCCGACGCCGGGGATGAGTCCCATCCAGTTATGAAACAGGATAAACAGGAAGAAGGTGACGAGGAGCGGGAAGGCGAGCGGAAAGGCTTTCTTGCCGACGATCGGCTCGAAGAGTTCGCGCAGACCTTCGAGCAACGCTTCCACCACGGCTTGTCCTTTGCTGGGGAGGAGTTGGGGTTTACCGACTAATTTTAGGACCAAGAGAACGAGGAGGGCCGAGATTACCCAGCCCGTGATCATGCTGTTCGTGAGCGACCAACCGTGACCGAAATCGAATAGCTTAGCGGCTCGTGGATCCACCCCATCGCTGGCAACCGCGGTGAGAGCGGTGGCGAGAAAAGGAAGGATGAAGGTGGCGAGCTTCGTGACTCGAGACATGATGCGTGGAGACCGTAAAGATGGTTTGAAAGGGAAATAGCTAGGGAACGGCGCCTTTATGCGTCAACTCTCGAAACAGGCTTATTTTGGTTGCAGAGCTGCAATTAGGCCATCTGGCAGGGGGTTTGCCTTCGGTGGCTTATAGGCTCGAGCGGAGGCCGGCGATGCATGAATGGTAGGATTCGGCGCGCGCTTGGAAGACCGTGACGGTTTCAAATGGCCAGCTCTCGTGGATGACTTGCCACTGAGGATCGGCGAGGAGGAGTTCGCACGCGCTCTCGAAATACGGCAAATGATCGGTGCGGAAGTAGATTTGGGCCGTTTTGGTGCATTTTCTGGCTAAAAGCAGGAGAAAATCGGGGTTTATCAGCCGATTCTTGTGGTGGCGACGTTTGGGCCAAGGGTCGGGGAAAAGGACAAAAATCTTAGCGATGCGGTGGGCCTCAGGGAGGTTTTCGAGAAACATCTGGGCGTCGGTGAGGAGGAAGGCAGCGTTGCGGGAGCCCACTCGTTTCACTTTGCGCGCGGCGCGTTCGAGGCGATCGCGGATGATGTCGATACCGAGACAGTGCTCCTCGGGATGAGCGGCGGCGTAGGCGTCGAGAAAATGTCCGTGTCCGCAGCCGATCTCGAGCGTGAAGGTGGGTGGGCAGGCCGGGAGGAACACGTCGAACTGCTCTTGGAGTTCGCGCAATCGGGCGGAATGGACGGCTTGGGCCTTTTCGGGGGGCATGCGGCTTGTGCGGTAGGTTGCCCAGTCGGGGTGGGCAAGCCCACTTTTTGACTAACGTCCGATCGGCAGGCTGAAATGGAAGGCCGTCCCCTGCCCCGGCGCGCTCTCGACGCGCACCTGGCCGCCATGGAGCTGCACGATGTGTTTGACGATGCTTAACCCGAGCCCGGTGCCGCCTTGTTCGCGACTGCGACCCTTATCGACGCGATAGAAACGCTCGAAAATATGGGGAAGATCGACGGCGGGAATACCTGGCCCGTCGTCGTGCACACAGACTTCGACCATTCCATCGGCGGGATGGGCTGAGACCTTGATGTGGGAGCCAGCCGGGGTGTATTTCAGAGCGTTATCCAGGAGGTTTTCGAGGGCTTGAGTGATCTTGAGAGGGTCGACGTGCACTTGGCTAATCGGGACTTCGAGAGCGGTGTCGATGCGGTGTTGAGCGGCGGCGGAGCGGTGCTGATAATCCGCGACGATTTCGTTAATCAAACCGGTGAGGTCAGTGGGTTCGCAGGAGAGGCCGGGGCTGTTTGATTCAAGGCGAGAGAGGGCGAGGAGATCATCGAGCAAAGAGTTGAGCCGCTCGGTGTGCCGCTCGATCGTAGCGAGGAACTTAGTGCGGTCCTCCAGTGGCATGTCGCGGTGGCCGTCGACGAGGGTTTCGATATAGCCTTTAATGACACTGAGCGGGGTTCTTAGCTCGTGTGAAACGTTGGCTACGAAGTCTTTGCGGACCGACTCGAGTTGACGCTGGCGCGTGATGTCGTGTAACACGAAGAGAACCCATTGGGCTTTTTGCCCATCGAGAGGTGGGACTTGGGTGCCTGTTACCTCAGCCCACACGGAGTCGTTTCCCTTGGCGAATTCGAGGGGGTGTTGCGCCCTTGCCTGGCCGGCGCGGACGGCCTCCACGTAGTCGAGAAATTCCCGGCTGTGCAGCACGAGTTCGAGGCGTTGGTCGAGGATGTTGCGGGCGCCGGGAAAGATGCTTTGCAACGCCTGATTCGCGAGAAGGATGCGATTGTTTTCATCCACGATCAGCACGCCTTCCTGGAGGCTGCCGAGGGTGGCCTCGAATTGGGCGAGTTGATGGGTGCGATTTTGCTGCAGTCGGTTGAGCTCAGCGGTCATGGAGTTGATCGATTCGCACAGTCGATCCCAATGCGGATTGAGGTGGGCCGGGCCTTCTTCGACGAGAAACCGCTGCTGGTGGCGCACTGCGTGGTCGAGGCCGCGCAACCCTCGGTGGTGTTGGCGCAACTTGTGGAGGGCGACCCCGAGACCTAACGCCAAGATCAGGGTCAGGATGAGCATCAGACGGGCGACAGTTTCTGTTCGGCGATGCGATAACCCACACCCCTAATCGTTTCGATCCAATCGGCTTGGTCCCCAAGTTTTTCGCGCAACCGACGCACGTGGGTGTCAACGGTGCGAGTTTCGATTTCGGTCTCGTAATTCCAGACGTTGATCAGGAGGTGTTCCCGGGTCTGCACCCTGCCCCGCCGCTCAATCATCAATTGCAGGAGCTTAAATTCGGTGGCGGTTAGCTCGATCGGATTGCCGTGCAGCATGACTTCGTGGCGCTCGACATCGACAACAATTCCTCCCGCCTGCAGCTGCTTTTTTGGAACTAAAACTCCTTCGCTGGCGCGGCGAAGGATGGCTTGCACCCGAAGAACTAATTCTTTAGTGCTAAACGGCTTAGATATATAATCGTCCGCGCCGCTTTCGAGACCTTGGATCCGGTCGTTCTCCTCGGCCTTGGCGGTGAGAAAAATGACCGGCACGCGCTTGAGTTGGGCGTCGGCCCGGAGCATCCGACAGATCTGGATGCCGCTTAACTCTGGCATCATTACGTCGAGAATCACCAAGTCGGGCAGGAAGGTGCGCGCGAGACCGATACTGGCGTTGGGATTGTTGAGCGCTTCGACCGAAAAGCCCTTGGCCTTGAGCGTGTAAGCAAGCAGGTCGGTCACATCAGGCTCGTCATCAACGACCAGAATTTTCTTGGGTTGTTTGTCTGACATGGTGCGGAAGGTATGTCACAATCTGGAGCCAACCGACGAGTGAATTTGCGCCCCGTTTCACAAATGTTACAACCGTAAAAGCCGCTTACTCCCCTCCCCCATGGGGAGGACGGTTTTTGGCGGCGGCCAGATGCACCATCAGCACGCTGATATCAGCGGGGTTGACGCCGCTGATTCGGCCGGCTTGTCCCAAGGTGAAGGGCTTGAGATCAGCCAGCTTGAGAGCCCCTTCCCTCCGGAGTCCTTTGATTTTGGCGTAGTCAAAATCGCGGGGAATTCGGATCTTTTCCACGTGACTCATCCGCTCAATCTGAGTGCGCTCACGTTTCAGATAGCCCTGGTAAACAACGCGATAAATAACCTCATCGCGCACTTGAGGTGCGATCTGGAGAAAGTTTTCCGGCAGAGATTCCGTCGGCTCGCGGCGGCGCAGGCGATCGGCCCAGGACTTACCTTCGTGGCGATGGTTCTCGAGCCATTCTTGCCAATGGGTCACTGCGGCGGCCTTTGCCTCAATGCGGGCGATCCGGCTTGGGGAGAGCAACCGGTGAGCCTTGGCGTGGTGGACCAATCGCAACTCCGCGCTGCCGTGATTAAAGAGTAAACGATGCTCCGCGCGACTGGTGAACATGCGGTAAGGTTCGTTGGTGCCCTTGGTGACCAAATCGTCAATTAGCACTCCAATGTAGCCTTCGTGGCGGTGAATGATCAGCGGGTCTTCTCCCCTCGCCTTGTGCACAGCGTTGACTCCGGCAATCAGGCCTTGGCAGCCCGCTTCTTCGTAGCCAGAGGTTCCATTGATTTGGCCAGCGAAGAAAAGGTTTTCGACCTTCTTAGATTCAAGCGATGGGTAAAGCTGAGTCGGTGGTGCAAAATCGTATTCGACAGCGTAGGCCGGCCGCAACAGTTCAGCGCGTTCGAGTCCGGGCACGCTACGCACCATCGCCACCTGCACATCGAACGGTAGGCTCGTCGAGAGGCCGTTGACATAGTATTCATTGGTGGAGCGACCTTCGGGTTCGAGGAACAGCAAATGGCGTGGCCGATCCTCAAAACGCACGAATTTGTCTTCGATACTGGGACAATAGCGCGGCCCGATACCTTTGATCTCTCCGCTATAAAGGGCCGAGCGCTTGAGATTAGCGCGAACGATCTCGGCGGTTTCCGGCGTGGTGTATGTCATCCAACAGGAGACTTGATTGGTGCCGGGCTGCCAACCAAGGCGACATTCGCCGGTTTGTTCCACGTGGAACAGGTCTTCCGGATCGCGCGTATCGTGGAACGCGAACAGAGTGGGCACGTCGTCTCCGCGTTGTTCTTCCATCTTGGAAAAATCGAGGCTGCGACCGAGTAGGCGTGGCGGCGTGCCGGTTTTGAGACGTTGTAACTCGATTCCGGCCTCCAGAAAGCTGCTTGAGAGGGTTTTAGCGGTAAAATCCCCCATACGGCCGCCTTCGTTCTTATTCTGACCGATATGCATCAGACCCCGAAGAAAGGTGCCGGTGGTGACCACCACGGTGTGCCCTTGAAACTCAAGGTCCAGATTAGTCCGGACACCCGTGACACGTCCGCCGGTAAAAATCAGTCCGGTGACGGTCGCCTGGAAGATCTGGAGATAGGGCTGCAACTCGAGGGTGTGCTTGAGGCGAAACTGATAAGCTTTCTTGTCGCACTGGACCCGCGGAGCCTGGACGGCAGGACCCTTGGACCGATTGAGGAGCTTGAACTGAATGCCCGTGAGATCGGTGTTGATGCTCATCTCGCCGCCAAGAGCATCGATCTCGCGCACGATCTGACCCTTGGCTTGCCCACCAATCGCCGGGTTGCAACTCATCTGGGCAATCGTGTCGATGTTGCCTGTGAGGAGGAGCGTGGAGGCGCCCATGCGGGAGGCGGCGAGGGCGGCTTCGGTGCCGGCGTGACCAGCGCCGCAGACGATAACATCGTAGGGAATAAGATTGGCGATCATAGGTGGAAGTGCCTGATCTACTTGCCAATACAAAACGATGAGAAGAGGTGATCCAACATCCGCTCGTTGTCGACTTGTCCGGATATTTCGCCGTAAGCGGCGAGCGCGCCGCGCAGTTCGCTGGCTACCAACTCGATGGGTTCGGCGGCTTCCAGTTGGGTGGCGGCGGCCGTCAGGCAGGTCTGGGCACGACTAAGCGCGTCGGCATGGCGAGCATTGATCGCCACCAGATCACTCCCGAGTTCCACGTGGAACGATTCGGCGCGCCGAATCAGCGCGGACTGCAAGACGTCGAAACCGGCTCCGGTGAGGGCGGATGTTGTGATGGATTCAAATTCCGCCAAGGCCGGGTCGGATTGAGACGCAGGGGCAAGATCGGATTTGTTCTGGATGATCAAGGTGTTCGCGGGGTTGAGGTGGCCGCGGACAGAGTCGGGCAGGGGGGGAGGAGCCTTTGAAGCGTCCAGCACCAACAGGATTAGATCCGCTTCGGCCATGCGCTCGAGAGATTTTTCAATCCCGCGCTGCTCGAGCTGAGCAGGCGAGGGGTTGAGACCTGCCGTATCGATCAATCGAAGGCAGTGGTCGCCCAACATGAGCCGCTCTTCGAGATAGTCACGCGTCGTGCCCGGTTCATTACTGACGAGAGCGCGTTCGTGGCCGACGAGCCGATTGAGTAAGGAGCTCTTCCCGGCATTCGGCTCTCCGAGAATGACCGTTTTAAGTCCGTCGCGCAAAATATTACCGTAGTGATTAGTAGCCAATAGCTTACTAGTTGAATCGGCCAGTTTCCTGAGCGCCATTCCAACCCGCTGTTGGTCTGCGGGTGGCAAATCATCTTCAGGAAAATCGATAGATACCTCGATTTGCGCGAGGACGGCCAGCAGGCCTTCAATCAACTCGCTCATGTGCCGCCCGAGCGATCCACGAAGCTGCAGATTGGCGGCTGCCAAGGCCCGCTCGCCGCGAGCGTGGATCAAATCCATCACGGCCTCGGCTTGGCTGAGATCCATCTGGCCGTTGAGAAAGGCGCGTTGGGTGAATTCGCCGGCTTGAGCCGGACGGCATCCTCGGCGGAGGAAGTCCTCGAGTAAGCGCTGGGCGATAAATGGATTACCGTGACAGGAGATCTCGACGGTGTCGTCGCCCGTATAGGAAGCTGGTCCCCGGAAAAACGTCAGCAAGACATCGTCGACCAGGATACCCGCAGCATCGCGATAGTCGGTGCGTTGTGCAGTGCGCGGAAGCGGGAGCTCGCCGACAATCTCGCGGGTCAGTCTTTCAGTATCTGGACCGCTGATACGGAGGACCGCGATCGCGGATGTTCCCGTCGGGGTTGCCAGTGCGGCAATAGTGTCCTGCGTGAGTGCCATGGCAGGCAGGCAAGCCTGCCGCCACGCAAACGCAAAAAAAATCAGCGCGCGCTCACGTCCATCGGGGCGACGCGCACGCCGTCGTCGATGCGATCGCCGGGATAAACCACGACTCGATCACCGACCTGCAAGCCCTCGAGGACCTCGATCTCTCGACCGTTACTCGCCCCGGCGCGAACCGTTCGCTGGCGGGCGACGCCGTTCGCCACGACATAAGTCGACCAGTAGTCGCCTTGTTGAAAGAGGGCGCCGGCCGGCACTTTCAAAACATCCTCCGACTCCCACGTAACAATGCGCGCCTCAACCCGATAGGCGTCGCCGAGGGTGGGGCGCGCTTCGAGCGGATCGAGGAAATCAACGATCACGTTGACCCGCTGCTCTTCGACGCCCAGCGCGGACACTTTGGTGAATGCCGCCGGTTCGATCACGCGCACGCGACCGCGTAACGGTTGGGCGCCGCCCCATTTGACTAGTTCAGCGCGTGCACCGGGGGTGATCCCGACAGCATCCCGCGAGAGCACTTCGATGCGCGCTTCCAAATCGCTCGGATCGCCCACCTCCACGAGCGCGACGCCGGCCCCGACCACCCGCTCGCTTTCTTGAAAGACACGCAAGAGGCGACCGCTCACCGGCGAGGTGATGACCACGGGTTCGGTGGAAACCCGGCCCGCTCCGCGGCTCAACAACGCTTGGGCGCTTTGTAGTTCATATTCGGCTACACGATGGGCAAAGCCCGCCGCACGGTCTTCTTGCGCCGCGCGGGTTGCGCGCAGCTCGGCGTCGTCGAGCTCTTGTTGGGAGATCGAATGGGCCGCGAACAATGACCGACGCCGTGCGAGTTCCGTCTGGGTGAGTTGAGCGACAGCGTGAGCACTTTCTGCGAGGGCCGCCGCTTGGTCGCGGGCCGCCGCCGCGCCTTGAGCTCTGGCTTCGGCTTGCACCAAGCTACGGGTATCGAGCAGGTCGGATTCGCGCGGCTCAATCACCGCGATTATCGTCTGCCCCGCCTCGATCAACGCGCCCGGTTTCCAATCGATGCGTCGCAATAATCCGCCTGCAGGGGCGGAGATCACATAGCGATTTCTCACTCGGGTCATGCCTTCCTCATTGACCGTGAGCTCAAGCGACCCACGCGCCACGGTCGCGAGCTCGACCGGCTGGGCCTTGGGCCAGAGGCCCGCGACGATCAGGGAAATCAGCAGTGCCCCTCCGATCCACGGAACAAGACGTGTCCAATTTTTCTGACGTCTTGATTTTCGTGTGGGTGCCGGCGGAGCAGGGGACGGAGGAGTCTTCATAAGAGGATTAATCGCGGGCCTTGAGCACGCCGACGAGGTCGAGCCGATTGAGACGGCGGCACGCGAGCACGGCAGAGAGAAGTGATGCCACGGCGACCACGAGGACGGCAAATGCGTAGTTTGCGGGCGTGAGGATTAGCGGCAACCGCACGAACTCAGTATTGATGGTTTGGAGAATCACCTTGGCCAGCCCAGAGCCGACCAGTAACCCGAAGGGGAGCGCGACCAGTGTAAGAATAACTAGCTCCCCGATGAGCACGGTGCCGACTTCTCCTTGGGTGAAACCAATGACGCGCAGCGTGGCGAGCTCGCGTTGACGTTCGGACAAGGAGATTCGGGCGCTGTTGTAAACGATGCCGAAAGCCACCACGGTAGCGAAGAGCAGATAGATCCGCTGGATCAACCCGATGCTCGCGGCGGTGGTCTGGCGAAAACCTTCGCGGATGGCCTGCTTGATGACGACGCCGCCGGTGCGCGGAGTTTCCTTCACCGCGTGTAGGAATTCCTGCCAGCCTCCGCTTGGAATTGTGAGGTAAGCTCCGGTGATGCGATCGCCTTCCCTCAGGAGGCGATTGAGCGCGTTGATCTCCATGTAGGCTGCGGTGCCGGCGAAATCTTCGGAGAGGGCGGCGACCGGAAGGAAGAAAGTCGGCCGCTTGCCATCGAGGATCGAGACGTGGAGAAGGTCGCCGGGCTTCACGCCGAGAACGTCGGCGAGCTTGGCCGAGAGCACGAGTCCTGTCAGGGGTAAAACGATCTGTCGGTTGTGGGCGTTAATGACGCGATTGAGCGTGGTCTCGGCGGGCAGTCCGATGATGGCGATGCGCCGTTGATATTGGCCGGCGCGCAGTTCGGCGGCGGCGACACGCACAGGCTCGGCGAACGACACTCCCGGCAAATTCCTGAGGTCCGCGAGCGCTTGCAAGGGACCGGGCTCGATCAGGGTAACGTAGACGGTTTGGCGCTGCACGATGTCCCATTGGTAGTCGAGCACATGGTTGATGCCGTCGCGAAACGCGCTCGGCACAACGAGGATGCCGGTCGCCAACGCGAGCGCGATGCAGGTGAGCGCGGAGCGCACGGGTCGGCGTTCGATGTTACGCAACGCCATGCGCAGCGACGGGGTGAACCACCGGCCGAGGCGGCTACGCTCGAAGAGAGCTGGCCGAAAGTTAGCGGGCGGCTCAGGACGCATCGCCTCCGCCGGGGGCAAGTGCACGGCGGCACGCACCGCTCCCCAGACGCCGATGACGGCAGCGGTGGTGCTGACCCCCACGGCGGCGAGCAGCACCCCGCGCGCGAGTTGAAATTCAAGCTGAGGAAAGCGGAAAAATAGATGATACATCTCCACTAACTGCCGCCCGAGGACGACCCCGCCGCCGATGCCGAGACCTGTGCCCACCAACACGATCACGAGCGAAAATTTCAAGTAGTGGCCGCCGATCTCGCGGTCGGAAAATCCAAACGCTTTGAGAATCGCGATCTGTTCGCGTTGCAACGTAATCTGTCGACCCATTACGGCGTTGGTCATGAACGCCGCCACTCCGAGGAAGACCAGGGGAAAGCCAATCGAAAGGCCTTGGAGCACCTTGATTTCGTCGCGGAGACGCGTGTGTGAGAGATGGGACTCCCGTCCGTAAGCGCCGCGGCCTCCGTAGGGGCGAAGCAAGCGATCGACGGAGGCGATCACCGTCTCTTCGCCGCTCCCCGGGGCGAGCGAGAGCGAGAGTTGGTTAAAGGCTCCATCCATGCTGGCTGCGGTTGCCAGCTCTTTGTAGGGCATCCAGAAAATGCCGTAGCTTCGATTGTCGGGGAGAACGGAACCCGGCGGGGCTTCAAACACATACTCGGGCGAGAGCACGATTCCCGCGATGCGAAAGGTCTGTCGTCGCCCGTAAAGCACGGCGGAAATCTCGGCGCCAGGTTGGAGCTGGTGCGCATCAGCGAAAGCTTCCCCCACCATGATCTGTCCAGGCGCACCGCGTCCCTCGAGCATGGTTCCCCGGCGCAGGTAGAGCTGGTTGAGCAAGGGCTCGCCGTGTTCGGGCAACGAGAGGAACAGTCCGGTGGCCGGGGTCGCGACGCCGGGCAAGTCGAGGCGAGCTTGGAGGGCGATGCCCGTCTGGACGGCAGCGACGCCGGGGATGGCCCGCAGTTCATCGGTCACCGCGAGCGGGGCGCGTTTGAGCTGAGCAAAGACGTCGGCGAAACGAAAGTCGCGGTAATAGTCGTCGCGCGTGGTTTCTAACGAGAGGATCAGGCTGCGCGTCATGATCATCATCGAGAGTCCGCACGCCATCACGAGGGCGACGGCCAGCCCCTGAGATTTCAGGGCGTAGAGATCGCGGCGAAGTTTGCGGTTGAGGAGGGACATCTAGGCCTCACCACACTAAACTATTCACGGCAGCGCGTTGCGCGTTGCAGCGTTCACCGGTGATGTGCCCGTCAGAAAGAGTGAACACGCGATCCGCCATTTCCGCCACCACGGCATTGTGGGTGATGACCATGGTCAACGTGCCGAGCTCGCGGTTGATCCGCTCGATCGCAGCCAGCACGGTGATGCCGGTGCGCACGTCGAGCGCGCCGGTTGGTTCGTCGCACATTAACACGGCGGGACGTTTGGCAATGGCCCGCGCGATGGCGACTCGCTGTTGTTCGCCGCCGGAGAGCTGGGCGGGAAAGTGATCCATTCGCTCGCTCAAGCCGACGAGGTGAAGGGCCTCCTCGGCCGTCATCGGATCGGGCGCAATCTCGGTGATCAACGCGACGTTTTCCCGGGCGGTCAGGCTCGGGATGAGGTTGTAGAATTGAAACACGAAGCCGACGGCCTCGCGCCGATAATGGGTGAGCCTGGCTTCGTTGGCCTGACCGAGATCCCAATCGCGATAGCGCAACGAACCGGCGGTGGGCGTGTCGAGCCCGCCCAGCAGATTGAGTAGCGTCGACTTGCCGCTACCGGAAGCGCCGAGCACGACGATGAACTCACCCGCGCGGCAATCGAGATCGATGCCGTTAAGGGCGCGCACCTCGGCGTCGCCTTCGCCGTAAATCTTTGTCAGCCCGCGCACCTGAAACACAGAATCACTCAAAGGTTGATCGGGCGAAGAGAGGTGACTCGTCATGGCGGACGTCACGAGACCACGGGATCGGGCGACCGGCAATCCGCAATCCGCACGGCTCGTCCCAGTTGCGCCCGAACCGCTTGGTGAAGCGCTGGCCGAGGAATCAGCGCAACGGCTACTCCGCGAAGGGAAGACGCCTGACGCGGAGAATTTTGATTGGGGGCGCGAGCGATTGGGCTTCGTGCGGAGCGGCTTGAATCGCCCGCACGACGTCCATGCCGCGGGTTACTTGTCCGAAAGCGGCAAAGCCTTGGCCATCGGGGTTGCGCGGGCCGCCGAAATCAAGGGAGGGCTGGTTGTTGACGCAGATAAAGAAATCCGATGTGGCGGTGTCGGGTCCGAGCCGGGCCATCGAGATCGTGCCGTCGAGATGGCGGAGGGCGGTATTGCGGGTTCGTTCGAGGGAGATTTCTGGGCCGTCGTCATCTTCCCAGTCGGGATTGATACCGCCTTGAATCACCTCAATCTTAACGAGGTTGTGCGGTTGGTTCTCGGGAGTAACCGTGCGGTGGAAAACCCCGCCGTGATAAAACTCCCGGTCGACGTAGCGCAGAAAATTCGCGACGGTCGCAGGGGCTCGGGCAGCGTCGAGCGAGAGTTCGATCTCCCCTCGCTCGGTCACCATGAGCACGCGGATCGATTCGTCGCTAGTGGCGGACGACGCGAGCGCCGTCCACAGGCCGAGAACGATGACGAGCAGCGCACGCATGGGGGGCCAACAGCGAGAGGGGCCTCGAGCTTACTCCTTGCTTTCGCCTTCGCCGGTGAGACTCTCCCCGACCTTGACGTTAACCTTGGCGAGGACGGCGGCGGTGATCTTCGCGGCGAGTTCGGGATTCTCGCGGAGGGCGAGCTTGGCGGCGTCGCGGCCCTGACCGATGAGGTCGCCCTCGAAGGAAATCCACGCGCCGCGCTTCTCGAGAATCTTGTGTTCGATGCCGAGATCGAGCATTGAACCGGTGCGAGAGATGCCTTCGTCATACATGATGTCGAATTCGCACTCGGTGAACGGAGGAGCGACCTTGTTTTTGACGATCTTGATCTTGGTGCGATTGCCGACGACCTTGCCGTCGGGCAGCTTGATTTGCTCCCGGCGACGGATGTCGATGCGGACCGAGCAGAAGAATTTCAACGCGCGGCCGCCGGAGGTGGTTTCGGGGCTGCCGAACATCACGCCAATCTTTTCGCGAATCTGGTTGGTGAAGATACACACACACTTGGTCTTGCTGACGACAGCGGTGAGGCGGCGCATGGCCTGGCTCATCAATCGGGCCTGCGCGCCGACAGTGGCGTCGCCCATCTGTCCGTCGAGTTCGGCCCGGGTGGTCAGCGCGGCGACCGAATCGAGCACGATCACATCAATGCTGTTGGAGCGAATCAGCGTCTCCATGATGTTGAGGGCATCTTCGCCGGAATCGGGTTGCGAGACCAGCAAATCGTCGAGATTCACGCCGACGATCTTGGCGTATTTAGGATCGAGGGCGTGCTCGACGTCGATGAACGCGGCGAGGCCACCCTTCTTCTGAGCCTCGGCGATCACACTTAAACAGAAGGTGGTTTTACCGGACGCTTCCGGTCCGTAGATCTCGACGATGCGGCCGAGAGGCAACCCGCCTACGCCAAGCGCCAAGTCCACGGCGAGCGAGCCGGTGGAGAGGGTCTCAACGGTCATTTTCTGAGCGGCTCCGAGGCGCATGATGGAGCCTTCACCGAATTGCTTGGTGATCGCGGAGAGAGCGAGGTCGATGTTCTTTTCCCGACCGGTGCCGGAAAGGTCGGAGGAAGTTTTGGCGGGGGTGTTCTTAGTGGCGGATGGTTTTGGAGGCATAGACGGAGGGATTCGAAATTTGAGAGGTTGGCTCTGTTCTCAGACCGGCTCGGACGGGAGGCAAGCGCGGAGCGGTGAAAGGGTGATTAATGCGGGCTGGGCCGGAAGGCGGTGGCAAAGTAAATAGCGGGCGAGAGGCAGCCGGAGCTGACGCTGTCGCTCTAGGTGAGTTTCTCCATCAGCACGAATCACGCGAAAACGACAATCACGGCAAAGGTGATGCATTCTTGGATCATCTTCAACTGATAGCCAGGGAAGTCGCCCGAGAGGTAGCCGAGGCGATTGGCCCGGGACTATGAAGCGGTATTCGAGCAGGGCGCTGCCCCAGGAGACGAGGATCACCCAAGGGGGCCATCTCCCTTCCAGAAATTTGAAGTTCAGGTGGCCCGACCCCGCGAGCGCCACGAAGCCGTTGAAGCAAACGAGGAGCAGAATGGTTTTCAGGGGAAAGAAAAGCGCTCCAACGATCGGTCGGGGAAGGCAGCTTTACAAAAGGGAGCGGTAATAGGACTTGAACCAGTCGGTGAATTTCTGGAGGCCCTCGTCGAGCGCAATCTTGGGGGTGTATCCGACCGCGGCGTGGATCTGGTCGAGACAGGCGCAGGTTTCGGGCATATCGCCGGGTTGGGGCGGCACTAATTCGATCTGGGCTGGGCGCTCGAGGAGTTGCTCGAGCATTTGCACAAAGCGCAGGGTTTCAACCGGCCGATTATGACCGATGTTGAAGATCCGATACGGCGGCACGGGCCGAGGGTCGGGCGGATAGAGCAACACGCGGAGGACGCCCTCGACGATGTCGTCGATGTAGGTGAAGTCGCGGAGGTTCTGGCCGGAGTTGAACAGCTTGAGCGGTTCACCGGCGCAGATCGCCTTGGCAAAGATCGTCGGGGCCATATCCGGCCGACCCCACGGACCGTAGACGGTAAAGAAGCGCAGGCCGGTCACCATGAGGCCATACAGATGCGCGTAACTGTGGGCCATGGCTTCGTTGGCCTTCTTGGTCGCGCCGTAGAACGAGATCGGCTGGTCGGTGTTGGCGTCCTCACGGAAGGGGGGCTTCGTTGCCGCCCCGTAGACGCTGCTGCTGGAGGCGAACACGAGGTGTTTCGGCGGATCCTGGCGGCAGGTTTCTAGCACATTGGCGAAGCCGATGAGGTTGCTTTGGGTGTAAACGGCGGGATTCTCTATACTGTAGCGCACGCCGGCCTGAGCACCAAGATGGACCACATAATCAGGTTTGAAATGCCGGTAGATGCCGGCGAACGCCTTGGCGTCGGAGAAATCGGCTTGGATAAACCGAAACGAGTCGCGGTCAGTGAGTGGGGCGAGCCGAGCGCGCTTCAGGTCGACGGAGTAGTAGTCGTTGAGGTTGTCGACACCGAGCACGTCACAGTCTTTCGTCGCCGTGAGACGCGAGCAGACTTGAGATCCGATAAAGCCGGCGGCACCGGTCACGAGCACTTTCATGGGCGCGTGTATGGCGGAACCCCTCGGTCGGGGCTAGGCGAAAGTTTGGTCGGAGACCATCCCGGGGAGGGTGGCCTATTTGCACCAAGAGCGCGGGAGCAGTCAGCAGGTCACATTTTTGCCCTCACTCCCGAAGTGTCCCAGTCGCTCGTCGTTGCCGGAGAGTGTAGAGATATCGGCCGGAGCATAGTGAAACTGAAGGGCTCGGCGGCGGCTCGGCGTGGAATTGTGGGGGGTGCCGTGCGGCAGGAGTCCGCTGAAAAAGAGCATCCCGCCGGGGTTGAGGGGAGCGGCGACCGATTTGCGTCCGAACATCTCCGTGTCGCAGATCTGCCAGTCGCGGCGCTGGAAGTGGATTTGAGGCCCGTTCTTGTGCTCGCCGGGGAGGAACTGCATGCAACCGTTCTCAATCGTGGCCTCATCGAGCGCAATCCAGACCCCGATGACCGGCGTCTCGAGGGGGTAGTTGAAATACGCTTTGTCCTGATGCCAGGGCTTCTCGCGGCCGAGGCGGGGCGGTTTAACTAAGGCCATATCCTGAAACATTGTCGACTTTTTGCCCCCGAGGAGACGCTCCGCGACGTTGAGCAGCTTCGGATGGTGGGAAATTGCCTTTAAGCGGGCATCGAATTCGACAAAGCCCATGAGCTTGCGGACGGCGTCCTGCCGATCTTCCGGCCCGAGCTTGCTCAGAATCTCCTGCGCCTTGGCCTCAAACATCACGCCGGTGAAGGCGGGGTTTTTACCCATAATCAAATCGACGAGACCGCCGAGAGCATCCTTAACCTCTTCGCTATTAAAGGCCTTCCTCACGATCAGGTAACCCTGCTCGTGGTAGTGGGCGATCTCGGCGGGCCCGATATCTTCGAAATGGTCGACGCCGAAGCCAATGCCCTCGGGCTGGTAGAGGGTGGGATCGTGCATGTCAGATCCATGATCAAAAACTTGGGAGGGCGTGGCGGTTTCCATGGGGTGAAAGTGAGTTTGAGGAAGGCGGTATGCCTAAAGCGTCGGATTCTAGCAGAGAAACGCCTTGCCCCGCCATGGAGAACCCCGCTATTCATTTGTATTTATCCGCTCTATGGAAATTGCCGGACATCTCTGTGAAGTTCAGGTCGATCGTCGAAGCCGGGTTCGTTGCGAGCCTGATTGGCACTTGGGCCGCGAATGGGCAAAATCGCTCAAAGACTTCGATTTATGGTATGTTTGGGCCGGTCGAGGCCAGATGCGGCTCGATTCCAGTGAAATCAGTCTTCGGCCGGGAGTTTGTCTTTGGATGCGCCCGGGGCGCCGTTACGAGGCGGAGCAGGACTCAGAGGAGCGCTTGGGGGTGAATTTTATCCATTTTTCCTTGTTGGATCCCACTAATGGTTTGCCTCTATCCGATTTTGAACCGCCTTTTGAGGTGTGGCCTACTCGCCAGGCTGATTTTGTCGATGGGGTAATGCGCCGCGTGATCGAATTGGGTGGGGAACCCCGAGCGGAGGTGGCCGAGCGTGCCTTGCTCGGAGGTTTACTGGCCGAATTGGAGCGTGAGCAGGGCGAGGCGGCGCATCAGGCGATCCCGGGGATTGATCTGCATCATCGTGATGTCGTGGTGGAGACAGCGGCGAAGATTCGGGAAAGCCCGGCGCAGGCTCCGACGGTGGCGGGCTTAGCCCAGCGCGCGGGCTACAGTGTGGACCATTTCTCGCGGATATTTAAGAGTATCATGGGGTTGCGTCCTCAAGACTATGTGATCCAAGCCAAGATCGAGCGCGCTCGCCAACTGCTAGCAGAGTCAAATCTGACGGTGGGAGAAGTGGCGGAACGTGTTGGTTATCAAGAGATTTTTTACTTCTCTCGGCAATTTAGGCAGAAGACAGGTCAGTCACCCTCGGAATACCGGCGGAGCCTGCGCTCCTCCGGGGGGTGAGATATGCCAGAGATTTTCCAAACTTGCACTTGCCGGCCTAAAACCCGATCGGTTAGCTTGCACGACTCTCCAACTGGGGCAGACTACACCATGATGATTAAAGCATACCTTAAGCCGCAGTGCGGTTGGTCTAACGGAGTTCGGGCAATCATGCTGAAGCACGATCTCGCCTTTGCGGATATCGATATCATCAACGATCGCCAAAACTACGCGGAGATGGTGCAGAAGTCTGGGCAGCCTTTGTCGCCTTGCGTGGAGATTGATGGCGTCATGCTGGCCGACGTCTCTGGCGAAGAAGTAGAAAATTATCTTTTGAGCAACGATCTAGTTAAGGCGACCGATTCCTCTGCCGCGATCCCCACGAACGCCGGGTGCTCGGACGAGGAACATGCGAAGATGGCCACTAAAACTATTCGTTTCTTCTAACCTCGAGAGCTCCGAGACCCACTTCTTGGCCGGCTCTCGCAACTCGAGACCGGCCTTTTTTTGCGCCCGACACTTCATTCTCCCTCCCTTCGCTCACTTTCCCGTCCGCATTTTCTCCGACATGACCAAGCCAATCCCGTCACCCCTTTACCATTCTGACCAAGAGCACGACGCCTGTGGAGTCGGTTTTATTGCGAAGATCACGGGGGAACGCAGCCACGACTTGGTCGAGCGCGCCCTGTCTGCCCTGCGGTCGCTGGCGCACCGCGGAGCGATCGATGCGGATGCGGTGACCGGCGATGGGGCCGGCATTCTCACACAGATCCCGATCGAACTGTTTCGGGAACACCTTGAGAAGAAGAAGCAGCACCTGCTGCGCGATTCCGATCTAGGGGTCGGCATGATCTTCCTGCCTCGGTCGGACGAATCCGCTCAGGTCGCCGGCAAGAAGATTGTCGAACAAGCGGCGAAAGCAGAAGGGCTCGTCTTCCTCGGTTGGCGGGAAGTGCCGGTCGACGCCACCTGTCTTGGACGCAAGGCGCTGGAAACCCAGCCCCTGATTCTGCAGGCCCTTGTTTCCCGCCGGGACGACGAGACCACTGACGACGAATTCGAACGCCGGATTTTCCTCGCGCAGAAGGTTGCCGAGCGCCGGGCGACCGAGATGAACCTCGAAGGATTCTACATCTGCTCGTTCTCCTCGCGGACGATCGTTTACAAGGGCCTCTTCAACGCGCCCCAGGTTCGCAAATACTTCCTCGACCTCAAGTCGCCGAAGTTCACGTCCGCGGTGGCCGTCTTCCACCAACGTTACTCGACGAACACATTCCCCACGTGGCATCTCGCGCATCCGTTTCGGATGATGGCGCACAACGGCGAGATCAACACCATCCGCGGTAACCGGAATCTCATGCGGGCTCGCGAGCGCAGCACAGCCCACGGAGTCTGGGGCGATCGGTTCACCGATCTGCGCCCGCTCGTGCAACCAAACATGAGCGACTCGGCCTCATTCGATAACGCCCTCCAATTGCTCAGCCTCAGCGGCCGCGATCCGATGCAGGCCTGCACGATCATGGTCCCGCCGGCTTGGGAGCAGGACCAGCGCCTGACTCCGGAACAACAGGCGTTCTATCGCTATCACTCCTGCATGCTCGAGCCTTGGGATGGCCCGGCGGCGATCGTGTTCACCGATGGCAAGGTCGTCGGTGCGGCGTTGGATCGCAACGGCCTGCGCCCGGCGCGCTACAAGATTTTCGACGATGGCTACGTGCTCCTCGCGAGCGAGGCGGGTCTCGTGCACGATTGGCCGGGTAAGGTGGTCAAGAATGGCCGTCTCGGCCCAGGCCGGATGATCGCGATCGATCTGGAAGCGAAACGGTTCATCCCGGACCAAGAGATCAAGAAGACGATCACCGAACAACCGCGTTTCCGCGCGTGGTGCGACGAGCACCTCGTCGACTTGCACGCCTTCGCCAAGGCGCCGGCCCCCAAAGAGCCCGTGCCGCTGGCGTTGGAGCCCCAGATGGCCTTCGGTTACGACCTCGACGAGCGCGAATTGATTCTCACGCCGCTCGCCGAAGGGATGGAACCGACCGGGTCCATGGGTGACGACACGCCGCTCGCCGTGCTCTCACGCCGTCCTCGGCTGCTTTACACCTACTTCAAGCAACTCTTTGCGCAGGTCACCAATCCGCCGATCGATTCCATCCGGGAAAAGTCGGTCATGTCGCTGACGATGTATCTCGGCGGTCGGCTCGGCCTCTTTGAAGAGCTGCCGCGCACGAGCGGTTACGTCGAAGTCTTTTCGCCGATCCTCTTCAACTACGAGGTGGCGGCGATGTTTGATGTGCCGTTCCTCAAGAACCGCGTGAAACGCCTCAGCGCGACCTTCAATGCCGCCGATGGCCCTAGTGCGATGGAGAACGCGTTACAGGAACTCGCCGTGCGCGCTCTCGCCGCGGTGGAGGACGATAACGCCAAGATCATCATCATCTCCGACCGCGAAGTCAGCGCGACCAAGGCGGGCATCCCGATGTTGCTGGCCGTCGGCGCGGTCAACCAGCGGCTCTCCCGGGCCGGCCTGCGCTTACGTTGCGATCTTGTCGCCGAAACGGGTGAAGCGCGCGATGTGCACCACATCGCCACGTTGATCGGCTTTGGCGTCAACGCGGTGAATCCGTGGATGGCCTTCGACCTCGTCAGTGAAATCGCCGCAGCTGGCGAAACCTCAAAGCCCGTTATGCCGGAAGAAGCGCGCGAGAACTACAAGAAGGCAATCGGCGCCGGCCTGCTCAAGGTTATGGCCAAGATGGGCATCAGCACCCTGCTGAGCTATCGCGGCGCGCAGCTCTTTGAAGCGCTCGGGATCGGCTCCAAAGTGATCGACGAGTGTTTCCCCCGCACCGCGTCGCCGATCGGCGGCATTGGTTACAACGAGATCGCGGTTGAAACGCTGCGGCGCCATCAGCAGGCTTATCCGCCGGCGCCAACCGAGTCCCCCGAAGCCCCTGCCTTGCACAACGAGGGCTATTACCGCGTCAACAAGCGGGGCGAGGGCGAATACCACGGCTGGAATCCCAAGGTGGTGTCGGCGATGAACCGGTTCACGCGCAGCAGCTCCGAGGAAACCTTTGAGGGTTGGAAAGCCGTGACCGATGAGCACCAACCGCTCGCGATCAAGGATCTCCTGAAAATTCGTTTTGATAAGCGCACGCCCATTCCCGTCGACCAAGTTGAGGCGATTGAGGATATCCGTCGCCGGTTCACCACGGCGGGTATGTCCCTGGGCGCACTTTCGCCGGAAGCGCACGAGACCCTCGCGATTGCGATGAACCGCATCGGCGGTAAATCCAACTCCGGCGAGGGCGGCGAGGATCCGGTCCGCTTCTCAATCCGCGAGAACGGCGATTCCGCTAATTCCGCGATCAAGCAAGTGGCTTCGGGGCGCTTTGGCGTCACCGCCGAGTATTTGGCCAACGCCAAGGAGATCGAAATCAAGATGGCGCAGGGCGCCAAGCCTGGCGAGGGCGGCCAGCTGCCCGGTCATAAGGTGTCGCCGCTGATCGCGCGGCTGCGGTTCAGCGTGCCGGGGGTGACCCTCATTTCCCCGCCGCCGCACCACGACATCTACTCGATCGAGGATCTCGCTCAGCTCATCTTCGATTTGAAGGAGGTCAATCCGCGCGCGAAGGTCTGCGTGAAGCTCGTGTCGTCGTCCGGTGTCGGCACGATCGCCGCGGGTGTGGCGAAGGCCTACGCCGACGTTGTCCTCATTTCCGGTCACGAGGGGGGCACGGGCGCGTCGCCGATCGCCTCAATCAAGAATGCCGGATCCGCGTGGGAAATCGGCGTCGCCGAGGCCCACCAAGTGCTGATGATGAACGGACTTCGCAACCGCATCGTGCTGCGGACCGACGGCGGCATGAAAACCGGCCGCGATATCGTAATCGCCGCGCTCCTCGGCGCGGAAGAGTTCAATTTCGGCACCTCCGCCCTGATCGCGGCGGGTTGCGCGATGTTCCGCGTCTGCCATCTAAACACGTGTCCCGTCGGGGTCGCCACGCAGCGCGAGGATCTGCGCGCCAAGTTCCGCGGCAAGCCGGAGAACGTGATCAACTTCTTCAATGCGGTGGCGGACGATGTTCGCCACTACCTCGCCAAGCTGGGGGTTCGTTCGGTCAACGAGATCATCGGCCGCACCGAACTGCTCAAGCAGATCGACGATCCCGCCAACACGAAGACCCAGATGCTCGACTTTTCGGGCCTGCTGCACGATCCCGATCCGACGGGTGAGCTCGACCGCTACCACACCCGCGAGCGCAACGAGCGCTTCGGCAACGAAGGCTCGCTCGACGAGGCGATCCTGCAGGAAGCCCGCGATGTCATCTTGGGAAAGAGCGCCCGCCTCGTGGCCCGTTACAAGATCACCAACGTCAACCGCGACATCGGCACGCACCTTTCCGGGCAAATCGCTTACCAGATCGGTAACCGGGGCCTACCGCCGGGCACGATCGACCTCACGTTTACCGGCAGCGCTGGGCAGAGTCTCGGCGCGTTCCTCGTCAACGGCATCAAGCTCACGTTGAATGGCGAGGCCAACGACTACGTTGGCAAGGGTATGGCGGGCGGCGAAATCATCGTGCGTCCGCGGCCGACGGATTCCTTCGAGTGGCACACCAACTGTATTCTGGGCAACACCTGCCTTTACGGCGCTATCGGCGGCACCTTGTTTGCCGCCGGCTGGGCGGGCGAGCGGTTCGCGGTGCGCAACTCGGGCGCATGCGCAGTCGTGGAGGGCGTGGGCGATCACGGCTGCGAATACATGACCGGTGGCGTCGTCGTGGTGTTGGGCCGCACGGGCAAGAACTTCGGCGCGGGCATGAGCGGCGGCCTCGCGTTTGTCTACGACGAACGGGAGACGCTTCCGGCGCGCCACAATCCAGAAATGATCAGTTTGGAACGCCTCAACGAAGAGGAAGAGGTCTCCAGCCTGCGGCGCTTGGTGTCGGCTCACGCCAAACAGACCGGCAGCCCGCACGCGCAACGGCTCATCGCCAACTGGGAGGTCGAGATCAGTAAATTTTGGAAGGTCGTGCCCCATCCGCCGACCCCCGATGCGCCCAAGCAAGTATTTGCCTTCGATAAATTGAAGGTGCCGGTGTAAGGGTTGCTCCGTCACACCGAAACTAAGAGGAGTTAACGGGCCGCGCTCGCGTGGCCCGTTAACAACGGGTTTTTCTCGCCTTGGCCGTCCTCGCGACGGCCTTTTTTGGTCCACCCGCTGAGGCCAACCGGAAATTTCCTTTCACCTGCGGCGGGGTGGCGGGTTTGGGGTTGTCGCCGACCACCTGAACCGACCAGATGGTGGCGCTATGCCTTCTAAACCGATCCCCGGATCCACCGGCGAGGTGCTCACCTGCCTGCCTTCGCCCTATCAGCCGCACGCGGCCACCGGTCTGCTCTATCTACCGCGGTTTATCGCCAAGTGTAAATACGTGAAGGCTCACGGTTCGCTTCCTGCGAGCTACGCCAAAAATTACAAGCGAGGTTTGGACCGATTTCTCAGCATGCATCTTGGCGTCGAACCGGCGGCAGTCGAATCGATCGTGCACGAATCGATCGACGACGAGGAAATCGACCAGCGGCTGCTCGCCTTATTTCCGACCGAGGTGCACGCGACGAAATGGAACCGCGATCTCGTGCAGAAGGGAATGACTGCGGCCGGCCGTGAGTTCTTGAGGGAAGCGCTGACCGCGATGGGCTGCGCCGATCGCGCGGAGCAGATCAGAAGTGTGCCGGACTTGATCGACTTCGACGAAGGTCGGATCGAATAAGCGTCTTCGGACCGCCCATAAAAAAGAGCCGCCCCCCGAAGGGAGCGGCTCAGGTATTTTAACGGCGTAAGAAGATTACTTCTTCTTAGCGGCAGCCTTCTTGGCTGCTGGCTTCTTGGCTGCCGGCTTTGGGGCCGCAGCTGTTTTGGCTGCTGGCTTTGCGGCCGCAGGTTTCTTCGTTGCCGTTTTCTTCTTGGCTGCTTTTTTTGCCATGCGATTGCTCCGTTTTAGGGCTTTAGTTTATTCGACTTACCACAACTAAGAGGTGTCGTGCGCAAGTTACATTTTGGTAACTCAACAATCTCAGCGATTCGCGCAACACAAATGCGTTGAAATTTTCTGTCGGGCAAAAATTTTGGTAACGAATTCGCTCAAAAAATTCAAATTCCGCGCAGGAAAAATTCTGCGCGGCGGATCACCATCACGATCACGCGGCAGAAATCATCGCGCGAGTTCGTCGCGCAACGACTCAAGATTTTCGCGCACCAACGCGCCCATCGATTCGCACTGCAAATACTCGTGGCGTTGAAAATGTTCCGCGAGTTCGGCGCGAAGTCCGTGCACTTTTTCCGGCGGGGCAATCGGATCGGCGGCCATCTCATTTAGGAGCACGCCGAGGCGGACTTTAGCGAGCTCCGCGCGGTGCATGATGAGCGTTTGTTCCTCGCGTTGGTATTGCAAAGCGGTCTGCGCGTGCAGGTGCTTCGCGCAGTAGGCTACTAGAGGAGAATTCTCCTTGAAAAACTGGGGGAGATAGAACTTTTTCCGGTGGTTGTAGGACTGTTGGTCGAAGTCCATCGCCCGCAGCTTCACCTGCGCGGCTTCGAAGTCTGGCGTGATCACAAATACGAAGTTGTAGGAGCGCATGTCGCCGAGCAAACGGACGAAGCAACGCTCGTTGAACTTCACGAGTTCCTTCGCGACGCGCACTGGGCGAAGATCGGGATAATCGAGCCAGCGTTCGATGAACATATCGCCGGGAATTCCCGCGATGTGCTCTTCGATTAGCGTGTCGCCCGACGTCAGGTAGTTGAGGCGGTTGGGCGAGAGGAGGTGCTCGAGTTCTAAGCCGTAGACGCGAGAAGCGTCCGCTCGTTTTACATAAAAATAATCCTGATTGTCGTTGTAGGCGTTGACGACGCGCACGCGAAACGGCGTTGAGTTGCCGAAGCTGCAGAAGTCGACGCGGTCGACGTAGAGGTGCTGCACCACGCTGACGTCGCCGTCGACTTTGAGGAGAGCGTAGGTGCGTTTGAGGCCTTCGTAGAGGTCCCCCATCTCATCGGCGCGGTAAATGACGGTGTCCCATAACGTCGTGCGGCCGTCACGATCGACCAACGGAATGGCTTCCTGAAAATCGCGGAGGCGTTCGTAGGTGACGGGCAGCGCGCGTTCGCGTTTGTAGCGGGTGAGGTAGCCGCGCAGGCCGATGTTAATCGGCATGCTCGGTTTTCTCGGCGTGGCTGGGAGCGTCACCTCGACTGCTTTCATGTCCACACAGTATCGACGCGCGACGCCGAGGCAACCTCGCGCATGGCGACCGGTTTAAGCGATGGGAAAACGGGGGGCGGTGCGGCCACGAAGCCGCCTCGCCGTTGAAGGGCTAATTTTGTTGGGCGCGAAACCAGCGCGCGACCGCCGCGTTGGGTGCGGGCACCTTCATCACCTTGCCACCGCTCCGCAACGACTGGGTGGCGATGTATCCGGCGGCCACGCTCTCGCGAGCGGCGAGCGGCGAGGTGTCGGTGGCGCCGCCATCACGGGCGTAGCGGAGAAATTCGGCGACGATGAGCGGATCGGCGCCGCCGTGGGAGCCGCGAGCGACCGGAATGCGATACTGGGCGTCGCCTTTCGGGTTGTAGGAGGCCCGCTTGTTCCAAAGGCGGACCACGGTGCCGGGTTCGCCGTTGCCGAAGTTCTCTATCCGGCCTTCGGTGCCGATCACGGTGTAGTTGCGCCAATAGTCCGGGGTGTAATGGCACTGGGCGTAGGTTGCGAAGACGCCGTTGCTGAGCTTCATCTGCATCGAGCTGATGTCTTCCACGTCGATTGTGGGGTTTAAGTCCCGCATGAGAGAGGGAGGGAAGAGATCTAGCTTCATCTCATCGGCCGTCACTTTGTAAGGGCGATCCGATTGCGGTCGGCGCGGTAGCTGGTCGTAAACGGTGAGGCCGCCGAGTGCGCTGATGGTGCGGCTGTAGCCGCCGCAGAGCCAATGGATCACATCGAGGTCGTGCGCGGCCTTCTGCAGGAGTAATCCGGTCGTGTAGCGCCGTTCCGCGTGCCAATCGCGGTAATAGAAATCACCGCCGTGCCCGACGAAATGCCGACACCAGCAGGCCTTGACCTCGCCGATGGCTCCTTCGTCGATCAGTGCCTTCATCTTTCGGACAAAGCCCATGTGCCGCATATTGTGGCCGAGGTAGAGTCGGGCCTGGTGCTGTTTGGCGGCGGCGAGGATGCGATCGCAGGCGGCGACATTTAAAGCCATCGGTTTCTCCAAAAAGACCGTGATTCCGCGCTGGAGGGCCGCGATGGCGTGCTCCTCGTGGAGAAAGTCCGGCGTGGCGATGATCACGGCGTCGAGCTCGCGCTGGAGGAGCTCTTGGGAGTTCTCCGTCGTGAATAAGTCTGTTCCATAGGATTCCCGACAGGCTTGCAAGGTGGCTTGGCTGGCGTCGCAACAGGCCACGATGCGGCTGCCCTTGCCGGGGCGATGAGCGTGGCCGCCGAGGGTGGCGCCGCGGCCACCGGAACCGATTTGGCCGATGTGAAGATCAGAGGTTTTCATAGAGGGGAGGAGAGTTGGTGCTGGCGGCGGTATTCGAGGGGGCGGAGCCTGCGACTGTGCGTGGCAAACGCGGCGTAAAAGGGAGCGGCGGATGAAAAGCCACTCTCCATGGCGATGTCGATGACCTTCATCTCGGTCGTAATGAGGAGGCGCTGGGCGTGTGAGACCCGCAGCCGCGTGATGTATTCCCAAATGCTGCTGCCGCTTTGTTTCTTAAACACGCGCATCAGGTATTTGGGGTGCAGCTTCATGTCGTCGGCGATTTCCTGCACCGTGACCTCTTCGCGGTAGTGCTGTGCGATGAAATGGGTGGCCCGCGCCATCTGCGACGCGCCGTTGCTGTTGGGGCGGGGGGAAGGGCGTCGGCGTGGCAGTTCGAGCGCGAGGCGGTGAAAGCGCGCTTCCATTTCCAGGAGGAGCACGCGGCGTCGGCCGGGATGGCGGCTCTTGGCATCGGCAAGCCAGCGTTCGAGAGTGGGTCGGTCGGCCGAATCTGGGGGGGCGGCGATGATCTCGCCGCGGAGCAGGCGATCGGGCAGTTCGTGCGGCAGGGCCCATTGCAACACCCACGCCAGCGGAAGCGTGATCCAGATCCCTTGTCCTTCGACGCCGGGGGCTACGGTTTGGTGGGGCACGCCGCCCCAAAGGACGGTGAACCGCCCCGCTTCGATCGGAGTGATCGCGCCTCCGTGAAGGTAGGAGAAGCCACCTTCGAAGAGAAAGTTCACCTCGATGTCGGGATGGGTGTGCGGCCGCTCCATCAATGCCGGGCCGCGTTGATGCCAGACGCGGAAGCCGAGCTCGTCCTGATGGTAGGTTTCCGTCGGCAGGGAGGTGCGGCCGAGCATAGTTACTATCTAAGAGATATTGGGGCACAATTGGAAAGATAATTTTGAATAGTTCTGCTAGGATGCTGGCCTGATGGAACCCCGCTTTCACCAAAACCTCCCACCACCACCGATCATCAACGTTCCGGAGGCCCGCGTGCCGACGGAACTCGAAGAATACCTCTTCGATCTCAACGGATTTGTGATCCTCCGGGGCGCTCTCTCGAAAGAAGAGGTCGCCGATGCGAATGCGCGGATTGAGACGATTCCGCGCGCGCTGCCTCGCAAGGGCTGGCACGGCTGGGTGCAGCGGGAGGATCATCCGGAGCACCGCGGGATCAGCTACCAACAGGTTTACGAGCTCGGGGGAGCCTTCGAGCGGATGATCGACCATCCGAACTACATCAACCACGTGCTGCGGTTCATCGGCGGCCACGACTGTTTCGATTACCACCACGGGCCGGCGTTTATTGACGAGAATTTCTACACGATCCGCGGTCCGGGCGAAGCGATCCCGCTGCATGCGGGCGGCCACGACCGCGCGAAGCGGATGGCGTTTGGCTATCACAACGGCCGTTTTCAGTGCAACCAGATCAACGTGTTGGTGGCCTTCACAGACATCGGCCCGGGCGACGGTGCGACGATGGTCATCCCCGGTTCGCACAAATCCAACCTCGCGCATCCCGAGTTTTCGAAGCCGAAACGCACCGATGAGTGGCAGGATGGTGGCGGCGGTTCGGTCGACGGCGTGCCCGGCGCGATTGAGGTCCACATGCAGGCGGGCGACGCGATTATTTTTGTTGATGCGACCAGCCATGGGTCGGCGAAACGAATGAACCCGGGCGAGCGCAAGATTGCCGTGTATCGCTACGGCTCGGCGTGGAACCGCACGCGGTGGGGTTATCACGCGTCGCCCGAGCTGTTGGCCCGGGCGAATCCCTTGGCGCGAAAGCTCGTGAACCCGCAGGAATACATCCGTCCGCCCGACGCCGCCGCGCGTTGGTAGGCGGGGTCCTTCGCTAGGCGGGAATTCCGCGGGTAGCGGAGGTTTCCGTGAGCAGCCGTTCGCACAAGGCGCTGAGTCGAGTGCGCAGCGGTTGGCCGCGGGCGGCGAAGTCGCGTTGATGACGCTCGTAGGTGGCGCGTCCGGCGTCGGTTTCGATCGGAATGGGTTCGAAGCCGAGGTTGCGCAGGTCGTAGGGACTAGCGCGCATGTCGACTTTGCGAATGTCGCGGGCGAGCTCGAAGCAGTCGGCGGTCAGCTCGGCGGGAGTGAAGGGCGCCAATTTGAAGGCCCACTTGTAGAGGTCCATATTGGCGTGGAGGCAACCGCGCTGCTCGTTCTGCAACGTGGTCTCGCGGGTCGGTTGAAGTTTGTTGAGCGGCCGGGCGGGGCCGGTGAAAAATCGAAACGCGTCGAGGTGGGTGCAGCGCAGTGGGCTCGCCTCAACCACGCGGGCGAGTTCGTCGGGCGAAAAGCGCAGCGGCCAAGCGTGGTGGCGCACCTCGTCGGGTGATTGGCGATAGACCATCGCCCACTCATGCAGACCGTAGCAGCCGAAAAACGCGGGACGCTGCGCAGTAATCGTCAAGAGATCGCGCAACCAACGAACGAACTCGAGCCGGTGGGCCGGCAGGGACCGAAGGTTGAGCCTTACGCCCTCGGTGGTCTCGTGATACTCGGGCCAGCGCAGGAACTCGCGGGCCGAGTCACCAGCGAGGGCGACGTCCGGTCCGGGATGCCAGCGTCGCAACCATGCTGCGCGAAAACGGTAGTAACTGAAGAGAAAATCGTAGACCGGATGCTTTTCGCCGCGGGCGGCCCGGGCTTGGTGCGGGTCGGTCCAACGCCGCACTCGAGCCTCGTGCGCCTGCTGGTGCGCGAGCCACTGGGGCTCGGCGAGAGAAGTTGAGTTGAGGGCGACGAGGGTCATGCGATCGTGGAGCAGGCCTTAATTGTCGCCGGAGGTCAAAACCGGACGGTAGCCAACGAGCCTAGCCGCCGCCCGGCGACCTCAATGTTTGCCGCGATCGCGACCGCGGTCGGACTTCTTGCCCGATTTGCCGCGATGGTCCTTGCCGCGGTGCTCCTTCCCATGGTGTTTCCAGTCGGACCGCTCATGGGGGTCGTCCTTGAATTTCACTTTGGCGAAGGAGTTCGGCGGATAGTAGGAAGTGGCGGCGCGGTGCGTCCGAGGCGAATCTCCGCGCCGAGGCAGAGATCGAGCTGCGCCTCGGCCAAGGGAGTGAGGCTGGCGACGAGCATCAGGCAAAGCAGGCGTTTCGAGCGCGCGGAGCCATGGATTGATGAAACGCCACTCGGTTGGCGAATCAGCTCCGTGATCCCCTGCTCTTACAGGAAGAGCAGGGGTTGCGATGGGTATCGCCGCGCGCGCGCGCTCGTCGACCTAAGCGTAGCTGTCGACCAGCGATTGATAGGTCAGCGCCCGGAGGATGGTCGCCTTGGTCACTGGCTCGGCGAAGTCGACGAACACGTCCTTCTTCTCGTTCGGGTAGAGCTCGAAGTAGTTATCGCTGGTGTGGTGCTCGATGCCAGCGATCTCCAACGCGAAGCGATGCTGAAAGGCGGTCGAGTTGAACGTGACCAGCGCCTGGGTCGAGTTGAGGCGCCGCACCTCGACCTCGGTTTTCGCGCGCGGGAGAGCCACAAAGCGAGGCGGCGCGAGAAACACCGTCTCTTCGCTGACCCGAAGTCCGTCGATCTCGAGCGCGATGCGGACGAAGAGGTGATCCCGGCCGTGTTGGGCGAGTGGTTTCGCGAGGTCGAGCGTTTGTTGGCGCACGCTCTTGCCGTAGCGCAGCGCGACTTTCTTTTGCCCGGACAGCACGACGTTGCCGTCGACGTGAAACAGGTCCCAGATCAGGAGCCCGTCGGCGTCGGCGGGAGCATCGTAAACGGTGTAGAGATGCACCTTGGCCACATCGGAGCGGCGGTAGTTTCCGAGCACCGTGGATTCGGTGCCGGGCACGTGCGCGCTGACGAGGGCGGGGGCGAAGAACCGACGGGCGCCGTGATGGAGCGCTTTCCAGCGACCGGTGTGTTCGATCGAACTCCACGAGGCGACGGGCCAGCAATCGTTGAGCTGCCAATAGACTGCGCCCATGCAACGCGGCATGAGTCGGCGATAGTGCTCGACGCCGGTCTGCATGCAGTAGGCCTGGTTGAGCTGGGACAAATAGATCAGCGCGTCCTGATTCTTGGGGAAACGGTAGCGGCGGGACACGTAGTCGAGGACGATCTGGTTGCCCGCGGCGTTCTTTTGGTGGTTCTCCATGACGCGACCGAAGACGTTGTCGTCGCCCGGAGGACAGAAAGTCGCCTGCGTCGTCGGCGACGAGTAACTTTGCATGCCGAACTCGGAGACGAAGCGGAAGCTCCACTTCTCGTAGTCCTTGACCGGATGGCGGGCATGCCAGACGTCCCAAAAATGAGTGTCGCCGGTCTTTTCGCCGAGACCCTTGTCGGAGTAGTCGTTGCTGCGGTTGGGACCACGGCTGGGAGAGCTGGGCCAGTAGTCGGTGACGCCGTCGTGGGTCGCGACGACTTCGGGGAGTAAGCGATGGAAGAGCGTGTCGTAGTTACGCCGCAGCTTGGGGCGACTTTCGAGTTCGTCCCAGTTGAGGGTTTCGATCTCGTTGTTGCCACACCACAACGCGAGCGAGGCGCGATGACGGATGCGGCGAATGTTGTCCTCCGCTTCGCGACGCACGCTCGCGAGAAAGGCGTGGTCGCCGGGGTAGAGCGTGCAAGCGAACATGAAATCCTGCCAGACCAGCAGGCCGAGTTCGTCGCATACGTCGTAAAAGTCCTCGCTCTCGTAGATGCCGCCGCCCCAAACGCGGACGAGGTTCATGTTGGCCCGGGCGGCAGCGATGAGGTCGCGCTCGTAGTCGAGACGCGTCAACCCAGCGACGAATGAGTGCGCGGGAATCCAATTGGCGCCCTTCGCAAAGATCGGGCGGCCGTTGACGACAAACTGGAACGATTCACCCCATTGATCGTGCGATCGGTCGAGGGAGATCGTCCGCAAGCCGACCCGATTCCTCCAGCGTCCGAACTCACGTCCACTCGCGTCGCGGGCGATGACTTCAAGGCTGTGGAGAGGTTGCGCGCCGTGACCGCTCGGCCACCACAACGCGGGATTCTCGACGATGAGCGTGAGCGCATCGCTCGCGCCGTGGGTCTGCGCAATTAAGGTTTTGCCGAGGGTGAGGGTCGCCTCGAAAGTCGCGCCGCCGGCCACTCGTCGAAGTTCGGGCGTGAGGGTGAGGGCGACGGATTCGGTGGGGTTGCCCTTGCGCTGATGCGTCTGGGTCACGCGCACCGATTCGAGGCGGTTGCCCGTCCATGCTTCGAGGCGAAGATCTTTCCAGATGCCGGAGGTGACGAAGCGGGGGCCCCAATCCCAGCCCGACTGGCATTGCTCCTTGCGGAACACCGAACAGCGACCGACGGCGTCGTTATACTCCTTCGGCTGGTGGTCGGGGCGCGTGCGGTCGAGCGCCCGGCGGGTGCTCGCAAATTTGAAGAGCAGCTCATTGCGACCGACCCGGAGATGCGGCCGCACTCGCCAGCGATGGGCGATGAACATGTTGCTGGTCGCGGCGATTTTCTTGCCGTTCAGAAAGACGGTGCAGAGTGTGTCGAGCCCATCGCACACAAGCTCGACAACTTCCTCGTCGAGCAGCGCGGCTTTCACTTGAAAGGTCGCGCAGTATTCCCAGTTGCGCTCCTCGATCCATTGCAGATCGAGCTCGTTGGTCCCGAAGAAGGGATCGGGAATCAGATCGTGGCGGCGCAAGTCGCGATGCACGCAACCCGGCACCACGGCGGTGAGCCAAGGGGAGTTCTTCGTCGCGTCACGAAAACGCCAAGGAGCGTTGGAGAGAGGAAAGGTTTTCATATCAGGAGCAAAGACGGAGGAGCAGTTGGCGCACGCCCTCGATGGGCGGCTCGGTGATCGGGCGGAAGTCGCGGTCGTCGCCCAGCGAGGCGGCGAGGGCGGCGCGCGCGGTGGGAGTTTGGAGGATTACTCCGCTGAGGCCGACGGCCATTTTTTTATGGTGTGCCCCGGGCAAGGCGCGTTCGACAACCACTCGGGCAATCTCGGCCAACTCGGTTGCAGATGAGCGGATGATTTCGACGGCCGCAGCGTCACCGGTAGCGGCGAGGGCGGTCACTGTGGGGGCGATCTCGGCGACGTGAACATGCGGCATCGCGTCGGCGTAGAAGTGTCGGGTGAGGGCGTTGGCAGTGTGGATGCCGGTGGATTTGCGAATGGCCTCACCGAGAGCCGAAGGATCGGCCCAGCCCTGCAGTTCGAGAATCGTGCGAGCGACAGCGCGGCGGCCGAGTTCGTAAGCGCTTGCCGGGTCTCCGAAGCGCCAGCCGAGTCCGCCGGCATAATGGGCGGTCCCCTCGGCATCCCGCGCCGCCACGAACGAACCTGTGCCCGAGTGTAAGATGAGCCCGGGCCGGCCGCCGGTGGCGAGCTCGAGCACGGGAATCGAGTCATCGTAAGACTGCCCCTCGCCGCGTTCGACGAGTTGGGCGGTGAATTCGTTCCAAAACGTGCGGCTGCCCGCCATGCAGAGCACGGTGTGGGTGATGGCGGCGTCGGCGTGGAGAGAACACGCCTCGGCGACGAGGGCATCCAGGTTTTCAGTGAGGAGCTGTCGCGCCGCGGGTTGGCCAATCAAGCTGGGGTTGCACCCGGTCGACCGCCGTTGCGCTACCACCGCACCGGCGGCGTCGATCAGAATGAGGTTGGTTTTGGTGCCGCCGCCGTCGACACCGATGCGAAATGAGGAGTGGGTCACGCCTAACACCAAAACGTCCGACGCGCTTTAGGCGAGCTGCCGACTGAGGCGATGCTGATATTTTTTTCCGACCGCCCGGTTATGCTCAATCGCGCCGGGGAGATTCTGGCTTTGCAGCAGCGGCAACGGATGGTCGTGAGCCTGCAGCCACGCGATCACTTCAAGCATGAGGAGATTGAGCAACATGCCGCCGACCAGGGTGGAGGTGGGGCCAGACATCGAGCCGCCGCCGAGGTCGATGAGGGTGTCGCCTGGCACGCCGAAATTATCGAATACCTGATCCGCGATCTCGTGTAATTTCTGACCTCCGGGGTGCACCGTTTTCGCGGTGGACGACATCGCAACGGACGTGAGCGCGATGACGTTGAGTCCTTTCTTTTTGGCGTGGAGCGCGACCTCGATGGGCGCGCTGTTCTTGCCGGAGTTGGAAACGACAAGGATCGTCTCCCCGGGCAGGAGTTGGTATTGGCGGTCGTAGCGTTCGATCAGCGTCGTGCCATAGCCCACGAGGTTTTCAATAAATCCCGCGGTTGGATCGATGATGCCACTCACGCAGGCTAAGCCACCGGCGCGACCGATGATCTCGCGCGTGATCACTTCGCTGTGGCCGCTGCCGAAGGCGTGCAACACGCCGCCCTGCGCGATCGACTCGCCGATGAGCGCGGCCGCTTGGGTGATGACGGGGCCGTTGAGTCGGCGGGCCTCGGCGACGAGTGCGGTGGAACGGGTGTAGTAGGTGTCGGCGAGAGAGGACATGGTGGAAAGGGGTGGAGGGTGGATACGGCGGTGGTGGTGGTGCGTGATGTTATTGACGGGTTTGGCGGGAAGGAGCCAGCCATGAAATTTCTTGCCGCCGGTCCCCCCCGATCCTTGCTGATGGTATGTCGTCCCAACTCCGGTTCACCGCTGTATTGTTTCTGATATTGATTGGCCTAGCTCGAGCGGAGCGACTGCCGGTCGAGGATTTCTCCCGTAACGATGAGTATTTGGGGATGACGCTATCGCCTGATGGGCGGGCGGTGGCCTTTGTTCACGATGTGGACGGCGAGCAGAGCATTGTCATGCGCGATATTGAGACCGGAAAGACGGCGGCGGTGGCGATGCCGAACTCAGGGCGGGCATGGATTCCGCAATCCGTCCGTATCGACTGGATCAACAACCATCGATTGATCTTCGGGTTGAGGGAGGGAGGCTTCGCGGCGATTGAGAAAGACGGTTCGCAAGTTATGGGACTGACCGGGCGGATGGGAGCGATCGACCGGAAGGAATACCGGTCGGTGTTGTCCGATGGCGTCTTATATGCCTATCGCGCCGAGGAGAATGGTGACGTGCTGATGACCGAATACGACATCCCGGCAGCCCGCTATGACGGCGAATGGTTCAGCCCGATATTTCCGCACGTCATTAAGCTAAACTCGCGCACCGGTGCCAAGGTGCGAGTGGTGACCAATCCCGGCAACGTGGCCTCCTGGCTGGCGGACGCCAACGGAGTCATTCGCGTGGCCCTGGAAACCAAGAATGGTATTGGGCGCACCCTCTATCGCGAATCAGCGGATGCCTCATGGCAACCCCTGCCGGGCATGGATTGGGACGATGCCGCCGTCCGCCCGATGGAGATCGGGGCGGACAACCACACACTCTATGTGAGGCGCAAATCACCGCAGGGGATGTGGGCGGTGTATCCCTACGACCTGAAGAACGGCAAATTTGGCGAAGCCGTCATTGCTCATGAACTCTATGACATTATGTCGCCGGAGTCACCGACTGGATCGAACTGATCAAAGATAAAGCGGACATGTTTCCCCAGACTTATGGATATAATGTTGGTTTGGTCGGAAATCCCAAAAAAGATGCCGCGATGCTGAAGCAGATTTCACCCGTTTATCTGGTGGACGCGATCAAGGCTCCGGTGCTTATCATTCATGGGCGCGACGATCCGGCGGTGCCTTATTCGCAGGCCAAGGCCCTAGTCAAAGCCCTGAGCCGGGCCGGCAAGACCTATGAGTTCATGGCAAAATACAACGAACAGCACGGGTTGCTCGACTTTGCTAACCGGGTGGAAATGTATGAACGGGTGGATGCCTTCTTGAAAAAATATCTTCCGGCCGACTGAGCAGACATGATCACGGCCATTGACCATTTGAATATCGTCGTCGCCGATTTGGCGCGGTCGGTGAAATTTTATACCGAGCTCTTGGGCTTTCAGTTGGTGCGAGAGGCGCAGCTCGAAGGCGAGTGGATCGATCGCATCGTCGGCTTGAAGGGAGTGCGCGGTCGCGTGGCCTACGTGGTGGCGCCGGCAGGCGAGCCACGCTTGGAGCTGCTCTGCTATGATTCACCCGCCGGGGAGGACCTGGCGGCGAACCGGCTGGCAAACACGATCGGCCTGCGCCACTTCGCGATGCGGGTCGACGACATCGCCGCGATGACAACAAAACTACGCGCAGCCGGGGTGAAAGTTTTCAGTGATCCGGTGAAAGTGCCGCAAGGTGTCGTGCAACATGATCACGGGGAAAAAACCCTGGTCTATTTTCTCGATCCCGATGGCGTGATCCTGGAGTTGGCGGAGTATCGCTGAATGGGAAATCGGGAATAGCAGGTGGGTGATCGGGATAAACGCGCTCCCGGTTTCATAGTTTCAAAATGTTCTGAATCGCGTGTTTTTATGCCAGCGTCTGTTGAAATTTAGGCAGTGTCATGGCGAGGAGCGCAGCGGCGTGGCCATCGACGAGAGAGAAAATGTGACAATGGGTAGTCGTGGCTGGCCGCGTCGGCCTACGGCCTTCTGCTACTGAACTCCCCCGCTTTGTCATTGCGAGACCGCCTTTGGCGGGCGTGGCAATCCACGAACACTGGCAGACGTAAACGACAGGTAATCGTGGATGGCCGCAGTCGGCTACGCCTCCTTCGCCATGACAGATGAGGAAGGGAGCGGCTAAAGTTCATCGCCTCATCCACGCAAGCCGGAACGGCTTGGTTGGCCTTCTCGCAATGACAGTCTATTTATCTCGAGGCATTGGTATTTATACTCGAACTCCAAGCCCCGGTCTTCGTGGCTTCGAATCACGCTTCCCAGCGGCCATAAATGCCGCAGGGGAGAATCTTGCCGTCGCGGCGAGAGGGCAGGCCGACCTCGCCGGAGGTGATGTTGCCACCGCGGCCGTGGAAGAGTTCGGACAGAAGGTTGGCGACGACGGTTGGCGACAGGCGCGCGGTGTAGGCGTTGATGAGAAAAAAGAGCGGTTGGGGGCTCAACACATCGCGGCATTCGGTGAGGAGTGTCCAGAGGTGATCCTCGAGTTTCCACATCTCCCCGGTGCTGCCCCGGCCGTATGTCGGCGGGTCCATGATCACGGCATCGTAAGTGCGGCCTCGGCGGACTTCACGCCGCACAAATTTTAGACAATCGTCGACGATGTAGCGAATGGGCGCTTCTTTCAGTCCACTGAGGGCGGCATTTTCGCGGCACCATTTCACCATGCCGTCGGCGGCGTCGACATGGCAGACCTCGGCCCCGGCGGCGGCGGCGGCGCAGGTGGCCGCGCCCGTGTAGCCGAAGAGATTGAGCACCTTGACTTCGCGACCGGCGGCGACGGCCTGCTTAATGCGGGCGCTGAACCAATCCCAATTGACGGCTTGTTCAGGAAAGAGCCCGGTGTGCTTAAAACTGGTGGGGTGAATCTTGAATTTAAGGGAGAGCGCGGCGTAGTCGATGGTCCAAGAGTCGGGCAGGGGACGGCGAAACTCCCAGTGGCCGCCGCCACTCTCGCTGCGATGATAAAGGCCGTCCCAATTCTCCCACTGGGCATTGGGCTTGGCTTGGTGCCGCGGCCAGATGACCTGCGGATCGGGCCGCACGAGGGTGAAGTCGCCCCACTGCTCCTGTTTCAGGCCATCGCCGGTGTCGAGGAGCTGGTAGTCTTTCCAGCGATCGGCGAGGAGGATGGCAGGGCGGTGCGGTGTCATCCGGACAGCATGGACGATCTCAATCGGGGATGAACACGAAAAAGATCACGTGGTCGGTGTCCTGAGGCCGCCGACCTCCCCCGATGACCCGACACCTCCAGAAATTCACGCGAGTCTTCATCAGCCTGCTTGGCGCCGCCCTTTTCGGGGTCGCGCATCTCGAGGCTGATGTGGTCGAAACCAAGAACGGCGCGCGCATTGTGGGCAAGGTGACCAAGATCGAAGACGGAAAGATCTTTGTTTCGACCGATTTTGCCGGTGATCTCGTCATCAAGCAGAGCGAAGTGACGGGGTTGACCACCGACGCGCCGGTCGTGGTGCGCTTGGCCAGCGGCACGACTCTCCAAGGCACGGTTTCCAGCGACGGTCTGGCATTGAAAATCACCGGTGAGGTCGGCGAACTCAGCACCAACGTAGAGAAAGTCGCCGCCATCTGGACCCCGGGCGGCAAAGATCCGCAGATCATCGCGATGGAGAAGGAAATCGCCTCGCGGGAACGCCACTGGTCCTACGAGGCTGCGGTTGATATCAGCGGCAAGAGTGGGAACAAGGAGCAGTTGGGCACGGCGGTGAGCGCGCGGGCGACGTTGAAGACGCCGAACGACACGCTGCAGTTCTACACCAACTACAATCGCCAGGTCACCGACGGCACAAAATCAGCCGACCAGTTCAAGGCTGGGATTGATTACCAAAACAATTTTTCTGGGCGCAAGTCCTGGTATGTCCGCGACGAGGGAGGCTTTGACCGGGTGAAGGACATTGAGATCTATAACGTGGCCGCGGCCGGTTTGGGTTTCGATCTGATCAAGGAAGAGAAGCACTTGTTGACGGGCCGCGTCGGTCTCTCGTTCCGCTACGAAGGCTACACGAATCCGGCGACCGAGGACGTGAAGAGCGCCGGTCTCGATTTCGGGCTGAATAATGAGTGGGAGTTTGGCAGATCGAAGTTGGTCAACCGCCTCGCGGTTGTCCCGGCGTTTGCCGACTTCGGCAACTACACGGTCACGCATGAGTCTTTCTACGAGATTCCCCTCGCCAAGCCTGCGTGGAAGCTGCGCCTGGGTGTGGGCAACGACTTCAACAGCCAGCCGGGCGTGGGCATCAAGAAGCTCGATACGTCTTACTTCACCCGCCTCGTGCTCAACTGGGATTGAGCGTCGCCCAAGTTTCGTTAGGGGACCGGCCCGAAGATTCGTCCTCGAGCCGGTTTGCATTTTGCAGGACGACCCGCAGGTTCTTTTACTCAACGATGTCGTTCCAACGCCAAGACTATCTCCTCCGCATGATCGGCGAGCTGCGGCAATTTGTGAGCACGGTGGTGAGCGCGGGAGGGCCGGGCCGGGCGGCCGAGGCGTTGCATGCGATTATGCACGCACAGCAGCAGCTTTTTCAGATCCCGCCGGAGAAAATCACGAACCTCACCCTTGATGAACAGCTCGATACCTTGAGCCGAGGAGAGCGACCGACGGGGGCCGTCGAGAAAGTGATCGCTCATGCGACGATTTTAGGGGAAGCCGCGCGGATCTACGAAGGGACGGATCGACTGGCTTTGGCGCGCAGTTCGCGGCAATTGGCGTTGGCCGCGCTCTTGACCGCAGCGGCGCGCTGGCCTGAGCAACGGGCGTTAGTGGCGCCGTCGATTGCGGCCCAGCGCGACGGGATCGACGATGAGACGCCCGCGCCGGTGCGCGAGCTCTTGAGCGTCTACGATCAATCGGCCTGAGCGCCCGTGCCGTAGAGGCGGTCGCCGAAGTCGCCCAGCCCGGGGAGAATGTATTTGCTGGAATCGAGATCGCGGTCGCATGCGCCCGTGTAGATCGGCACGCCCGGATGTTCGGCTTGGACGGTTTCGACGCCTTGGGGCGACGAGACGATGCAGACAAACGAGACTTCCTTCGCGCCCGCTTCTTTGACGATGGTGAGGGCATGGGCGGCGGATCCACCGGTCGCCAACATCGGATCCAGCACGAGCACGCGCGTGCCGATCAGTGACGGGAGCTTGCAGTAATAGCTGCGGGCGACGGCCGTCTCGTGATCACGCTCGAGGCCGACGTAGCCGACGCTGACGTCGGGGAAAATATCGAGGAAAGGCTGCATCATCCCGAGTCCGGCTCGGAGGATCGGGACGACGACGAGCGGGCGGGCGAGCACCTGCCCGGTGTGGGATTCGAGCGGCGTCTTGACCGTCTTTTCTTTGGTCAGGAGGTCTCGGGTGGCCTCGATGGCGAGGAGCAGGCCGATTTGGTAGGCCAGCGTGCGAAAAGTCGCCGGGCGCGTGGTGTGGTCGCGCAAGTGAGTCATCACGTGCGCGGCGAGAGGGTGTTTGAGAACGTGGAGGGACATGGGGGAAGAAGCTGCGATCACCTCTACCTGTTTCTGCGGGTGAGGACGAGTCCACGTTTGGGCCCGGCACCGATAAGGTTTAGGGTTGAAGGAGCAAAGTATGCTCGGTCTTGCCCGGTAGGAACGGCGCGGGAGTGCCCTTGACCCAAGCCTCGTGCCCCTCGCGATAGAACGGGGAAAGCGGATGTCCGCTCTGACCACCGGGCATCTGGAAGATACCTTCCGACTCTCGGCCCGGCGAAACCACGAAGCGAGCGCTGGCGCCGAAGTCCGGACGTTGCACGCGCGGGGTGATGCTGTCACCGGGCAAAGGATCAGCGGGCAGATTCATCCACCCCGTCAACCACGCGGGAAACGAGCGAGCGAGTGGGTGATGGATCTGGGCGCGATTGCGATCGCCCCAGGTCGTTTTGCCCACCTTCCCGCCTTGATCGACGAGTTGGTTCGTGACGGCGTCGGCCGCCGCGAGGAGCAGTTCGTCCCACGAGTTGAAGCGAGGGTTGAGCAAATGGGACGGGCGTTCTTGCAAGAGAACTCGGAGCGGTTGCTCGTAGTGGAATTGATGCCAGCCGAACCCCTCGTATTGCTGGGTGCAGGAGGCCAAGATCGCATTGAACACGTAGTTAGCGGTCTGTTGGCGGAAGGAGCGCACGAGCCCGTAGCTGGTGTCGTTGACGTCCGCCCGCGCGGTCCAATTTTCCAACTGGCGTAGCAGCTTCGCGCGGGAATTCTTGGCCTTCACGGCTTCCGGCGTGAGGGTCGCGGCGAGGAGATCTTTCCAGTGGTTGAGCAGCGGAGCCTCGACGTCGAGTTGCACCGCGAGAAGGTCCGCGGGCGTGGCTCCTTCGAGGGTGCTCAGGCGATCGCGAATCCGCGCGGCGCGCGACGGTCGATCGTAGCCGCCGTCGCCGAGCAAAGTGAGACCGGGCTCACCGATGACTCGATTGTTGGCGGTCCACAGGCGGCCAGACGCGGGATCGGAGATCACGGGGATTTCCTCCGGAGCGAGCAGGCCGTCCCAATAACGGTCGCCATAGGTGCGGGCGACAGGGAATCGACCGTCGTAGCCCACGCGCTTCGGCAGCTTGCCGGCAATGCTCCAGGCGATGTGCCCGGCGGTGTCGGCGACGAGAATGTTCTGCGCGGGCATGCCGGCGCGGTGCGCAACTTCGAGCGCCTCTGCGGTGGTGTGGGCGGCTTCCATCTCGACGAGGGATAAGTTGAATGCGCCCGGCAGGTGGGCGGTCCAGCGGTAGGCGAGCGGCCGAGTCTTGTCCCCGATGCCGACGACCGGACCCCAGATGGTCCAATCAACCACGTAGTCGATCGGCTCGGCATCTTTCACGCGGATCAATTCGTGGCGTTTCTCAAATTCGACTAGCTTGTCGCCGCGTTTGTAGAGAGCGCGACTGATGATGTTGGGCTCGACGACGACCAAATCACCGACGTCGGCATAGGCGTTGGTGAAACCCCACACGATGTGACCGTTGCTGCCGGCGATCACGAGGGGAAGCCCCGGCAACGTGATCCCGGTGAGGGTGTGGCTCGGCGCACCCGCTGGTTTGTCGGTGGCCGGCCATTGCAGGGAAGCGCGATACCAGGCGTTGGGGACGCGTAACTGGAGGTGAATGTCGTTGGCGAGGAGTGGGGCACCGCTGGCGGTGTGTGCGCCGGAGAGGGCAAAACTGTTGCTGCCGGTCACGGGGCGTGCGTCGATCGAGGCGACTTCGGTATCGGTCGTCGTGCGGCGACGTAAATCGATCACCCGCGACGAGGGCATCGGCGGGCTGCTTTCGGCGACACTGCCATCGAGCGCGGCGTCAGCCGTGGTGAGGAGTGGCGCAAAAAAGTTGGCGGCCTCTCCTCCGAGGGTGTCGCGGAGAGCGGTGAGCGAGCGTTCGTAGGACCCCTCGTCGTGCAGTTCTAGCGCCATGGCAAATCCGACGAGAAGAGAGTCCTCCGCGAGCCAGGGCGCGGGATCGGTCTGGAGCAGCAGATACTCAAACGGCGCGCGGTCGAGGGCCGACAGCCCCGCGTTGACTCCGGCGGTGTAGGCGTCGAGCAAGGCGCACTCCGCTGGGTCGAGGAGCGCGAGGTTCTCGCGCGCGGTCCGGCGAAAACCGTGAATGCGCGCGGACTTGTCGAGGGCGACAGCCTTGGCCCCAAAAATTTCGGCGAGCTCGCCTGCGGCGCGGCGGCGAAGGAGGTCCATCTGAAAATACCGCTCTTGCGCGTGGAGCCAGCCGAGGGCGCGGGCGACATCGAGTCGGTTCCCGCCTTGGATCGTCGGCACCCCGGCGTGATCACGCTCGATCGTGACGGGGTGGGTTAACCCGGAGACGTGGGCGGTCCCGTCGAGTTGCGGGAGACTGCGGCGCATCTGCTGGTAGAACCAACCGGCTCCGGCGAGGGCGGCAATGAGGACAAGGGCGACGACAACGGCCCCCCAGCGGAGACTCTTGCGGACAATCGGGTTCATAGCGAAAAGGCGGTGCGGATCGTGGCGACCAAGGCGGGCGGATCGGCGTCGATCGAGACTTTGAGCGCATCATTAGGTTGTTCGAGGGCGGCGAGCTGACTGTCGAGTATGGCCGGCTTCATGAAATGTCCCTGCCGGCTGCTGATCCGGGCCAGCAACAGTTCGCGGCTGCCGTGCAGGTAGGCGAGCCTGACGTCGGCGAGACCGTCCATCAGGACGTGCCGATAGGCTTGCTTCAACGCCGAGCAGGTGACGACGGCACCGGTGCGCTCCGCCAGACAGCGTTCCATGTGCGTGCGAATCGCGCCAAGCCACGGTTCCCGGTCGGTGTCGGAGAGGGGAAGGCCCGCGCTCATCTTGGCGACATTGGCGGGGGAGTGAAACTCGTCGGCGTCGTTGAACTGCCAGCCGAGCTGGTGAGCAAGCAACTGGCCGACCGTGGTCTTGCCGCTGCCCGCGACGCCCATCACCAGCACGATGCGGGGAGCGTTCACTGTGCCCATGCGCGTCGCGTGACCGGATCACGGCCCTCATCGAATTCAATGAAGTCAAACATGGTCTCGATCGGCTTATCGGTGAGACCGCATTCCTTAATGCGCATCTGCAAGCGGTCGCTGAGGGAATCGCGCCAGCCGCGTTTCATCATGAAACCGCACCAAGCTTCGCACTCTAGGTCGCTCCGGGCACCGCCTTGGTCAAAACACCACGCGAGAAGTTCCTCATCGGTGCCGCCGGCGAGGGTGCGAGTGCGCAGCGCTTCGTAGTCGACCTGGAGGAAGTGGCAGCAGCGGTCGTCGAACCCAAGGCCGAGGTTCTCTTGGTAATCGGCCGGGAGTTGGCCCGCCGCATTGAGGCGGATTTTGTCGAGCATACGTCCAAAATAGACGAGCTGACCGACCTTGTCATAAATACTGCGAAGTCCGGGAACGTGAGGCATGAGACTATCTCCGTGGGTTTTAGCGAGACGGGCGAGGCGAAAAACGACTCAGCGGCGACAATAATAAACGAGCGTGGCGAGGAGCCCGAGGGCGAAGGTGGGGGCGTTGATCCAGAGCTGGTGGAACGGCACGGGCCAGTGGTGGCAGGCGTAGATGATCGCCACGTGCTTGATGGCGATCAGCACCCAGCAGATCATGATCATACGCTCGACCTGAGGATTGCGGACAGGCGTCGAGCGGACGTTGACCTCCTTGACGAAAGCGGCCTCGGAGGCTGGGTTCGGGCGGCCGGTGATGAGTTGGATTAGGTTGGTGAACACGGCAGTGCTTGAAAGATAGCGCAAAAATTCCAAAATAACAGCCGCCGTGTCGAAACATCCCCAGCCATCTGCTCAAACCCCTGTCGAACTCAAAGGCCCCCGCCTCGGGCAACCAAGCTCGGCGGCGGCTGGCCTCGCGGCCGTGGCGAAGACAGCGAGCTTCGTGGTGGCCGGCGTCGGCCTGATTAAAGGGACGAAGCTCCTGCTCGGGGTGAACCAAAAGGATGGGTTCGATTGCCAATCTTGCGCGTGGCCGAGCCCCGACGGCGACCGGCACACCTTCGAATTTTGCGAGAACGGAGCCAAGGCGATCGCCGATGAGGCGACGCCGAAGCGGTGCACGCCGGAGTTTTTCGCGCGACACTCTGTGGCAGACCTCGCGGGGCAGAGCGATTACTGGCTCAACCGCCAAGGGCGGCTCACGCACCCGATGGTGCTGCGGCCAGACGCCACGCACTACGCTCCGATCAGTTGGGACGAAGCGTTCCAGCTGATCGCGGCTGAGCTCAACGCGCTCGGCTCGCCCGACGAGGCGGCGTTCTACACCTCGGGCCGCACGAGCAACGAGGCCGCGTTTCTCTACCAACTCTTCGTCCGCCAGTTCGGCACGAACAACCTGCCGGACTGCTCCAACATGTGTCACGAGTCGAGCGGGGCCGCCTTGGGCGAGTCCATCGGCATCGGCAAGGGCACGGTGAAGCTCGAGGACTTCGAGCTAGCCGACGCGATTTTGATCATCGGCCAGAACCCCGGCACCAACCATCCGCGGATGCTGTCGTCGCTCGAGGAGGCGAAGAAGCGCGGGGCGACGATTGTTTCGATCAATCCGTTGCCGGAAGTCGGCACCGAACGTTTCAAGAATCCTCAGCATTTTATGAACCCGCTCAAGGCATGGCCAACCCTATTGGGCGAAGGCGCGCGGCTGGCGGATGTGTGGGTGCAACCGCGGATCAACGGCGATCTCGCGCTCTTTAAGGGCATCATGAAGGAGATGCTCGCGGCCGAAGACGCGGCGCCGGGCACGGTCTTCGACCATGCGTTCATCGCCGAGCACACGCACGGCTTCGAGGCGTTGATCGCCGACCTCCGCACGACCGAGTGGGACGCCGTCGTCGAATCGAGCGGCGTGTCGCGCGAACAGATCAAGGAAGTTGCCGTGATCGCGATGCGTTCCAAGGCCACGATCTGCTGCTGGGCGATGGGGCTGACCCAGCAGCCCAACGCGGTCGAGACGATTCAAGCCATCGTCAACTTTCTCTTGCTGCGCGGCGACATCGGGCGGCCCGGCGCGGGGGCGTGCCCAGTGCGGGGACACTCCAATGTGCAAGGTGATCGCACGATGGGCATCTTTGAGAAGATGCCCGATTGGTGGCTCGACCGGCTCGACGCCGAGTTTGGTTTTAAATCCCCACGCGCCCACGGCCTCGACACGGTCGACGCCATCAAGGCGATGCACGCGGGGGCGGTGAAGGTGTTTGTGGCGATGGGCGGTAACTTTCTCTCGGCGACGCCGGATACCGAATACACGGCGACGGCGCTGCGGCGTTGCGCGTTGACTGCCCAGGTTTCGACGAAGCTCAATCGGGCGCACTTGGTCACCGGGCGCACGGGGTTGATTCTGCCGTGCCTCGGTCGAAGCGAGCGCGACGTGCAGGCCTCGGGCGAACAGTTTGTCACCGTCGAGGATTCGATGGGCATCATCAACCCCTCGCGGGGCAAGGCGGCTCCGGCTTCGACCGAACTGCGCAGCGAACCTGCGATTGTCGGCGGACTGGCGAGGGCTGTGCTCGGCCCGGACCATCCGACCCCGTGGGAATCGTTGACGGGTAACTATGACCTGATCCGCGACCGTATCGCGACCGTGGTGCCGGGGTTTGAAAACCTGAATGAGCGCGTGCGGGCGGGCATCTTTTATCTGGCGAACGCTCCGCGGGACGACCGCGAGTGGTCCACGGCCTCGAAGAAGGCTCAGTTCTCTGTCGCGCCGATCCCGCGTCGCGCGTTAGCGGCGGGCGAATACGTGATGATGACGATCCGCTCCCACGATCAGTTTAACACCACGGTTTACGGACTCGATGATCGCTATCGCGGCGTGTTTGGCGGTCGCCGGGTCGTGTTCATGCATGAGGACGATATCCGCGCGGCTGAGTTGCAGCAGGGGCAGTTGGTCGATTTGACCAACCGGCACGGCGGGGTCGAGCGCGTAGCGGAGGCGTTTATGGTGGCGCCCTACCGGATTCCTCGCGGGTGCCTCGCGACTTATTTCCCCGAGACCAATGTGCTGGTGCCGATCGATAGTGTCGCGGCGGTGAGCAACACTCCGACCTCGAAGTATGTCGTGGTCACTTTGAGTCCCACGGCCGATCCAGCCGCGGCGCTTGCGCGGCGGATGGCGGAACTTCAGGCGGATTGAGCGGGGAGGGCGCTTTGACTTGATCGGAGCGCTGCGGACGACGACTCGCCCGGGCGCTTTGCATGAATCGCCGAGGTGTCGGCGTGCGCTTTGCAGACTAGTAGGCAGTAACCGATGATTGATCGTATAAAAGCTTGCTGCAAGGTAGGGACGGACCGCCGGGCCGTCCGGTTGGATCCACGAATGAAAGTCAGCTGTCCTTAGTCGCGGCGGTCCCAGCGGTCCCGCCCCTCCATCCGAAGGATTCCACGTTACTGCCTACTAGGGCGGGTCGCGCGTCGGATGAAAAGCCTCCGATGGTTTGGTTCTCCAATGGGTTGTAAATATTCTCTGCACGATCCGGCACCACGGGGTGGGTTATGGGTCCATAGGTCTAAGCAAAGACGCATTATTAAACCATCGAAGAAAGGATCATTATGAAACCCTCAAGACTGACAATTCTGGCCCTCGTGCTCGCGGCTGCGCCGTTGGCGGTGTGGGCGACCGAAGCCGACGACCGCATCGAAGCCGCCACGATGGAGACCGATAATTTCCGCACGGTGCTGCACGACCAAGTGAAGGTCGAGGTCGACGAAGGTGTGATGGAGCTCACCGGCACCGTCTCTGACGAGAGCCTCAAGGCGCTCGCCGAGGAAACCGCGCGAAACATCCCCGGCGTCGTCGAGGTGGACAACCAGATCGATGTCGAAGTGCCTCCACCTGAGCATTCCGACGCTTGGATCGCCCTCAAAGCGCGGACCTCCCTCTTGATGCACTCCGAAGTGAGTGTGAATAAGACCGACGTCGCCGTGTCCGCCGGGGTCGTGACCCTGTCCGGCATGGTCGACAGCGTCGCACAGAAGGAGCTCACCGTGGCCTACATTAAGGAGATCGACGGCGTGAAGGATATCATCGACCGGATGACCGTGAAGGAAATTCCTGTCGAAACGCGCACGCTTGGCGCCGTGATCGACGACGCCTCGATTACCGCTCGCGTGAAGTATGAACTCTTGTCCCATCGCTCCACGAGCGCGTTGACCACCAACGTTACCACCAAGAAGGGTTCGGTCGTGGTGGAAGGCGAAGCCGACTCCATGGCCGAGCGCACCTTGGTGACCAAGCTGGCCCGCAGGGTCCGGGGTGTCATCGCCGTCGACAATCAGATGACGCTTAAACCCAGCGAGTAGAGTTTTGTTCAGGGTCGCCCGACTGGGCAGCTCTTAATCCAGTTGCGTTGACGGCGATCCGGCATGCCGGATCGCCGTTTCGCTTCCGAGCCCGGATATTTCACACCCATGAAATTACTTTTCAGAGAAATCTCCGTCGGCCCTGCGGGCAGAGCGACTTGGTCGCGGTTAGCCCCGACGAAGTCGGCCCGACCGGGCCCAGGTTTCACCCCTCTGAATGTGCAATCTGCGGGCTTCTCGGGCCCGGCTAGGCCGAAAAGCCCTGCGTTGCATTGGGCGGAACTATTTCCCAGCATCTCGGGTCTCAGACCTCAACTATGAAAACGAAACATTTCTTACTCGCAGCAATCGTCGGCCTGGGCGCGACGGGGAGCATGTTCGCCGTCGAGGCTGCCAAGGAGGCCGCCGTCGAGGCCGCCAAGGAGGACGCTAAGATTCAGGTCAACTTTACGAAACCCGAGAAGTTCACCGACGTGAGAGACGGCTTCACTTCCTCCCAGAAGGGCGAAGAGTCTAACCTCCTGCAGATCCGGGATTATGTGGAGCAACAGGCCGGACGATTTGTGCCCGATGGTTACCGGCTGGCGGTGACGATCACCAATGTCGACCTCGCGGGAGACTTCGAGCCCTGGCATCAATTGGGTTCCAACGACGTGCGCATCGTGAAGGACATTTATCCACCGCGGATCGACCTGACTTATACACTGACCGATGCTTCGGGCAAGGTGGTCAGCGAGGGCAAACGCGAACTGCGCGACCTCGCCTTCATGATGAAACTGAGCATTCGCCGCGACGATCCGTTCCGCCACGAGAAGGAGTTGCTCGATGACTGGCTGCGCCGGGATATCAAGTCTTCGCTCGCCAAGAAGTAAGCGCGGCTCGAAAAACCATTTTACCCACGGCCGGGAGTGGTCTCCACTCTCGGCCGTGTCTTTTTCCCCCGATCATGCCCGGCTCGACAAGTGGTTGTGGTGTGTGCGCCTGTGCAAGACCCGGGCTCTCGCGGCCTCGGCCTGCCGATCGGGTGCGGTCCAGGTCAATGGCGAACCAGCCAAGCCCGCCCGCGAGCTCCGATTGGGCGAAATCGTCCAAGTGCGATTGGGCATCCTCACGCGCACAGTGCGATTCATCGCAGCGCCGGCCTCTCGGGTGGCCGCCAAGCTCGTGCCGGACTACGGTGAGGACCAAACCCCCGCGGCAGAGTATGAGCAGGTGCGCGTGGCCTCTGCGGCGCAGATCTTGACCCGTCCGCGCGGAGCGGGCCGACCGACAAAACGGGACCGACGGTTGCTCGATGAGCTGCCTGAGGAGTGAACTTGCGCTTCAGCGGCCACCGGCGATGACTCTTTTCTGATGAACGTTTATTCCAAGTTCGAGACCGAGCTGGCGGTGAGACCCGACGACATCGATCTGCACCAGCACGTGCACAGCACGCGGTATCTCGATTACATGCTCGCGGCGCGCTTTGACCAGATGGAGCGCTGTTACGGGATGTCGATGCAGGCGTTCGTCCAGCGCGGATTGAGCTGGTTCATGGCCACAGCCAACATCAACTACCGGAGGCCTTTAGGGTGGGGCGACCGCATGATGGTGCGCACCTGGATCGAGAGCTTTTCGGAGACCGGTTGCCGCGTGGCGTTTGAAATCGAGAAGCTGCCCACGGGCAAGCGAGTGTGCGATGGCGCCTGTGATTATACCCTTGTGACGCTAGCGACGGGACGGGCCACTCCTCTGCCCGAGGACATCAAATCGCAGTATTCGATCTGATCCGGCCTCAAGGCCTCGAGAGACTCCCACGATTAAACTTGTGTCATCATCAGGCCTCTGCATTGCTCCCCTCCTCGATAGAAAAAACGTTAGATGACAGGATCTGGTGAGTCGTTAGCTGAGCAGAGGCTCAAGTGATGATTTTTTAACCCATGGTGGGAACGGAACTGGCAGCGGACGGTGTATCTTCGAATCATCAGATGAGTAATTCAAAACTATATGTCGGCAACCTGTCATTCAAGACGACTGAAGACGAACTCCGTTCGCACTTCGGCCAATATGGCAGTGTGACCGACGTTTACGTCGCTATGGACCGGATGACCGGTCGCCCTCGTGGTTTCGCCTTCGTGACCATGGGAACTGCAGAAGAATCGCAAGAAGCAGCCGAGAAAGTTAACGGCTCTGAACTCGACGGTCGTCAATTGACGGTCAACGAAGCACGTCCTAAGGAAGAGCGTTCCGGCGGCGGTGGCTTCGGTGGCGGCGGCGGTGGCGGCGGTGGCGGTCGTGGCTTCGGCGGCGGCGGCGGCGGTGGTGGTCGTGGCGGTTTCGGCGGCGGTCGTGATCGCGGTGGCGATCGCGGTGGCGAGCGTCGTTACTAAGTTCGACACACCGGTTTAAATAAAACCGATTTTCAAGGGACGGAGCCCATCTGGGGTCCGTCCTTTTTTGTCTTTCCAGCGCTTGCAGAAAATCATTCTGAGCACCGCATGGAAGTCCTGTGGCGAATAACTCTTTCGTCACTGCAACGGAACCGTCCCGTCGGATGCTTCGCTGCCCTCAGAATGACGGAAATGATCTCTCATGTCTTTTAAAGCTCTCAATTTATCAGAACCAGTGCTCCGCGGCGTTCAGGCCGCAGGCTATTTGGATTTTACGCCGATCCAGTTGCGCGCGATTCCGTTGGTGCTCGCCGGTGGCGACGTCATTGGCTCAGCCCAAACCGGCACCGGCAAGACGGCAGCGTTTGCGCTGCCGATTATCGAGCGCCTCGGGGCCCACGGCAAAACCCGGGTGCTCGCCCTCGAGCCCACCCGCGAACTCGCCGCTCAAGTCGAAACCGCTTTTCGCGATTTTGCCCGCTTCACCGATCTGCGGACTGTCGCGGTGTTCGGTGGCGTCGGTTACGGCAACCAGCGCAAGGAAATCAGTCGCGGGGTGGACATCATTGCGGCCACGCCCGGTCGTTTGATGGATTACCTTAAAGCTGGCACGATCAGCCTGCGCGACATCAACACCCTCGTGCTCGACGAGGTCGACCACATGCTCGACATGGGCTTCCTCCCAGTGGTGAAGGACATCATCAGCCGCTGTCCTCGCGAGCGGCAGACGCTCCTTTTTTCGGCGACCGTGCCCCCGGAGATTCAGGCGATCGCCTCGTTCGCGCTGCGCAATCCGACCCGGATCGAAGTCGGCGTCAGCCGCACCGTCAACGAATCGGTCAGTCACGCGCTCTATCCCGTCGGCTTCGCGCAGAAGTTCGACCTGCTGGTGGCACTGTTGGAGAAAACCGAGTTCGACAGCGTGCTGGTTTTTTCCCGCACCAAGCACGGGGCCGACAAGATCGCGCGCCGTCTCAAGGCCGCTAACCACAGCGTCGCTGTGCTCCACGCCAACCGCTCACAGAACCAACGCATCGAAGCGTTGGAGGGTTTCAAATCCGGGAAATACGAAGTGATGGTGGCCACCGATATCGCCGCGCGCGGCATCGACGTCGCCGGGGTTTCCCACGTCATCAACTACGATGTGCCGGAAAAGCCGGAAGACTACGTTCACCGCATCGGCCGCACCGGCCGGGCGCAGGCGGTCGGCGATGCCTTCACGCTCGTCACGCCCGAGAACGAGAAGGACATCCGCGATATCCAACGCTTCATCGGCGCGAAGATTCCCGAGCTCAAGCTCGCCGGGTTCGTCTACGGCCCTTACACCGCCGGCCCGGATCGTCCGCCGGAGCAACGCGAAAGCCGCCGCAGCGCCGCCGCCCATGGCGACTTCGCGAAGAATCGTGGTGGCTTCCGCGGTCGCGGCCGACGGTAGTCTGGGGCGGCCGCTCCCCATCATTTCCGACCGGCCGCTTGGTCTCTCCATCCCGCACTGCGCGCTTGAACCGGTGCAGTGGGGGCGTCTTCTTGCTGTGCAACCACTATGTTTGAATCCCTCTTTGCCAAGAATGGTCTGTCACTGGATCGACTGCGCATGCTGATCGAGCTGGATAAAGCGGGCAGCATCGTCGGAGCGACGAAGGGCGATTTTAACAAGAGCACTGGTTATAGTCGCAACCTACGCGAGCTGTCGGTCTTCTTTGGTGTCGAGCTTACGCGCCGGGAGGGTAAGACCCTTGGGTTGACTCCCGCCGGAGCTGAACTTGCCCGTTTAGTGCGCGAGCATTTCCACGCGTTGGCCGGCTTTCAAAGCCGTTGGGCGGCGGCACCCGCCAACTACGTGATCGCGGCAGACGAAAGCCTGCTGCAATGGCTGGTCGCGCCCCGCCTACAGGCACTCATGCAGGCGAAGGCAAAAGTGGTTTATGAACTGCGCAACCGACAGCCCCCGGATATTATCCGAGGTTTACAGGAAATGTCGCTGGACTTCGGCATCGTGCCGGCGAATGCGGTGCCGGCGACTTTGAAGCAGCACCCTTTGGGGGCGCTGGCTTATGCGATTTACCTGCCCAAAGGCCTCTGGCGCAAGTCGTCTAGGCCTCTGGCTATTTTAGCCAATGTCCCGATGGCACTGCATACATCAGGAGGCCCCTTTGAGCAGCTGGCTTTTGCGCTCGCGAAGGCCTATCGAGTGAAACTGGATGTGCGCCTGCGATGCGAGTCGTTTCCACAGGCCTGCAATGCTCTCCGCACCGGACAGTTTGCCACTATTCTGCCCACCCTCGTCGATCCCGCGTGGTATTCGGAACCGGAAGTGCAGGTGATCCCTCTCAATCAATTTGAGAACGTCAGCAGCCCGCTCGTGCTGGCATGGAATCCGCGCATGGTGGAGGTGCGGCCTGAGGCGGCCCATCTCCTCGAAATTTTGAGTGCCGCGCTCCCGCTGACGCAGCGGACCAAGGCTAAAACCTGATTCAGACCGCAGGCAGGCTGCGTTTCCACGCATGGATGAAAAACGACGATGCGAGTAGAATTCCTCCTATCGCCGCCTTCGGTCGAAACATCATGCCTAAAAATACTCTCCCGCTTCGTCTCGAAACTCTCGTCCGTGAACTCGCTCTACCCGATGGTCGCATGGTGGGATCACTGGGTCACGAAACCGCAGCCGATTGGGTATTGGCCCAACTCGGGGCACTGGACCTTGATCCCTACCGCGGCGACGGGCTTGAACTCCCCTATCGGCGGGGTGGACAGTCCTTCGCGAACTTTGCCGGTGTCATTCCGGGACTGAACCGTCGCCTGCCGCCGCTGCTCATCGGCGCGCATTACGACAGCGTGATCCCTTATCCCTGTGCCGACGACAATGCTGCCGCCGTGGCTGTCGTCCTTTGTGCGGCCGCCCGGCTTGCCAAACAGGAACGCGAGCGCGATATCGTCGTCGCCATCTTTGACGCTGAGGAGCCGCCTTATTTTCAATCCGAAGCGATGGGCAGCGTGCGGTTCTGCGCAGACCAGACCGACGAGCGGGGTTTCCACGCTGCGCTCATCCTCGACCTCGTCGGGCACGACTTGACGCTGCCGAAAATGGGCCGGCTGACGCCGCCTCGCGTGCGCAACCTGCTCTTCGTGCAGGGCGCGGAAAGTCACCCAGGACTAGCTAAAGCCGTGGGGGAGTTTGTGCCGCCGAGATCCTTAGGACTCATCGCCACGCTGAACGAATACCTGCCGGACATGAGCGACCACTATGCGTTTCGGCAACACGGTGTGCCGTATCTCTTCTTTTCCTGCGGACAATGGGAGCATTACCACCAGCCGAGCGACACGCCCGAGAAACTGAACTACCGCAAAATGGGGCGAATCACGGAATCACTGGTGACGCTCGCGGAAAAGATCGCGATTGCCGTATTGACTGTTCCTGTTCCGGAGCATGATTTCACGGCTGCAATGGAAGCAGCGACAATCAAGCGAGCGCTCGGGCCATGGTTGCGCGTATTCGGCACCAAATCGATGAGCACGCGCGCGGATGTGAAAGACTTTGCAGAGACTCTCACCGGTTACGTCGGGTTTTTGGATTGAAGCATCACTTTTTCTTTATGCCGAAACTACATCGATTTGTGGCGAATAGTCCCAAAGAAGGCTGGTATATAAAGCTGACCCGCACCGAGCTTGGTCAATCGGGAAAGTTCACACCAAGGTTTGCCGTAAACCAGGTAAGTCCTGAGGGAAACAGGTTCTTTGATGCCATGAATTACAAGGACGGTGATGCTATCGAAAGACCGCTGTATTGGATGCTGTGGAAACGCGGGCTTATTTCGGTCGGTGAGACACCTCCCAGCCGTCCCGAACCGATTACTCCTGACGAATGGGCAGAAATTTGTCGGATGGTTGCGATGAAAACTCGGCATATTCCCCTCGCGGAGCTTGTGAAGTGGCTTGGGTTGACGGCTACAGAAGTAACTCGGCTTACTCAGGAGCGCGGAGAACCCAAAGATTCGGAGCGTCCGCCTTTGATGCCAGACGAGAAACTGTGGGCGGCCGAACCGCTTTCCGGCATAGTGATGAAACCATGGGAATTCCGTTCAAAATACCAGCTCTCTCGAAGTCAGGCTGGAAAACTTTATGCTCTATATTGTACCTCGGTTGACAGAAAATTGTTTGAGGCCCTTGTCAGAGGTCAACTCCGGGTTGCCCAGGCAAAAAATGATTGCAGCGCAGGCACCGTGCCGGAAAGGACTAGCGTTATTCCACCTGTCCAGCTTGTTGAATTAGAGGAGGTCCAAACTGGACGGAGATTCGCGATAGCCACCACCCGCGCTGCTGCACTGCTGGAGACTGCGTTGCGTGCGCTCACAGGGAATCATGAATGCCTGATTCGGGGTGACAATAATAAGAAAAAATCCGAAAGCAGGAACCTAGAATCGGTTCTAGTCAGTCGACGACCGAAGAAAGTTAAGCCAACTGGAATCGTTAGGGGCCCAATTACTTTCAAAGAACTAATAGGTGGCAATGGTGCTCAACGATACTTCGTGGCAGTGTCCCGTAGATTGTTAAAAAGTGAGGTGGTTTCCTAATCCTCGGCCGACAGGCTGAGGGTGAACAAAAACCAACAGGAAACCACCCCGAATGATTAATAAGAATAAGAGCAAGAAC
>Ga0105050_10000551_pt1 | contig 58047 bp, 36 predicted proteins | sample FRY01_FD_78088 | JGI IMG/M metagenome (GOLD analysis project Ga0105050, IMG submission 78088) | Freshwater microbial communities from Lake Fryxell liftoff mats and glacier meltwater in Antarctica - FRY-01 | ecosystem: Environmental > Aquatic > Freshwater > Ice > Glacier meltwater ...
AAGGCCAGCCATTTGCCGGGATCGGAACGGCAAAAGGTGGCGATTGAGGTGACACCTACGAAAAAAGGGTTCCCGACGAATCGGAAACCCTTTGTTTTTCAATGTGAGCGCTGGGGCTCGAACACAGGACCTACGGATTAAAAGTCGATCAGTTATGTTCAACTAATGTCTAAATGATCGTAAAACACTGTAAAAACAGATGTTCTAAAGTTACACTTCATTCACCTCAATGCTTATTTTTCATCAAAAAGGTGAATGGCGAGGTGAATGAACATCGAAATCAAATCGGGGATAGGCTTAGCGGCCGAAAAGCGGCATCCGAACCGCCTTCCCCGTTTGTCCTCTTTTTCGGAATCGACTTTTCGGAAAAGTTGACGTTATGGACGAGCCAAACGAGACTGAAGAATCCTTTGACATCGGGGCGTTCCACGGTCCGAATGGACCACCCCCGCCATTTGACGCGTCCCTTGACACGCCGTGGGGTCACGAACCCTTGAAAAAAAGTCAAGGGGATCACTACGATGAAGATCGCAGTAAGAAGTTTGAGATGTCCTTGGGCCCCCTCGAAGGGTTGGCGCGCAAACACGGGGTTCTTATCCCGGAAGGTAGCGCCGCCGTGACTCTCGTGACCACCACGAGTGGTAAGCGATTTCCACGGAATGAATTCACCCCCGAAGATCGTCCGTCTGGCGAGTGGGCAAAGATTCTGGACTTCAGCGGTCAGACTTTTCGCAATCGGATGCTGGAGAGTCGCTCGGGGGCAACTTGGCAGATCGTTGAAGTTTCCTCTCAGCGGTATGTCGTTCACCTTGATTACCTGCCGAAATGGCTGAAAACGCAGCCGCTCAGGGACGATGCACTAATCAATAATCGCTAATGGGAACAACACGTTCGTCGCCGCCGTTTTCAGCAGGTTGAACGCCCCCCACTGGGATAAGGGTTTGTTGCCTTCCTGCGTCTACTTCCTGTGATTGTTTACTTCGAAGAATTTGCAACTCCAGCGTTTACTTCCCCCGCGCTGGCTGTTTACCTGTCTATTGGCTGAGCCGACAGCAACTCCGGAATTGTGGTCCTTCTTCCCAGCAGTGCCTAGCTCGATCAGTCCGACGCCGTGTCTCATCCCTGGCCCTCGCACTGACCAGCGTTCTGTGGCAGCAACCCCCAATGGCGGGCAACTCCATCCCCGTCTGGTGCATCCGAGTCGAGCCAGAACCGCAGACAAGCATCCTCCGTGGACGGCGATTCCGGCCAGCCCCAACTGCCCTCCGCGACGCAGTCACTTTTGCTGTAACCCTGCGACTGACAACAATCGAAAACGATCACCCGCTCCGCACGCAAAAACTGTATGCGACGAGTCCGGGAGGTTTGCATCACGAAATCTCCGCACCCCGAATGGTGACCTCGGAATTCCTGAATTTGGCGGCGACAAACGTGCTGTTCTCAGCTAAGGCCAAACGATCGCAAAACGATTGCAAAACACCGCCAAAAGCCGAAAGCTTACCCCTATCGGCTTTTTCCTCCGCCGCTACTGTCCCGCAATCGAACACTGAATTCACAGCGTTCGCAAACCACTCTTTAGCGGGAGGAAATATATGCGGCAAAAACAAAATACGGCAGACACATTGGCGCCAATCGACGACGCGAAAACCTACCCGATGTCCACTTTCATGGCGGCAACGGGTTGGGGCCGGCACGCACTTCGGCATGCCCGACAGCAAGGTCTGCGCGTTGTGAAAATTTCGGGCCGATGTTTTATTCGGGGTCGTGATTTTTCAGAGTTCCTGGGGCGTCTAGCGGATGACATTGGGGGTGGAAAGTGAGCCAGACCTACATCGACGGCGCAACACTCGACGAAGCCCTCGACGCACATCGCCAAGGCATTCCAATAGCTCGACTAGCCGAGCGCCTCGGCATCGAACCGGACGACCTGCGGCGACGCCTAGGACTGCCCGCACCGCAAACGGAACCGCAAACCGACGACTTCGATTTGTGGTCGGTCGATCGACTGGACGAGCTGCTGTGATGGCAGCAACCGTTTATCCCCATCCGTCATTTTTCGGGGCCTCTCGGCTGCCGGATTTGCATCTTCGCGGACCACACACGCGACACGAACTAATCACAAAAAAAGCAGGCCAGTCGATGGCAATCGACTGGCCCGCAAACACCAAAGGAAACTAACGCACTATGACTAATGATACCGGCCAAAATCAATATCGCAATAGCGGTACGTTCGTATTTGTCATCGACGGTCAGTCGCTGTCGATGATTCCGACGCAGCTGTCGGTCGTCGACAATCAAACGCAACTCATGACGCTGTGCAGCCACGCGTCCAGCATCACAATCCGGGGCTGGGAACACGCGCCCAGCCTGCCGGGCGAAGCACAGAAGTTTCTGTTCGAACTCATGGAAAGCTCAGAGGCGACGTGGCAATTTACTATCACTGGTCGCCCAGCTGTCTACCAAGACCCGTTCGCTGCGACGATGGACTTGGATCTAAATCCTCGCGATTTGAGATCGGTCGTACGGGCTACTGCACTGGCTGTTGCGGCGGCGGCGCACGTCTGCCCTGAGGCCTCTTCTGAAGCCGCCAGACGTATCCGCGAATGGCTAGCGCGTTTCGGAATTCAAAGCGACTCAATACCGTCTTTGGCTGCTGCAATTCGCGGACATGCTCCCGACGCCGATCAAGAGCCCCGTTGGAGTCCCCAGGCCGCAGCGAGGGCCGTTTTGGCGAACTTTCAGGCGAAACGTCAGGCGCGAGGTGAGATCGATATCACTACTCCTCCAATCCGGTATTTTCAGCAGGATTTTTACAAGTGGAACGGCCGCACGTGGGTGATTGAACCGCAGTTTGAGTCCGTTGTATGCCGAATTCTGCAAAGTGAAACCGAAGGCAAAGACCTGACGACGGCGTACATAAAAAGTGTGATCAGCAACCTTGCAGCCCTGACTTTGATCGACTGTCGAGGCATCCGTCTCCCGGTTTTTGTGCGGGCAGAAGACCCGCTTGTCTTAGTGGAAACTCAAACATTGGCCCTGCAGAATGGCACCATCGACATCGGCGAACTCTTCCGTGGTGCAGCAACCGTCGCACTCCGGCCGCATGATGCCCGGATCTTTTTAGCCCGAGAACTGGAATATGCGTTCTCAGCGACCGCGACGTGTCCCCTCTGGGAGCGAACGCTCCGTGAGATTTTCCCATCGCAAGGGGCAACCGATCATCGTATCGAGGTGCTGCAGGAATTTATTGGATATTCTCTTATGCCATCTTATCACCGATTCGAGGCCTTCTCCATATTTTTCGGTGATGGCCGAAACGGTAAGTCCACAGTTTTGGAAGTCGTTGGTGCCCTGCTGGGTGCTGCCAATACGTCGGAAGTGCCCCTTGACGCATTTTCAAACGGGTTCTGCTTGGCGGGCATGTTTGGCAGACTGGCCAACATCGCGGCGGACATGCCGAGGATGGCGAAAGTTCAAGAAGGCATGCTCAAGCAACTTGTTTCAGGTGAGCCCGTGCAGGTCAATCGGAAATACAGAGAGCCTGTGACGATGCGCCCGACGGCAAAGTTAATTTTTGCAACAAACTACGTCCCAGGGTTTAGCGACACGTCTAACGGATTGTGGAGACGAATGATTGTTCTTCCATTTTTGAGGAGGTTTCAAGGCCAGGGCTGCGACAGCGAACGTGCGTTCCGCATCATTGAAACAGAACTACCTGGTGTGTTGAACTGGGCTCTTCATGGAGCCCACCGCCTACTGCGGCAGAACGCGTTCACCGAATGCGACGTGTGTCAGGCTGCAAAAATAGGCCACCGCCATGACTCCGATCCGTTCCTCCAATTCACCGACGAGTGCTTGGAACTGCGTCCGGATGGGGTGGAGCTAGTCGACGAGGTTTACCTAGCGTATCACGGATTTTGCAAATCCAACGGGAAGATGCCAAAGTCCAAGTCTGAGGTCGGGAAGCAGTTCCTAGGGCTCGACGGGGTGGAGCGACAACGCGAGTGTGAGGCAACCAGGCGATATTATGTGTATGTCGGCGTACGGCTCCTCCAGGGCGTCCTTTCTTGGGACTCTAACACTAACGAGAAGAGGTATCGACCGCCAACGAGACAGACACACGGTATCAGGTGAAGGTGTGCGGATCAGCACGCCCGAGAGGACCAACCTGCCCTGGCAACCCGAACAAAATGCCAGGGCAGAACCTAGCAACACGGACCACTATAATACCCCTAGTAACCCATAACTACCCAGACACCGTACAGTTAGTATGCCGCACAGCACCCGGCATCGAATGTATGTCACGCATAATAGCGAAGTTCTGCCCTATCTGCCCTAGGTCTGCCCTGGCAAATCGTCGCGCTAGGGCAGACCCTAAAGCTATACTACTACTACATTTATATACGGTCTGCCCTAGGTGCCCTAGGAAAAGTAAGAAAAGATATATAAGTAGGAAGAGGGAAGGCCATAGAGGGGCGTCCATTATAGAGATAGTTTATGCCGATTTGCCAGGGCAGCTAGGGCAGATGGGTTTGCGACGCCGGAAACCCTAGCTCGCAAGACCACAGCTATGAGCCTCGATCACGACCTGCACACGTAGAGAAACCCACATGCCAGCACCACTCAACCCAACGCTATACTATGCACTCCTGAGGACCTTCGGCGACGTAGCGGTAACACACGAGGGAGAGCCGTACGTCCCAGCGCCAATTCGCAGCAAATACAGAAAAGGCAAAATGGACAGCCCCCCGCAATCTGCTGGCGAGTATTACGGTGTTGCGTGCCCTATCTGTCGGGACACTAGGAAGCGGCTCTGGATCAACCACATGTTCAATGTGGCGGGAGCCGACGGGGACGCTCATTTGTATCTGGCTGTGTGTTTCAATGAGTCGTGTATCCGCAGTCGCAAGGCTCAGGAAAGCCTACGGGACCAGATCTACCCGTTTGGGTACGGTGCCCACCAGGGTCTTGCCACAATTCAGCTGCAGGTCGCTGGTAATACCTCACCGACATTGTTCAGCAACTCTCCCGTGCAGCTCCCGGTTGAGCTGCCATTGCGGGATAGCGAGGACTATGACGCGGGCGAGTATCTGCGCCGCAGGAATTTTGACCCCATGGAATTGTCACGCATTTGGGGTGCGTATTACAGCTCAAACTCTCCTGATTCATCCCCCAGAGTGGTCGACCGCATTGTAATCCCAGTTTACGGCCTGCGTACGGACATCGTCACCAAGCGGATAGTGACATTTCTTGCCGGCTGGCAGGCCCGTGAGGTTAACACGTCACGAGGCTCCAACGCGAAGTACCTGACGATGAAGGGCATGCGGAAATCCCAACTCTTATATGGTCTTCCGCAGGCAGTTAACACTACGGGTCCCGTCGTGGTCGTCGAGGGCGTCACTGACGTTTGGCGGCTTGGCAGCAATGCTGTCGCGGTATTCGGGAAATCCATCAGCCCTCAGCAGCGAGCCATGTTGATCAGCCGCTTCCCAGGCCGCCCTATTGTGATCGTCTTCGACCGTGATGCAGGTGACGCAGCCCGCAGCGCTGCGGAGACCGTGCGGCAGTACCGTCGTGAATGCCATGATTCGACTCAGGTTCTGGTTGGGCATCCACCAGAGGGCGCAGAGGATGTGGGGGAGGCGAGCCGTGAGGCAGCTTGGGCATCCATCCATCGCACTGTCATGGCGGTGCAGCCTAATCTGGTCCCTGCGGAAACCGCAGACTCGATGGCACCGCTCATCCTAGGTTGCACGCAGCAGTTTTCTGCAAACCCGCAGGACGGCGTTGCCGGTGTCACCGCAAATCCGCGAAGTCCGTCCGTTGCTGATCGCCGTTCAAGCGATGACTCTCCGGACTGGGAGGTAGTCATATGACAGTCACTGAGTTGCTCGAACAGTTAAACGTATTAGGTATCCGCTTGTCTGTCGATGTCGCTGACATTCGTCTCAGGGGTACAGGTCAAGAACTCAATCCAGTTTTGCTGCAAGAAATTGCACATCGCAAAGCCGACATTATCCGCGAGGTTGCCCCACCCGTCTTCATTGATCTGGAAACGCGATCTGCGTGCGACATTTCGCTGGGGGGAAGGAAATACTCGCAACATCCCACAACCGAAATACTCTCCTGTGTCATCTGGATTGATGGTCGGCTGATTGTCTGGCTACCTAGGTCTGCGCCAAACGACAGCACTGCGGCCGTGGCGCTGGCTGCCGCTTCTGCCAAGGTTAGTGAATTTGGCGTGCATCCTGTCAGCATTCAAGTCTTTGTCGGCGCAGAAGTTCCGCAGGTGATCACAGATGCCGCGAACATCGGTCGGATCTTCTGCGCCCATAACGCACATGGCTTTGACGCGTTAGTCTGGGATGCCAAGCGTTTGCCTGCTCCGGGAGCGTGGGTTGACACGCTGCCGCTTGCCCGGCTATCTGGCTGGCCTGGCTCTCTTGACAAAATTGCTCAGCTGATTCAGGTGGGGCAAAAGGATCCTGACGGGGGACAACTCATCAAGCGTATCAACAGTGACTGCCAGCGGGGCGTTACATACGCGCTCACGCACGATGAGCTTGCCACCCTTATCCGCTACAACGTCCAGGACGTCTTGCTGCTGTTGACCATGTATCCGTACCTCACACCAAACACAGAGCCCGAGGTAATTGAGGTCGACCGCATCATCAACGCACGAGGGATCAAATTTGATGTTTGCCTAGCGTCCGCACTGGTAGAACTCGACAGGCGACACAGGGACCACACAGTGACGCGATTGGCAGCCCTGACTCACGGGGAGGTAACTGAGTCAGACCTGAACAGGGTGACCTATTTGCGTGGATGGCTGGCACGCCGTGAAATCTGTCTTCCCAACTTGCGTCGTACAACGGTCGAATTATTTCTGTCGCAGGCAAACGATCAGGTGCAACGTTTCTCTCCTGAGGCGGTGGCCGTACTGGAGGCCCGCCGGGCAACGTCTCAAAATAGTTCGAAGAGGCTGGTGAAGGCCCTTGGGCTTATGCATCCGGATGGACGTCTTCGCGACGGCCTTGTGTATCACAAAGCACATACCGGACGTTGGGCCGGCAGTGGCTTTCAGCCGCACAATCTCCCAAACCCGCACCCAGCGCTGGGCGACAGCTCCAACCTGATTCGCGTAGTTCATGACTTCGACGCTTTTCAAGGCTCCCTGCCGTCTGGGGTGGACACCCCGGATGCGATATCATCGCTGATTCGGCCGTGTCTCATTCCGGCAAGCGGCCATGTCTTCTGCATCGCTGACTTCGCCTCCATCGAAGCCAGAGGGCTCGCATGGTGCGCCGGTGATACGGATTTGCTGGCCGGGTTTGAGAGGGGTGTCGACGTTTATTGCGATCTCGCATCGCAGATCTTTCCGTATTCGGTCCGTCGCGAGCAGAAGCGTGAACGTGAAATTGGGAAGCTTGCCGTGCTTGGATGTGGCTATGGGATGTCGGCTGGCAGGTTTGGGGAGATGGCGGTGGGATGCGGGATTGATCTTTCGGCGGCCGGGGTGACGGCCGACCAGGTCGTCGAGCGGTACCGTGACACCTATCCGGCGATTGCAGGCCGCAAAGTATGTGACGGCGGGCGTGTGTTCCGCGTGGGCGGGATCTGGAAAGACGTTGAGCAAGCAGCTCGTAACGCCATCACATCTGGTGTGGTTTGCGCTGCGGGAAGATGTCGATTCGAGGCTGTCGCGGGGAATCTTTGTGTCACCCTGCCTGGCGGTCGCACCATGTACTATCGAAATGCCCGGCTAGAGTACAGCAATGAGGATTACAGGTCTTCGATTGTGTACGACCTCCCGGATCGACCACGGGAATATACATATGGAGGAAAGCTAGTTGAAAATATTGTTCAGGCAATCTGTCGTGATCTCCTCGCCTCAGCTTTAGTGAGATGCGAACGGGCGGGCTTGCCCGTGGTGCTGCACGTCCACGACGAAATTATTATCGAAGTACCTGCGTCACAAGCGGATCCGTCCCTCCAACTCATGCTTCAAATTATGTCGACCCCACCCAACTGGGCGACCGGGTTTCCGATCGACGTCGAGGGGTTCGTTGCTCCGAGATATTTCAAATCGCCAGTCGATGGAGCGCAGACGGTTACATTTCGCAACGGACAATTCGTTCGATGACTGATTTCTATTCACCAATCAAGTTCGATAACTGAACAATGAAAAAAGGTAACCGTTCACGGCGTGGGGTTAGTCTGTACGGGAGATTGAGAATCTGAGACATCAGGTGCATGATACGGAATCTGACGTAACCACCAGAATTATTGGCAGAGATAACGCCCGCTGTGCGCGTTTGTCGAGTCGCTGCTGGTTCACGTCCGCCATGCAGGCCCAGTTGCTGGCTGAGATTGACGAATTGAAGGCTAAGGTGAAGACGACTCACGCCAAAGAACTCTGCGATTTAGCATCCGCCTGACAGGTTCTTGTCAGATACCCGCTGCCGACTGTTCTGGTCACTAAAGCCACCCTGAGAGTCGACCAAAAATTGCATCACATGCTGATCAACAAAAACCCATACCGTACAACTAACGTTGAATCAGGTCCTACATGCAAACGGCGAGAGCTGTATGTTGCCCTGTATTTTTTAGCGAGGTGCAATCTCTGGATCCAGGCATGTCAGCATTGGCTGCCAAGCGACTAAGTGCGTTACATGGTCTTTCGTCAACAGAGGTAGTCCCAACGCCCCGGTAGAGCATGCAGGGGGCCTTGCGACGGGTCTCAGCGAGTGATGTCACCAGCCATCGGTACTGATGCCTATGACGCGGGCATTATCACCATCAACGACTGCTGTTGCGATGTGCTGGTTATGGTTCACTGATCAGAGTCATGGGGCTCTCAACTCTAATCCAACTGACACGGTCATGTGACCAAGTATCCGAAGTATTCTACAGATCAGCCGGGATGCAGAATTGTTCAGGCAGAGCTTCCGTAAGCAGTGACCACAAGTATTCGTCATGACAACGGGCATCGTTGCGAGGAACACCACGGCCAATGTGGTTAGCATTGCAACTCTGGAGCCAGCAGGACATGTTGCAGACATCGGTCGGCTCCATCTTACGGCACAGTGCTGAATACCGTATGCCCACCACAACAAGTCAATTTTTTACTGTGATGTTGCGATGCATTATTGGTTATGCATAACCACGTCGGATTATTTCTTTACAACAATCGCGAATTTTTTTCGCGTCTTTTGGTTGCCGGCGAAGCTCGCGCTAGGCAGACCTCGGTGTTTTAATCAGGTGGCCTAAAAACATCATTGCAAGCAACATGCTCTCCGCCGCTGAGTGGTAAAGCCCAAAGCAACAGCGACGGACGGGCATCCTCGTGGACGGTGCCCCCGTCCCTGAAAAACTGAGCACCTCAACGCATACCGAGCCCGCCACCTGATGACATTAAAAGTATCGTGCCTCAATTTATTGACGACTGATCCGGCGGTGTCGGTTCCAGAAAACACCAATTATCGATAACCGGTATTGAATAGACAAAATGCCCCGTTACACTGGTGAGGGCGAAGAGAAAGTAGTACCAACTCGAGGATCGAGTTGTTGTGGCAGGAATGTTGAAATGCGAGGATCTGAACCAACGGCGACATAAAAAGGATTGACCAGTTATGAACGGATTTGATGACGAGCATTGGATGGGCGACTCCGACGATTTGCAACCGCAGGGCGACAACCGAATGGGTGAGGATTTGCCACACAGCAAAACTCCTCCACCTCCGGCGAAGGTGGCAGCACGTTCTGCGAAAGCGAAAGAAACAGCACAGGACACGCCTCCGCTCGAAGAACCCGTGTCGGTAGCTGAATTAGCCGACCGGTTTAGCAAAGCTGTGGGTGCAATTTATCTCGCTAACGTCGTCCGGCCTGTGTTGATCGGATTAGCGGACGCGCAAATGATGATGGAATATTTGGCGGGGCTGATCGAAGAATGCGGCGCGCAGTACGACCCACTGCAACGCATGCTTCTTGAGCAAATCACCATCTGCTATCACCGCCTCGGAGCACTGCACATAAGCAGTGCGACCGCCAAAACGCCGGAGGCAATGGTTCAATACAACAGTGCTGCTGCAAGGCTTTTTGGCGAGTTGCGAAAATCGCTGTTGGCGATGCGGGAACTCCAGTCGCTTCCAATGAGCACTGGGACATCAAGGCGTGTTTTAGCTGCAGTCACCCCCCCGTTGGTCGATCCGAGATTTGTCACCAAACAAGGCAGTAAGACGGCGGCAGTCACCGCTCCGGAGGCACAGAATGCCAAACAGCAATCCGCAGGCAGAAACGGGAAAGAATCCGAAACGAGTGGCGGCGGGCCGACGAAATCACCAGAAGCGACAGGGCTTCACCACGGAAGGACTGCAGAGATTAAGAACCGCAGCACTACGGAACCAGCCTTGGCGGGAGTCCACGGGACCGCGAACCGTAGTTGGTAAAGCGACCGTATCAAAAAACGGGAAGCTGACACGCCGAGGATGCTTGGGGGTCCGTGCCCGACGGCGTGAAATGGCGGCGGTCGCTGAGTTTATTTTCGAGATGCGATCCACAAGGAATACAGCTCAGTATAGCGATCACCAGTGACTTGCCGCTGCGGTTCACCCACACAGTTGTGGGGATAGCATATGCCCTCCCGGAGGCTTAATATTATTCCGCGACCGGGTCATTCCACCACAGCCATGTGTCGTCTGGCCACCAGTTTGGGTCACGCATTTTGTTACAATACGGCGTGACGGCCAACACCATCGCCCGGTTACCCGCAGCCAACGCTGCAGCTAGCCAACCTGACGCGTATATCCTGATCATATCCCGATGCTGCCGCCTTTCGTGCGCTAACCCCTTCGGATACATACCGGCAGCATCTGATAAAAACGCACATCGCATCGCTGACACCATAACTTCTCCAAACCGCATTATAATGTGGCCATTCCGCGCTGATCGGCGATTCGGTTGTAATCAATGCGTGATCACCTGTTATTCTGAGAACCCCAGCACCCACAATACCCATTGTAGGGCCCGCAGGTTCCATTATGCATCATTGTCTCATTTCAAATGTTGTTTAATTCCGCCTTTTCCGTCCTGTCAGTGAGCGCCTAAACCCTGCCACCGAAAGGCGCTTCAAAACCAGCCGTTATGAGAGTTGAGACATACCGTTCGCCACAACCTGCGAGTCTGTAACTATGTGGACTTTGATTACATTGCGTTTGTCGAGCGCCGCTTTACCGTGGAATTTGTCATACCAGCTCAACAGCGACAGGTACGGCATGGTCTCTGCTAGGTTGATGGAGCCCTTGTCTATGTCGCCGTAGCACGTTCTACGGCCTCGTGTTTGGCGGTCGGAGATCGGCTTGCAAACCAGCTCCACCAGATACGGATCATGACGGAATACCGGATGCTTGGGAGAAGACTCATGGTCTGGATGTGATAAACTCCGATGGCGGAGGCCTGATGACCGACGGCGACACCAACCTAGATCGCTATTTGAGTTCGCTCGTCTCACTTCCTGAATAAACGTGCTTAACCTGCTCACCTGCAATCTCACCGCCACGCATCGGGAACCTGATGATTTTGCATGTTGACATGGACGCATTTTACGCGTCTGTCGAAGAACGCGATGACCCGACTTTATGCGGCAAGCCCGTCATTGTCGGAGGCACACCGGAAGGCCGGGGTGTCGTTGCCGCCGCGAATTATGTGGTCCGGAAATTTGGCGTACATAGTGCCATGGCCACCGCAAAAGCGTTGACGCTCTGCCCGGATGCCATTGTGCTAAGACCACGCATGGAACACTACGCCCATGTATCGAACCAGATTCGCGAAATCTTTCATCGCTACACGCCAGAGGTAGAGCCATTATCACTGGATGAAGCTTTTCTGGATGCAACGGGCAGTGTGCAACTGTTCGGACCCGTCGAAACCATCGGCCGAGCCATCAAGCAGGATATTTGGAAAGAACTGAATCTGGTTGCATCGGTTGGTGTGGCCCCTAATAAGTTTCTTGCCAAACTGGCCAGCGATCTGGACAAACCCGACGGTTTTACAGTCATCGCGCCGGATGCCGTCCAAAGTGTGCTTGCTCCGCTGTCTGTTGGTCGGATCTGGGGCGTCGGGAAGGTCACCAGGCAAAGATTTGACTGTCTTGGAGTACAAACAATAGGCCAGCTAAGAACCCTCAGTCTTCAGCAGTTACAGGCTGAGTTCGGCCAGAGCGGCGAGCATTTCTGGCAACTGGCGCGCGGGATCGACGATCGTAAGGTGATCGCAGATCGCGAAGCTAAGTCGATCTCCCACGAAACTACGTTTGTAGAAGACATCAGTGACATGGATGTTCTTCGCGCATGGTTGATGGAGCTTACCGAACAGGTGGCCCGTCGCCTACGCAGTCAGGAAATCCAGGGACGCACTGTTCACTTGAAAATTCGCTACAACAACTTCGATACGTACACGCGCTCAAGAAGTGTTTCGCCAGCGACAAATGCCACGAACCAGCTTTGGGCAGTGGCCTTGCAACTATTGACGTGCGAGCTGCCCGACCGTCCACTGGTTGTCCGGCTTATTGGTATGGGAGTGTCAAACCTGCAAAAGCAGAAGCCGATACAGCAAAGTCTGTTTGGTGAGGACCAGGATGAAAGAGACTCAAAGCTAGATCAGGTTGCCGACACCATCAGAAATAAGTTTGGAACGGCATCACTGCGTCGCGCCAGTACCGTCCAGCACAATGCCGAGCACAAGCCGCGTCCGCGACCCGAGTAGCTGCGTGTTATGTGACAACGGCCATACTACAGTGACGATGTGCCACAGTTGGATTTCCGGTGTTCTTCATCTCACCAACAGTCACCTGTTCACGGAACTGCCAGCGGAATCCTGATCGAATCGGGGGCTCGTCTGTTGGTGCGGCTAGGCTTCAGGTCAAATGCTCTGGTGAGTTGCATGGCGTTGGTCCTGCGATCGGTGGCTGAATCGGATATTGAGGGGGGGCGTTCTTGTCATCCTCAATCAGGCCAATGATCCGCGTTGCTGGTTGCTGAATTCTGTCCAGTGGAGCCGTCAGCAGTTTATTGTCTCCGCGAGGCAGGTGGATACACTCGCTGCGCAGAGACTAAGCAAACCCCCAACAGGCGCAGGCAACCCAGCAACCCAAAGCGGAAGCCTCGAAATCCTGAGGCCCTGTCAACCATGAACCGCATCGGTGCCAGCAGTCTGCCGCTTCACGATGAAGCTGCAGGCTGTTTTCGATTCAGGCGTTCCTCAAGGAGGGCGTTTGCCGACTTCGTTTGGTATTCTGCACGATCAGATTCTGTCCACAGAAAGTGTTTACGAGTCAACCATAAGCAAAGGCATTTCTCCCGAATCCATGTGTCTCACTATCGAATTCGGATGGGGAAAACGTCGCCTGCTGTCAGATTGCACATCTGAATAGCGAGTGGTATTGATCTTGCCAGCACTTGAACCCGACATTCTCGCGAGGCGATGCGCGTAGGATAAAATTGTCGATCCGCGACGAATGACTGTCTGTTTGCGGTATCGTCCCAGTCTACCGAATCGGCAAACTCCTACTATCGGAATCGCCGATTTGTACTGCGCGGGAAGAGATTGCGGCTGTTAATTGATTGACCTAGGGACGGACGAAGACTACCTTCGGTCGGATAGCTTAGAAGACCTGAACCCTGCAGTCAGCCCTACGCCCTTTTCATGCTCGACTTGGCTGACTCGATCCGGCGTCGTATTCCCGCGAGGGTGGCTTCACAGGACAGAAAAATGGCAGACTACAATTCATGGAATGCTGCGATCGTAAGGCACTTTTTTCGTGCAGAGCGAAGTGGGCAGCTCGTAGTCCTGACCACGGATTCGGAAACGCTGCGACAATGCATGAATGAGCAGCATGGCGAGGATGACTTCGACTCGGAAGAGGATGCCGTCCGGGACTTTATCGAAGCAGTGCTGGTAGAGTTTCGACGGCGTCAAAATCGCTGGAGAGTTTTGCGCGAAGCCAACGCAGCTGAAGATCCTGACTACGTGGCATTTTTGGCCGCGCAAGTGCTTGCAGCATTCAGCGTTGGCGAGTGCCTGGGTGATGATGGTGCGTTTACTTCGAGCTTCTGGGACTCAGTTGCAGAACTGTTTGATGGCGAGGTAACGTCGTCGTGGCAATTCTATAATGACCAGGAAGAAGCATGGAGAGACCTTGACCGGTGGGCCAATGTGTCCAATCATCGTCAGCGTGGAGAGTTTCAGGTTCCACCGATCATTCGCGGCCCGGGGTCTCGGTGGTTCGTCAATCTCTCGTATTCCCAATGCCTGTTGAGAAAGAGCGATCTGGAACGACTGGCTGGTCTTTTTCATCAATCCGGGTTAACTCCGGCTGACGCGATTCATCGCGATCGTATTGAACAGCTTGTGCGCATCAGCCTTCATGATCACCGATGGTTTGCGCCGCACGCCCAGCGTGTGCTGCAGTGCGAACATCGACATCCGGATGCGATCAGTCAGATCATTGAGCAACTTCGCGGGTGGGACGGTGAACCACTATCGTCAAGGGCCTCAGTGGCACGCAGCGGAAGAAACATTGAGCTGTCAATAGACATCCGTTCTCGTGAGGGCAAACTGCGGTTCCTCCTCTTTGACGTCGAGAAGGAACGAGCGATCTGTCAGCTTTCAGACCGGAACATCGAAGAACTTTGCAGCACCGGGATCTTTCATCGCATTTCGATTGATGGTGTCACTTATCGGCCGCGTGCAGGACATCATCTGCTTGCAGTGGAACATCCTGCGATCAATCGTTTTCTTACGGTCAATCGCGTGCGACCCGGAGAGCGGTTCCGACTAATTGTCCATATTCAGGAGCAACGCAAATGGATGGAAAATATCTACGACGTCTGTGAGCCTGGATCAGTTCGCAAGTTGTGTTCTTCGCACCGACAAGAGAATGGTGTTAATGGCTCTCTTCTGGGACTTCCAACAGACTGGATGCTGCTTGAGGGGACTTGTCGATTTAGTCTGAGCGAGGCGCCAGCCCCATGGGACATCATAGTTGACGAGCGATCCGCACGACTGACAACTGAAGGCGGTTTGAAGTTGGCGCGAAACGTGTGGCAGACACAGGCTGGACCAAGGATTCTTGTATCCGGAGGAACGATTCCCTCGACGCTGTTGATCGATGGAGTGGAAGTACCAATTGATTCTTCTGGATGTGTGACACACACGCTGCTTGACGCCCCCGGTTGCCATGTAGTTTCATTGGCCCATGGCGAGCGGCGTTGTCGCGGACTTCGGGTTCAGGTTCGTGAAGCAGCCCTGTCGCCACTGATGGATGAGTATTCTGGATGGCAACCCGAATCAGGCAGATGGCCGTCGCAGACTGTCGTACCACGAGATAGTGATGCCACCCACGTTGTCGGAATGAGCGTCCACGGACATTGGGAAGCAGTGCATAAAAACCCTGTCGCCTTACATGAATCGCTGCCAGTACTCGAGCCCGCCGGGCGTACAATGATCCGGCTGCTGCTGTCGAAGCGTACGAAGGTTCATACGGGCGACACCAGAGTAACGCATCCGTTGGTCAAGTTGCTCGCCTCCAAAATGCCGCATCAGTTATCGATTTCGTCACACGCCAGTCAATCCATCGGAAAGGGTGCCAAATGAGTCAATCGCTGCGCTACCAAGAGAACTCAATGACCGTTGAACTCCCACACTCGGGCAAAGAGATCATTTGCGCTGTCGCACAGGTCCCACATCAAAAAGACGAGAGTTTTTTCTGCACGCTTCGCCCTGTACTGTTCGCTGACTCGTGCCACCCGGCACCAGATGCTGAATTTCCTGACCGTGGCATGGTATGGTGGTGGTGGACTAACGGGGCAACTGAATCAAGCCTAGCCCATGTTGGAAAACTGGTTTCTGTAGTCGTTGAACCGGCTCGCAAGCAAAGTTTTGGTACGAACCATTATCAAGCACGGAAAGGTTCTGCGAAAGAGTTGCATGAAGCTGGATTTTACGAGCTGATTCGTGCTGAGAGTGTCAGTTTCAAATCCGAATCAGACATCACCTCAAAGGCCTTCTATTTGGGGCATGTTCCTTCGTCAATTGTGTTCGTCCTCTGGAACAACACAATATTGGGACCTTTTCGAACAACGATTGCAGAGGCATTGACTCAATCGTCGTCCTGGAAGATCTCGTTAGTGCCGCAACAAAAAGACAATCGCGTCAACCGAATCCCAAAGGACAAAAGCGAAGCGTTTCGAAAGTTAGGCTGGCAATCGTTGACTTTTGAATACAGCTTAACAGATCGTGTAACAGGGTCTTCGAACCTGTCGCACAAATCCAGTTGTGTCATCCTGAAAAAAGACCAGCTTGATGAGGATATGCTGCATGCTGAGTCTTTCCTTTTGGAAACTGATTCAGAACTGATTCGGCGTGTGGCCAAGACTGCGCTTAGTATGTCCAGAAAAGAGAAACAGGAGCTCAAGAATGTACTTGAACAGATGGAATCGCGTCTCAGTCAAGCCGACTCGCCGGAATGCCCCTCTGCTTTGAAAGCCATCGATCGCATTAGAGAAATTCAGCATGTCGAAGACGACATTGCAAAAGAAGCAGCGGAGTCTTTGCTTATTTGTGGAGCCCTCACAGAAAAGATCAACCAGCGAATTGAGGAAAAGGCCAGCGCAGAAGAAATCAAAATCAGAGCGAAGGCGGAAGAGAAATGTGGCGATCTGCGTATTCAGCTGGACAAGCTGGAAAAGGATCGTGACGAAAAGGCCGCTGAACTCGAACAAATGGCGTTGGAATTCAAAACGACGGCAGCAAAGCAGACCGAAGAGCTTAAGAAACGAGAACAGGAGATCAACGAGAAAGAGGCCGCATTTCTGGAAGTCCTCCTCCCTGTGACCGAGGAGCTAAAGTCTGGCAGCAATGCAATTCTCCAGCAGGCGATAAAACTCAAATGGCTGTTCCCGGGGCTTGAAAGTCCGTCGGCAAGTGCCCCTTCCGTTGAATTGGCGAGTTCCCCAGAGAGAACTGCCGTCGTTCGCACTGGTGTCAGTTATTCCTCTCAATCGGAGTTTGTACAAAACCGACTGTACCCGATTCTCCGTGAATGGCTTCCCGGAGTTGCGCTCGCGGAGGCGCAGAATCTGTTTGCCTCGGTCCTTGGATCGCGGTGCGTCTTGCTTCCGGAGATTTATCCGGTCAGCGCCGTCGCCGAAGCCGTCGGCACTGCATTGGAGCTGTATCATGTAGAACCTGACTGGCTGAGTTTTCGGCCGCTATGGGAAAACGGTTTGCGGAAGACATGGCAGGATGCCTGCAATCATCCAGAACAGATGTTTATTGTGGCGGTAAGCGGCATCAACCGTGCGCCCTCCGGTGCATGGGCACAGCCCATTTTGACGCATAGTGCGGCGATCAGCGGACGGATGCCCGACCTGGGACAAACTAAATGGCCGATGAACATGCGCATTGCATTTATCTGGGATTCCCCTTCAGACGTGACTTTTGATTTGGACAGGACTTTTCGTTTTGCATGTTCTGCATGGAAGGCTGGTGGCATCAGTGACAACGAGCCAGGAATCACCGCCGCCAGTGGATTTGTATCCGGTAGCATCTGGACGGAGTGGGTTGAGACTGCAGAAGCGAATGGAGCTGCCCTGACACTTGAATCGGACGACAACGATTACTCACCGACTTGGCGACGGGGAACTATCCTAGACTTCCAGCGTATAGCGGGAACAATGATTTCGCTCGGTCGGGAGGAACCAGCTGCAGTCCGGGTCGCAAAATTTCTCAGGATCGACGCTCCACTGGAGGCGGCGCGGCCCAATGAGCAGTAAAGATGCTATGCTGCACTACTGGCTGAGCGAAAGACAAGTTGCCACCCGCCAACAGTTACGGCGGGCATGGAAAGGTCTGTCACTGTCTCAGCCTGACAGTGGCAAGTTGGATCACGCGCTCAATCGCCTGCGCCGATCTGGCCACCTTGAGCGCAACGTGGATGGCAGTGTCTCGATTTGCCCACCTGCAATTCTCCTGACGAACGATTCGCATGCATTTGCTACCGGCGCCAGATCATTGGCGCTTCGGAGAGAGTTATTGCAAAGGTTGCCGGAGAGTACATTTACCTGTCGCGGCAACGAGACCGACGTTTGGCAACTTTACGGAGACATGAAGTGCATTCGTGAAGCAGCTGAGAATCTCGGTTTGAGCATCGTGCAAGATTACGGACTCGAACTCATGAGAGGTCTTCCAGACTACCAGCACCTTCTCGATCAGCGCGAAACATCAGATGAACTTGTTGCATCGATGTGGCAACACGCATGCTGGGATCAGAGACAGGGATTCCTGTTATGGCAAGATTCAGAATCCGCTGCAACTCATGGGATTCACCGAGCAAAGATCGCACATCGGTGGCGGTATGTGTTTCGGCAGGAAAATGGTTCCCTAAAAGAACTCATGACGTCCGCTGAGCGTGCGGCGGGATTGTGGCTTTACCTGCGCTCGGGGAGCGACAGTCTGTGTTACGATTCGGCAGATCAAGTGCTGCAAATCGATCCCGGTCTGTTTCCCCCGGTATTACTTGATCGTGCCCTGCGAATGTGTAGTGGCCTTCCTCCTGAGCGAAAACACGGTGAACTTCGATATTCAAATGTTGATCTGGATCGTGCGGAAGAGTGTGCCAGAATTTTGTGTACGCCATTACGAATTGAATAACGAATGACTTCATCGACACAAGTTCGCAATCTCGTAGACCCCATCGCTCTCTCCGAAGGGCTGCTGGATCTGTATCTCAGGTATCTGGATAGCGCGCTGCCGCTGAGGCAATCGTCGCTGATGCACGAGCGTCGAAAGCTGTTTTCGAATCCCGGAACAATCTTCCAGCCACCATTCTTTGAGTTTATTCAACGCTATCAGGAGGCGGAAACACTTGCGGATATCGGTCGAGCAGCAGGCTTGAATCCTGATTTTGATGAGTTTGCCGCATGTGGTCTGTTTCCTCGCGCGAGGAAGCTGTACGAGCATCAGAAAACCTCGATCCTCGATGTTGCAGTTCATAAGAAACACCTCGTTGTAACGACCGGAACTGGTTCCGGAAAAACTGAGTGTTTCATGCTTCCAATGATTGAGTCGCTTGTTCGTGAATCGGCGTCATGGTCTTCAGCAAATCGTCCACGTGCTGTTCGCGCGTTGTTGCTCTATCCGCTGAACGCGCTTGCGGAGGATCAAATGGTGCGTTTGCGGCGAGCGCTTGACAGTGTTGATACCCCGGACGGTCTAGGAGCAAGAAGCTGGCTCACGCATCATCGTTCGGACAGGTTTTATTTTGGGAGGTATAATGGTTTGACACCAGTTTCGGGCAGGAAGAGTTCAAATAAACAGAAGGAACTCAATGCGAAGAAGTCTGAACTAGAGCGTCAGGCAAAAGGGGTCGCGAATGATCTTAATTTGCGGTATCAATTCCCGAGCATGGATTCCAACAGCGGCGAAATGTGGAATCGCTGGGCAATGCAGGATGCCCCTCCCGATGTCTTGATCACGAACTATTCGATGCTAAACATCATGCTTCGCAGAAGCATTGAAGGGCCGATCTTTGACGCCACAAGGGAATGGCTCAAGCAAAACCCTTCTGCCGTTTTTCATCTGGTTGTCGATGAACTTCACACCTACCGAGGTACACCCGGTACGGAGATAGCTTATCTCCTGCGATTGCTTTTGGATCGAATCGGTCTATCACCAGACTCACCTCAACTTCGAATACTTGCGTCCAGTGCATCGATTGACGGTGGGGAAGGCAGTCAGTTCCTTCGTGAATTCTTTGGCTGCCCGTTCGATTCATTCGCAGTTGTCTCCGACAAAAAAAACGATGAACGTCCTTCAAAGCATCGCGACCTGAAGCAATTCTCGGAAGGTTTTCAGGAGTTTGCATCGGACTTTGACGGGCCCGGCAGTGAGATGAAAGCTGCCGGTCGCCTCGTGGAAGCACTCACGGGGAGGAAGGAGATAGAGAGCTCGCCGTCGGAACTGTGTCGAGCATTGGAAAGCGTCGATGTGTTCCACCTCGTTTCGGAAAAAAAAATTCCGGAAACGGCTGATGAACTGACATCACGACTTTTTGGAACATCAACAGGCGAGGAGTTACGTGGGCTTCTTAAAGCTCTTGCGTGGTCGCGCGTTGACAATAATCCCACCGCTCCAGCTCCGCTACCTTTCCGTGTTCACCAGTTTTTTCGAAACGTGACCGGGCTCTGGGCCTGCAGTGATCCTGATTGCAGTTGCGCGGAAGGCAATTGCGAAATCAATGACAAGGAAAGACGCCCATGCGGGAAACTTTACGCGACGCCGCGACTTGTGTGCGATTGTGGGGCAAGGGTTCTTGACGTTCTGATGTGTTCCGAATGCGGTGATATCTACCTTGGCGGCTATCGATTCTTTGGAGGCGATCATGATGAATACCTCGTGCACGATCAGCTCCAACTTGAAAGATTCGAAACGCCACAACTTCCTGAACGACAATACAGCATCTACGCGGTTTACTGGCCCTTCACGGATGAACCCATTTGCGGTCGCAAATGGGACTTGGGTCCCGCGACCCGACGTTGGGTAGAGGCTCATTTGGACCCGGTCACTGGCAAACTGTCTGTCGGTCAGGCAATCAAAGATCTGCCTACAGGCTGGTCATATCGGATTGATAATTCACTGATCTACTCAAAAGACTATTTTTCGGCATTACCTGCAAAATGTTGCCGCTGTGATGCAGACTGGTCGCGCGTAGGTGACAGTTCAAGATCGCCAGATGACAAGCCCCTGCAGGAACCTGTAAAGACTCCGCTCCGCTCACATCGAACAGGGTTCCAGAAGGTGAATCAACTGCTGGCAGCTGGTCTGCTGCGAAATCTCGATCCAAAAAGTCGAAAGCTTGTGGTCTTCACCGATAGTCGACAGGACGCGGCAAAGCTGTCAGCCGGAATTGAGCTTGATCACTATCGTGATCTGGTGCGACATTTTCTGGTTATCGGGGCTCAGTCATCACTTGGAGATGCGTCCGCATTCCTAAAGCTAATGAAAAATGGCAGAACGGCACTGAACGAAGATGAGCGTCGGGCCGCCAGTCGATACAGCACGGCCAACGCATCCTTGCGTCAGGACTATGAGGATGGTGAGCTTGGGATTGCGAATCAAATCCAGCGGACGCAGATCCATGATTTTGAATCGTCTGCAAACAACCTCATCCGGCTGGCTGAATTAAACGACCGCGTTTGGACTTCACTTTTGCGCCTCGGCATCAACCCCGCCGGCCCACACCCTTCATTGCAGTCACGAGATTCCGTAACTTGGTACGACTTGTTTACCTGGGACAGCAGCCCACCAAAAATTCGTGATCAGTCACAACTCCTGCCGGAGCAACGTGCGCATGCTGAGGAACTCAGGAGTCGTTGCCTTTTCGAGTCTCTTGTAACTCTGTTTGCCCATAAGCGGCGCAGCGTGGAATCTCTTGGGATGGGATTCCTGAATATCGGTGCATTTGATTCAGCTGGACTGTCGCTTCCTCAAGACATAACGCGTGAGCAATTTACGGAGCTTGCCAACACTGTTCTTCGGCAAATGGGAGAACGCAGGCGGTTTCGAAACGATGAGGTCGGCGGATACGCCAGTTCAAGTTTTCCTGGGTATGTAAAAAACTTTGTCAAAGCGGTCACCACTGATCCTGACCAGTGCCTTGAAACGCTGCGTGAATTGCTCATTGATCGAAAAGCCGTTCTGGACAGTGATTTTCTGATCGTGCCGCAGAATCTCTGGTTTCAATCTGTGTCCGCCGAAGATCCAGCCTGGGTCTGCATGCGCTGTCAGGCACGACATCTTCATGCAAATGTCGGTGTCTGCTCAAACTGTCACCAAAAGTTGCCGAAGGGGCCAAACACACGGGCCGGTGATGATGCTCGAGACTACTACGGTTTTCTCGCCTCCTCTGAAGCAGAACCGTTTCGCTTACGCTGCGAGGAGTTAACAGGGCAGACTTCGTCAGATGATGCTGCGAAGCGACAACGGCTTTTTCAAGGCCTGTGTCTTGATCACGAACGCCCTCTGACGAATGAAATTGACCTGCTCAGCGTCACAACCACAATGGAGGCAGGCGTCGATATCGGATCGCTCATTGCAGTGATGTTGGGCAACGTACCGCCACGGCGCTTCAACTATCAGCAGCGCGTTGGTCGAGCCGGACGAAGGGGCGCTGGCTTTTCTGTGGCATTGACAGTCGGACGCGGCCGAAGTCACGATGACACCTATTTCAATACTCCATTGCCGATGGTTTCCGGGCGAACACCTCCACCTTATGTGGATTTGGCAAGTGAGCAGATTGTTCGTCGCTCTATTGCCGCTGAGATTCTCAGAAGGGCATTTCTGGCCACTGGTTGTGCGAATAACGCTCCTGGAGGCAGCGTGCATGGTGAGTTTGGACGGGCTGCTCACTGGCCAGAAATCTGCACCACAATTCAGCAATGGATCATAAACTCAGCGGCAGAGGTCGCCCACATCATAAACGTCTTTACGCACGACTCCCCGATGGAAAGTGAGCAGAAGCCTCTACAGCGGTGGGTGATGGAAAAGTTGACAGGAGCCGTATCTGAAATTGCGGAAAACGACGCTGCCTTTCCCCAGGAGGATTTGGCCGAGCGATTGGCTAACGGGGGAATTCTGCCCATGTTTGGATTCCCGACCCATGTGCGCAATCTGTATGAGGGTGAACCTCGGCAGCTTCCAGCGAAGAAGACAATTGACCGCGAACTCCAAATTGCAATTTCCCAGTTCGCCCCCGGCAGTGAAATGGTCAAAGACAAACGGGTCATTACCTCAGTTGGCGTTGCCCATTTTGTTCGAGATCGTAATCGTGTTCGCGCCGCCGACGGAAGAGGAGTCACAAGACGGGTGGCTCTTTGTCGTGAATGCGGCGCATTTTCATTTAAAGCCGAACTTTCCTGTTGCAGTGTGTGCGGCAATGATGGCGAAACATTCAGCGTTGTGAACTCCTGGGAGCCATTGGGATTTGTGTCGGAGCCGAAAGGACACCGGGACTACAATGGCCATTTTGAATGGTCCGCCCGTTCATCGAACTCCCGCATGGAAACCGGCCCGGCTGAGGCATTTACAGCCGTCAGCAATTCGAATTTTGAACTCAAATCTGACAATCGCCAGGTTGTATCGCTCAATGACAACGAATCGCAATTGTTCGAGTTCAGCAAGTTGGCGACCGCCGAAATCTGGGTCGTTCCCTCCACCCTTTCAGCTGTCTGGAAATCAAAGGTTGCACATGACGAAACTCAGAGAGTCGCTCTTGCATCTGTCAAGCGTACCGATGTTCTGCTGGTTCGTTTAAAAGCTGCCCCATTAGGATTGCGTCTTTTGGCAACTGGGCCGGAGTCATGTTACACGAGGGCTGCGTACTATTCATGGGGTTACCTGACGCGAAATGCAGCCTGCCGATTGCTGGATGTTGAACCGGGAGAGCTCGAAGTCATTTTGCGTCCAATCGCGGATAGTGCGACTCCATTCGAGATCTGCCTCATGGACACACTGGCGAACGGAGCTGGTTACTGTGCGTTTCTGGCAGACGACAACCGACTCCGAGACGAGATTTACCATCCGCTGCTGAATGAAAAGTCGGGCTTCTCTTTGATGGATCATGCCGCCGACTGTGACAGTTCCTGCTACTCGTGTCTCCGAGATTACTACAACGGAAAGCTGCATTCCCTCCTTGACTGGAGATTGGGACTGGACCTTGTTCGAATTGCGGTAGATCCCCGCTGCACATCCGAGTCGATCAGTTTGCAGCAACGTCACTGGGACGGCGTTGCGGAAAAGGCAGCGAAGGCACTCGCGCGAGGAATCCCCAACACCACCGTACGCGTCAAAGATGGTTTCCAATTGGTTTGGAAAGATCAAAGGCTTGTCGCGTGCCTTATTCACCCGCTCTGGGCGATTGATCATCCGGCACTGCTGAGTCTGGCATCCGCCCTTGGAATCGCTGCGGACAAACTTCCCGTCTGCACAGTTTTTGATGCATTTCGAAGGCCGGGATGGTTCTTGTCAAATTCATGTCTTGCGTAAAGCCGCTCTCCGATTTTCGAGGGGCAATTGTCAGTCTCCAAACCAGGCCGGTGTGCGCAACTTTTGCTCCGATGTATCCTGCGAGGTGGGTAAGCCGACGTAACCGTATCAGCGCACAGAAGCCAGAATCATGAGCTGTGGAGAATCCCGCTTCACGCTCGCCGTTTTTTAAAACACGAGGCAGTGTACAACCGGCGCTTGAATTGGTTGAATCGACAGGTTTAAGGGACAGGAAGCTCCCGTGTGGTGACTTCCATGTGTGCCAGAGGCTGAAACCCAAATTCTCGCTACTTCGCCTTCCATACCGACAGATCCACACGCAGTTTTTCGATCATGTCGGCGGGAAGATCTACGACTCCTGAAGTGTCGGACTCGTCGCCGAGATCCTCGTCGTCCGTACCAATGCCGAGTTTTTCTCGCTGTTTGTGCTCTGATGCACTTTGTTCCGGATCCATCCGGCCGTCAACTCTCAGTTCACCGCCTAGGGTCACTTCGAACAACTGTGCTCGTCGATAGAGTTCCTCGAACATGCGTTCGTCATAGGTTGCAGCCAGATACGGAACGGCAATTTCCAGAGTAGGCCCGTCACCTTCCTCAACTCCCATGCGTTCACGCTCCACCTTGCTGCCGATCCTGTCGACTCGACCTGTCCGCTGCTCGATTGTCGCCGGATTCCAGCAAAGGTCATGGTGGATTACGTGACGACACTCGCGGTGCAAGTCAATACCTTCCTGACCGACCGAAGTTGACACGAGAATTTCAGGTCGATACGGAGTATTGAAGCCAAGGAAATAGCGGTCACGATTTTTGGTCTCCCCTTTGACAAGCTGGACGACGTTGCGATTTTCAGCGCCAGCGTAGTAACCAGACAGCAGTGCCTCGTTGTTGAGAGCTCGCAGAAGGGTCTCCAGATAGGCATGGACGCGATCTCGGAGTGACTCCAGTTGACCTTCAAGGGGTTTGACATATCGCTGCGACAGATAGTCAGCCCAGCGCGTGGTGTTGTCCTTTTCCAGATCGGCCAGGTAGCGAAGCAGGAACTCATCCGCCATCAGAATTCGTCGGAATACTTGTCCTGCGACGGCTCTTGTTTTCAGATCAAACTGTGCCAGCAAATCACCATGATGCTCTATCAAAAGAGGATTCCGACCACTGCCAGCGGAAATCAACCCTTGCCGAAAGTAGGGCGCTACGATTTCCCCTATGGCGTCCTCTCGAAGCCGGCGCACCCACGATTCTGCTGCCTGTTCCAGCAAGATGTCGCCTTGTCCATAACCCGCTTCGGCATCTGTTTCTTCTGCTTCCAGAGGATCCCGCGAATGCTCATGAGCTTCAGGGTCTGAATGCCGTCTGATACGACCTGCGCGCTCACTGCGAGACAGCGGTTCACGAGCTTCAAGCCAGTTAACACTGCAGATCATCTCCTCAAGGTCTAGGCAATTCTGCAGCACTTTTTTGAGCCATGCCTGTCCTTCTTCAGTCTCACGCCACCATTTCACCGCGACTTGCTCCGTTGCGGCAATGATGAGCCGTCGGTCGGGTTTGTCATTGTCCGCATACTCCGGTTGCTCGACCAGCAACAGGGCAATTTGTTTGAGATGCTCTATAGTCAACGCAACATGCGACGGTACACCGATGCGATCTCCACGCAATTTGCCAAGCAGTGGATGGTCCTGAATCAGCGAAAACAAATGTTCCCGTCGGTTAAAAAATCGTCGCCGAAAATTGTCGAATGCCGAGGCATCGCCGAATACGTTTTGTCGAATCTCTGCCAGGTAGTTGTCGATTGCCAGTTGCAGCTGATCACGAATGGTCTCCGCAGTCTTGGTGTAGACACAGAACACCAGAGATTTTTGTCCCCGTTTGAAGAAGTCCAATGCACGATGAACCGTGGCCTGAACTTTTCGATGTTCAGAGTCCGGATCGTGCTCGGCAGTGCGTGTCCCAATGATCTGTTCCAGGACCGCGTGATAGTCACGAAGTAGTGGATTGGTGCTTTTTGCGAGCTTTTTCCAAACTGCAGCGGTTTCCACCAAATGGCGATAGCTGCCAGTCAATTCAGCCCCCAGGCCCGGCATCCCTCGCTCCTGTTTGGATAATGCCACGGCACGCATCATCAGGAATTGCGCAAGCTCATCATTCCCGTGCACCTCCATACCAGGTGACCAACTGAAGGACGGGCTCCCGTGACTGCCCGCAACAGCAGCAGCCTTGTGCCCCACGAAGTGCTCTCGATAGCCACGGAGATGCTGATGACGAATGAGAAAAGGATGCAGATGTCGCCGCAACTCGCTATTGCATCGTCCCAGATTGAGAGCAGCGTTAATCGCGTGCGAGACGCGCGGTGGACGAATCTGGGAAACCAACGCCTGTTGATCTTGTTCCGCAGCATTTATCACCGTATCCCATGTTTGGGCGATAACTGCCTGATCTACGCCGCGAAGCGCTTTCCACCGCCTGCGAAAGATGTCTCCGGACTCGCGAGCTGATTTTATTGCTGTCGCGAGTTGGGACACGGCTTCGTCGAGTCGCTGACCACGATCCTTGGAGAGCGACAAAATGCTGCGCATTTTCAGAATGCTCAGAAGTTCCTCATGACGCAGTTGAAATGGCGTGGCGGACAGGCCCAGCAGACGACCGACTTTTCCAGTCGCCAACGCTTCAAGGTGCCGTCTGGGTTGAACGTACTCGTTTTTCAGTCCGTGGATTTCATCGATGATGACGAGAGGGAGCTGAGGCCAATCGGTCACCAACGCGCAGCGAGCTAAATCATCGAGAAGCCGTGACAACACTTCGTCATCCTGTCCTTTCAACGCATCCGCCAACCGATTCGCGAGATCTTCATTGGAATGAAGCGCCCGGGAAAATGCCTTTGCCAAATCGGGCAAAATATCTGCAACTCCCTTAATTTCCTCAGTCCAAAGATGGCCTGAAGTCCGCAGATCCAGCAGCTCCTTCAGTTCCGGGATGCCAAACTTGTCAAACAACCGACCTTTGCGACACCAGTAACGCCGAACGTCTGTCGGAGTATGAAAGTGACCGAAAATTGCTGCGAGGCTGCGCTTTCGCCATGCGTCACGGTTTTGAATGGCCGCTCCAAACACACTCTGTTTTGCGACAATGATCATCGGATTAGAAGGGGTGGCGTCACGGATCTGCATTGTGAGATTCATAACGTTGCCAGCACCGCTGCTACTGCCCTGCGTTGGTGACCGGATTTGAAGCCAATCCAGATCTCCGTCGTGTCGAGCACAATCCTTTCTGAACGTCTCTACTTCCCGCAACCACTTATTGAAGAGCGCGTCACTCCTTGGTGTGATAATCAGCACCACAGGTTTATTGGACGGAAGTCCGTCGGGTGATTCACCATTTCGAATGGCGTCCAGGATTGAGACCGCAACCGCCAGGGCCACGTAGGTCTTTCCCAGTCCCACTTCATCAGCAAGAAGCATCAACTCGCGTCGTTCACTCTCTTTGGCAACAAAGAATCGGCGAAGGATTGCCCGTGCGGTTTCAGACTGCCTCGCAGAATCATGCAGGATCTGATCCTTGAACTCAGGTTTATTGCCAAACACCTGCTGGAGCGAACGACTGAGGTCGATTTTAGGAGAAAGTTTCATTGAGCATCTTCCAGAATGCGCGTTTGATAGAAGCGGAATTCTTCGGTTTGCAAATCCAGCTCCTGAGCAATGAGTGAGTGGAGCAGTTCCCGGCAACGATCAATGACGGGAATGAAACAGGCATGTAATTCTGGTTCAACGATCTCAGATCGACAACGCAGCAGGCAGGCGAGGATCTCCGTCAACTGGAATCCGACTGCCGTCGGAGTCTTTTTCGGCTCGTCATGCGTTTCTGGAGCGGTCAGGCTGGAAAAGGCACGTTCCGCCAATTCAAGAGGACTGGTTGGGCCACGAAGTGCGGCATCAAGCGATACACGCGAATAGCCTGCCCGGCGGATCTCGGATTCGATGCCGGGAATGGCCTGCACGAAATGGCGAATGAAGTAGGCAAGGATTCGTCGAGTATCAATGGGGACATCCTTCGATCGGTCCTGGTCCTCTCCATTGGCAGGTCCAACTCCGTCCGGTTGATCACTTGGCTGCTTGCCAAACAAAAAGTAATCGATCAGTTCACTTTCGGTTGGCTTACGTCCAATGAGAAGAAGTGGAAGTTGAGTCTTATCATCAAAGCGAACAGGAAAATTGGCGAGATGCCCTTGGGATCGAACCTCAATATAGACGTGTGGCTGAACGTGCTGAAAAGTCCCGTCTTCTGCAAGGAAGTTAAGGTTTTCATCACATCTCAAACAGCCGCTGAGGTCGACAGTCACTGTGTTATTTTGAATCGGGCCATCAACTTCGCTGCGATACAGAAGCCAATATGCCGATGCTGCTGCTTTCGCTGGGATCGGCATCAGCAGGACAAGATCCGGGGGAACGCTGTCCTGGAAGCGGATCGTCACCGATGATCCTGACGCAACGACCTCCGTCAGGAAGGAGGGGCTGAATGACTCGTCTTCAGTTTTCGGTTGAGCGGTCAAAGGAATATGGTCTGGTTGAACCTCAGTTGCCGGACCAGCGAATTGCAGCAGACCATTCAGATGTTTCCGTTGACGCGGCGTCAGTCGATACACGAATCCCGCTTCAAGATTGACAGAAGTACCGCCAAGTCCCAGACCGAGCCGCGTACAGTTCGAGGAGCCGGTGTAGAGAACGCTTCCAGACGTTCCATCGACCAGAATCATCTTGGCATGCAACATTCGCTGTGACTCGGTTTCCCCACCCTTCTCAGCTCCCAACCGGGACGCGAATTCCACCTCTTCTGTTTCATCACCAGTCTCGCCAGCATTCGAGGGTGATTGTTCGTGCCCAGCATCGGGCAGTGCTGCCCGAAGATAAAGTCGACTGCTAAGTCGTTTCTTCAGTTCCATCGCCACACTACCATCAAATACTGGCATCCATGATTTTCCATCCGCTGATCTTTCTCCGATGCACACCAGCTCCAGATTGGCTGGCGGTCCCAGTCTTTGGAATAGATCAGACAACGTGGCAGCGGCTGTGGTCCCTTCAGGCCAGAATGGGGAAACAACGGTCACGGTTTCAGGAGCCTTCGTCGACGTTGCTGCCCATGCTTTAAGTACAGCCGGAATGACTTCTGTTGCTGATACAAGTTCCACAGGCGTCTCTGGCCCCGTTGTTCCATTGTCCAGCATGGCAGCCTGCTCAGAGAATGACTTAAGTTGGCGCGCCAATTGTGGACTCTTTGATAGAACGCTAATCTCCTGAACAAGCCTGAGTGCCGTCATCAGCAGAGCACGAGGCGTCTTATTCGTTCCACCAAAGTCGAGTGACACAACGCATTCGTAGTTATGACGAAATCCCTGTCGGGTCAGATTGGCCGAGCCGACGATCAAACGCATTCGCCGATCTGGCGGCACTCCACTTGCGGTGCTTTCGCGCACCCACATCAGCAGGGAGATTTTCGAGTGCAGTTTACGGCCTGCGATCGGAATGGCGTCAATGCGGGGCGAAAGGCGAGCCAATCGATCACAGCCACTCAAATCGTACAACACTGACACCTCTGCTTTTTGCAGCCGTCGCTCCAACTCTGAGCGAAACGCTTTGATGCGGCTCACTGGTGAACGCACACCGAAGGCTGCTGCTAAAAGTTCTTCTTCGACAAACTCGAAGTCGACCTGATAGGTCGTCGCGACGAGTGATTCGAGGACGAACCCTTCACCTGGCGGCAAGTAGTGGTCAATAAGGCGATGAGTTCGTTCCATAGGGCATCAAATTCCGGGTTATTCGCCGATGTCGGCCAAGACGCCCGTTTCCCGAAGCATGTAAACAAACGGCTCCAGCCGATACGGATGCGTCAACGTCAAGCCGCTGGCGATCGCCGGCATTTCGTTTCTCTGAAACCTTGGCGATGGTCGCAACAGTGTGGAGTGATCCCATGTAATCCAGTCGCGTTTCGGCATTCCTCCATCAGCCTTCCCGGATTGAACCCGATGGTGTCGTTCCAACAACGCAATGACGACTTCGCGGACTGACAGGCAGCGGTCGATCTGAAAAGCAAATCCCACGAGTCCTTCGATGCCGTCGCAAATGTCAGACCGTTCGCAGCGATCTCGAAAGTCCCGCAATTTTTCAGCCGTCTCCCGGCAACGATCTGAGACCTTCTGAAAATCACTGTCTGCGACCAAATCTGAAATCGGTTTGCCGGCGTTTTGAGTTCCCCAGTACAGCAACGTTTCAAACATCCTCAGCATGGCTTCGTGAAACTGTTCTGTCACCACAATTGCATCGATGACGATCGGCAAGGCCAGTGCAACAGCGGCTGGAAGTGTCTTTATCGCTTCGCCCAGACGCCGCAGCGAGGCGGTGTCCCACTCGACAGGGACGCCTCCAACCATCCGTTTCATCGCCTGGCTCACATATTCCCTTCGGTCATCAGCAGTAAGAACCTCGCCCAACTGCCGACGTTCCTCGGCACCGGCAGCCTTCAGGTGGCATTCTTCACTCCATGCCGAAAACTCATCCTGTGACAGTTGGACACGATGAGCATTCTCCGGGTTAGCGATCTTTGCCATATCTCCTTTGTCGAGCGGTAGTTTTGGAAAACATCCGGCAAGTTCAATTCCTTCATCGGCCAATGCCCCAGTATCGGCATCGACGAGCTGTCCACCGACCATTGTTGTCCAGTACGTACCGACCGCACCGGTACGGGACTGATACTTCAGCAGCGGAAAGTCGCAATTGATTCTTCTTCCATTCGTCGCGAAGTGGTTGAAGCTTTTCTCTGCATAACTCACGCCCCGCAATCCATCAGCAGCACCTTCGTGACCTGCTGCCCGCGCGGTTACGCACGCCAGTGCCCAAAGTCGCTCAAAGGGTTCAACGGCTTTGCGGCGCTGTGACAAACCAGATTGGCCTAGAAGGATCGAACGATGTTTTTCCGCATTGGCGAGAGCGGCACACAGCATCGTCAGATAGCGAGAACGCGTTGTGATCGTCGTGACACCCGGCAAGAGCAACTCGGCGAGTGAACCGTAGCTCTGCAATGCTCCAAGAGGGTCGATACTCCCGGTACTTCCTCCGAGCGGATCATAGGCAGTGAGAAACGGCAGCATCGTTTAGACTTCAAGTAGGGTGTTTAGCATTTGCCGTTTTTCTCATTCACATCAGCAATGGATCCGAATCATGCACTCAACCTCGTTGGAAAGCGTACCCAACTTTGGTAACGTTTACCAAGGTGCTGAGTTTCAACTTCAGCGGATTGGAAGAATCCGGGGAGAATGGGTCATGGAAAATCTTAAGGATTTCTTACGCGTCGCGGAAGCGGCCGAGTATCTCGGCGTGTCGGCGAACACGCTGCGTAACTGGGAAAATGCCGGGAAAATTGCGGCGCAGCGGCATCCGGTGAATGGCTACAGGCTGTTCAGAACTGATGAGCTGGATGAGTTACTCCGGCCGTTGTGCAGGCCTGCGCCGCTGCCGAAAAAGCCAAAGTAATTCAATGAGATCGTTGCCGCAACCAGATCATTCGAGAGTCAGAGCATTTCATGGAATCACCACGCTGGAAAATCATCACGCCGTCGCAGTACGAGCATGAACGGCGCGGATTGGACTTCGTGCGCGAAGGTCTGCCGGATCACGATCCGTACCGCGCGTGGAGCAATTTTGAATTCCAGACCAATGACGGCGCGATCTATGAAGTCGACTTGCTGGTACTGACCAAGCAGGGCTTCTGGCTGATTGAATTGAAAAGTTGGGCAGGACGAATTTGGGGCGATGCCGGCACATGGACTCGTTCGTGCGACGGCAGAACCTTCTCAGATGACAATCCTTTATACCTGGCCAATCGTAAGGCCAAGGCTCTTTCGTCGTTGCTAAAGGCACAGGCCGCGACCAAGGGAGTGAATGTCCCTTGGCTCGACGCCGTCATCTTTTTGTCGGCGGATGACTTGCAATGCGAACTGTCCGGTCAAGCCAGAAATCGAATCTTTCTGAAAGACCGCAAGGCCTCCGATACACAGAGCGAACGCAAAGGGATTCTATGTGCCATCCTCAATCGCGACGGCCAGGGCATTGATCCGGAACTGCGGACGACGATTGACATCAAAGTGGCAAAAGCCGTTTCCCGAGCCATCGACAGCTCCGGGATTCGTCCCTCGCAGCGATCGAGACGCGTTGGCGACTACATTCTTGGTGACTTGATCGGCGACGGGCCGGGATACCAGGATCGACTCGCCAGACATGTCGCATTTAAGGATGAAGCGGTCTTCTGCCGTGTCCGACAGTACACGGTTGCGCAGGCTTCCGATGAAGACACCAGAAAACGACTGAAACGTGCGGCGGCTCGCGAGTTTCAGATCATCCAGACGTTGAATCATCCGGGGATCCTGCCGGTTCTGGATTACAAAGATCACGAACTTGGACCCACTTTGCTGTTCCGTTATACCGATCCAAATGCCGAGCGACTGGATCATTACCTGGCACGCAAGGGCAATCAGCTTTCGACCGACGAACGACTGAACCTGCTGCGGCAGATTGCGGATGCGGTTCGGTATGCCCATCGCAAACGCGTCATCCACCGAGCGCTGGGACCACAGAGCATTCTTGTGACGGATGCCAACACGGACACGCCGTTGCTTCAGCTCTACAACTGGCAAGTTGGTGTCCAGCAATCGAAAGGTGCCACGTCACATCTCACGGACGTTGAGGATCTGGTCGAATCCCAGTCGCTGGTCTATATGTCTCCTGAAGCGATTGCGGATCCAAGACGGGTCTCAGAGGCCTCTGATATTTTCTCACTGGGCGCAATCGCTTTTCAGCTTTTCACTTCCCGTCCGCCCGCCGGAAGTGTGAGCGAACTGACACAGATCCTCAGAGAACACAACGGTCTGAGTGTTTCCGCTGTATTGGACGGAACAGGTCCACGGCTGGAGGAGTTGATTCAGTGGAGTACTCATCCTGATGCTCTGACTCGGATCGGCAACGTCGAGGAGTTTCTAACCTACCTGAATGATGTCGAAGACGAGCTGACTTCTCCTGAAGGCAACGTTGACGTTGATCCTCTCAAGGCAAAACGTGGCGATCGTCTGCCGCACGGCTATACCGTTGAAAGTGTTTTAGGGCAGGGTGCGACGGCCCGCGCGTTGCTGGTCACAAAAGAGGACACCCAGTATGTCCTGAAGGTCGCACTCACCGACGCTGACAACGTGCGGCTCCAGGAAGAAGCCAAAGCACTGAACAAGATTCACAGCGAGTTCATCGTCCAGATCTACGATACGCTGGAGATCGCCGCGAAGACCGTCCTAGTGCTGCAAAAGGCCGGTGAAGAATCACTGTTAACTCACCTGAAAAAGTACGGAGTTCCAAGTCTGGATCTGCTGGCACGCTACGGCGAGAATTTGCTTTCAGCGGTGGCTTCGCTGGAACGGCACGGCGTTGTCCATCGAGACATCAAACCTGACAACATCGGCATTCACTCCATCAACAAGCAGCAGAATCAGTTGATTCTGTACGACTTTTCACTCGCCAGTGCGCCACTAAATAACCTAGTCGTCGGGACAACGGACTACCGTGATCCGTTTCTGAAGAACCGCAAGTCTGGTAAATGGGACCCTGCCGCCGAACGATATTCAGCGGGGGTGACTCTTTACCAAATGGCACTGGGGCATGATCAGTGGCCGCGCTGGGGCGACGACAGCGAAACTGCTCCTGCCGCTTCAAAAAGTGAACTTGTGCTGGGCGAAGAGAAATTCAAACCCAGCGTTCGTGAAGGTCTGACAGCCTTCTTCAAAAAAGCACTGCACCGAAATCCTGAAAAGCGATTCGACAACGCGGAAGAAATGCGTTTTGCTTGGCAGAAGGTCTTCAATGACGCCGACAACCAAACGGTCAAGATGCCCAGTGGTGAAGAAGTCACGACCAGCATTCCGCTGGAGCAGGCCGAGTTGGATACGTTGATTGCGGCACTCGATCTGTCGACGCGGGCTCGTGACGCTCTGGATGGGCTGAATCTGGCGACAGTCAAGGACTTGCTGCGATGCCCCAGTAACGAAATCCACATGATGCGTGGTGTCGGTGACCAGTACCGACGTGAGATCATTGGATTCGTGGCAGAATTGCGTCAGAAGTTTCCGGACGTCCAGGGCAAGAAGACTTCCGTCACCGACGACGACTCGATCCCCAGCCTGGAACGACTGCACGGTCGCATTCTGGGAAATCGCAGCAGCAAGGCGGAACTTGAATGGAGCATCCGGGCCAGCCTGCTGCAGGTCGGTGCCTATGATGCGATGCCGCCCGATCTGTGGCCAAGTCAGTCGGGTGTCGCGGAGGCATTGCACGAGACTCGTGCCAAAGTCGGCCAGGTTTTGGCAGCGGACCAGAAACGCTGGGGCAAAGACGGGATGCTGTCTGCGTTTCGTAACGAGCTGTTCGAGCAGATCCAGCGACTGGGCGGCGTTGTCACCATTTCAGAACTGATCGACCTGACAATTCTGCTGCGACCGGCGACAGACACTCCGGATGTCACACAGCAGCAGCGTCTGGCCTCTGCGATTGCCCGATCGGCGATCGAAACGGAAGTGGGACTGAGTGAGCCGCGTGTTCAACTACGCCGCATGGGTGCGAAAACGTTGATCGCCTGTTCGTCAGAGTTGGCTGACTATGCGGAGAAACTTGGTGAGCTGGCAGATCGAATTGCCATTGCTGATCCCTTGTTGCCTCGGCTACGGGTGTTTCAGGAGATCTATGACATTCCGCAGCCCGCCCCAATGGCCGAATGCCAGCCGTTGAGTAACGAGCGGCTGATCAAACTGGCTGCGGCGATGAGTGCCCACGCGGCGTTGTCTTCGCGACAGGAGATTTATCCCCGCAATATGCTGGCCGAACGGGCACTGCGATTGGGTCTTGGGGCATTGAGTGGCCTGGGACTGGGTGAAGCCAATGAAGGTTTCACGATGGGACAGGTTCACACCCGAGTCAGCAGTCGTTATCCCGAAGCCCAGTCATTGCCGAACGATCCCAGAGAACTTGAGCAGATGCTTCAGTCTGTCGGCATCGACATCCAGTGGGACTCAGAGAAACACGTATTTCGACGGCGGGAAGCCAGAATTCTGATGACCTCGGGTTCATCGCTGGGCCGCCGCCGAAGTACGGCCACTTCGACTCGGCACATTGATTCCACCGCACCGGAGACCGTTCAGGCCAGAGCCGACGAAGATCGCTTGCAGCACACGTATCGAGCAGGCGGCTTTCTGGTCGTGACCGTCAAGCCCAGCCGGATGCGAGATTGTGAAAGGGAACTGCTGCATCGCTTCGCTTTGGAGAAAGTCTCGTTCGACGATTTGCTGTTCGAGCAATTGCATGCCAAGTCCACGGAATACGAATTTCCCTGGAGCGACATCTGCGAGGCTGATACCGAAAGTCACAACAGCGACGATTGGCGCAACCTGCTGCATTTGGTCGGTGAAGTCACGCCGCAGATCGTTGACGAGTTGATGCAGCGAGATCGCCCGTTGCTGTTGGTGCATCCCGGCTTGATCGCTCGCTATGATCAGATGTCGCTGCTGCAGACTTTGCGAGATCGGACTGGACACAACGTGGCCTGTCCCAGCCTGTGGGTGCTGGTCGCCTCAGACAACCAAAGCGAGCTGCCGTATCTCGACGGAGTTCAGATCCCGCTGATTTCCACGGGCCAGCGGGCGAGCGTTTCAGAGTATTGGATTGATAATTTGCATCGTGGGAGAAGCGACAACCACGAAATACACAAAACACACGAAAGAGTGCCGAAGGAGTGATGCTATGGACGTGATTTACAAAGAAGAAAGCTATCGCATCATGGGCGCGTGTTTCGAGGTCTATAAGGAAAAGGGGTGTGGCTTTGTCGAGCCCGTGTATCAGGAGTGTTTGGCAATGGAATTGGGGTTACAAGCAATTCCATACAGGGAACAGACGGTGCTTGCATTGAATTACAAGGGCCAACCGTTGCGACAGACCTACAAGCCCGATTTCATCTGTTTTGAAAAGATCATCCTTGAACTGAAAGCAGTCTCAGCACTGTGTGACGAGCATCGTGCGCAGGTCCATAATTATCTGAAAGCTACTGGGCACAAACTGGGCTTGCTTCTGAACTTTGGCTCATACCCGAAGCTCGAATGGGAACGCATCGTTCGCTAAGGGGCAGACTAACCACGAAATACACGAAATACACGAAAAGTTGCAAAGATGATTATGAACTTAATTTCGACCTGGTTGAATGAGTCCCGTGCTCTGACCCATTGTCTCGTGTTACTACCATCGGACGTCAGGCGTTCGCCTCACCTGCTCCGTCTTCGTTGATCTCCTTTCGTCTATTTCGTATTTTTCGTGGTTAACAAATGCTGACTATCAAAACCCTCCTTCCTGAACTTCGAAGACTCGTGGCCCAACTGGCCGAGGATTTACTTGCGCGTGCCACCAGTGACGCAACGATCGATGCTGGATTGCGTGAGGCATTTCAGAAGATCGAGGAAGGTGGCCGCACGGCACAGGCGTACGAAGTCTGGCGGGACGACTATCTCGATCAGGTTGCCGTGGCATGGGTGTTGGCCTGCGTCTTCGTGCGGTTCATGGAAGACAACGGTCTGATCGACGAATGCTGGCTGGCCGGAGAAGGTCCACGCCGCAAGTTGGCCGAGGACACACACGAACTCTTCTTCCGCCAGCATCCGCACGACACCGACCGGGAGTATTTCCAGCACGTCTTCCATGAAGTCGGCAAGATTCCGGCTGCGAGGGATTTGTTCGCCGAAGGAAAAACTCCGCTGTGGGCCGTGGCTCCGTCTGGCGATGCGGCGATGAACCTGCTCAAGTTTTGGCGGGAGATGAACCCTGAAAATGGGAAGTTAAGGAGAGTGTTTAACCACGAAACACACGAAACACACGAAAAGGAAAACAGTTCCGATTCTTCCTTTCGTGCCTTTCGTGGTCCCGATATTCTTGATACTCGCTTTTTGGGCGATCTGTATCAGGAACTTTCCGAGCGGGCTAAGAAGAAATTCGCCCTGCTGCAAACGCCGGTGTTTGTGGAAGAGTTCATTCTCGATCGCACGCTGACGCCTGCCCTTGCCGAGTTCGGGTTGGAAAAGATTCGGATGATTGACCCAACCTGCGGATCGGGCCACTTTTTGCTCGGCGGTTTTGCTCGGCTGTTCGACTTGTGGAGCAGACCAGAACACACAACGGGCAATGCTGATACGGACGCTCAGAAGGCGCTCGATGGCGTCTGGGGCGTGGACATCAATCCGTTTGCCGTGGCGATTGCTCGGTTCCGGTTGATCGTGGCGGCGGTGCAAGCCTGTGGAATCAAGCGATTAAAGAAGGCACCGGGCTGGAACATCCACTTGGCGAGCGGCGACAGTTTGCTCTTCGGGAGCAGACCGGGCTTCGATGGCAGCCGCGTCGCGATTGGGCAACAACTGAATCTCTTCGAAGTTCCGGCCATCTACGCGACGGAAGATCGTAAGGCACTCCAAGAGATTCTCGGCCAGGGCTATCACGTTGTTGTTGGCAATCCACCGTACATCACGGTGAAAGACAAGGCTCAGAACGAAGCATACCGACGCACCTTTCCGCAGGTGTGCCATCGCCAATACTCACTTGCAGTCCCTTTCACACAACGGTTCTGGGGGCTTGCGCTTCAACACGGCGAAGGTGGAGCTGTTGCGGCTGGTCATATCGGGATGATTACCGCCAACTCATTCATGAAGCGAGAGTTTGGCAAGAAACTGATCGAGGATTTCTTTCCCAAGTTCGATCTATCACACGTTATTGACACTTCGGGAGCATACATTCCCGGTCACGGCACACCGACAGTCATTCTTTTTGGGCACAATCAAAAGCCTGTGGGCGAGACAATCAGGGCCGTTCTGGGAATCAAAGGGGAGCCGAGTACCCCGGACGACCCGTCGCAGGGACTTGTTTGGCAGTCCATCGTGAGCCAGATCGACACTGCGAATGCCCAGGATGCTTTCACGTCGACGGCCGATGTACCTCGGACGACATTCGCAAGCCATCCGTGGAGTATCGGCGGTGGTGGGGCAGCAGACTTGAAAGAGCAGATAGAATCGGATTGCGAAGAAACTCTAGAGACCCGAGATTGCAAGATAGGATTTCTTGTCATCACGGGAGAAGACAATTGCTTGGTATTGGAGCCTGATGTCGCCAAGCGTATCGGATTGGGAAAGACGATGCCGCTAGTACTGGGTGACGAGATCCGTGATTGGTCGCTCACGAACAATTTGGTTTGTCTTTGGCCATGCGACGCACAGGGGCGGCGTCTCACCATGGATGCAATTCCTGAACACCTTCGCTTCTGCTGGTCGTATCGGGCAGTGTTGCGGGAACGAAAGGCCTTCGGGGTTCCAGTCGAGGAAAAAGGCATTCCGTGGTGGGCTTTACGAGAGTTATACGCAGACCGTCTTCGCACACCCCTCTCCATCACCTTTGCCTTTGTCGCCACGCACAACCACTTCGTTTTCGATCGGGGTGGGAAGGTCTTCAATCGAACGGCTCCGATCATCAAGCTGCCCGCCGACGCCACAGAGGATGACCACCTCGCCCTCCTCGGCCTGCTCAACAGTTCCACGGCCTGCTTCTGGTTGCACCAAGTATGCTTTTGTAAGGACGGAAAAGGAGAACATTGGGCGCGTCGATATGAACATGACGGCGGCAAGGTCAGCGACTTCCCGCTGCCTGAATCACGGCCATTGAACTTGTCTCGCCAATTGGACGATCGCGCTCTGCAATACGCTGCCCTACTTCCCGAATCGGTTGCACAGTCCAGTACGCCGACTTCCGACCGCATCACGAAATCACGAAGTGAAGCCGCTTCCATTCGGGGTCGGATGATCGCCCTGCAAGAAGAACTCGACTGGGAGTGTTACCGGCTCTATGGGCTGATCGAAGAAGATCTCACGCAAAGGCGCGAAGACGCAAAGAAGACAGAAGAGGGCAACGCCGACAGCGATTCTTCCCACCTTTGCGCCTCTGCGCCTTTGCGTGAGCCACCCCTTCAACTCGGCCAACGGGCGTTCGAGATCGTGCTGGCTCGGAAGCTGGCGGCGGGGGAAACGCAGACGACTTGGTTTGCACGACATGGCTCGACCCCGATCACCGAACTCCCCGCCGAGTGGCCCGACGACTAGCGCCAACTGGTCCAGCGCCGCATCGAACTCATCGAACGGGATCCGAACATCCGGCTGATCGAACAACCCGAATACAAACGCCGCTGGAACTCCGAGCCGTGGGAAGCACAAGAGCAGCGGGCACTCAAGAACTGGCTGCTGGACCGGCTTGAAACCACGAAATACACGAAAGGCACGAAAGAAAGCCCGGAACTGACCACGACGGCTCAGATGGCGGACGTGGCGAGTGCCGATGCGGAATTTCTGCAAGTCGCCGCCCTCTATCGAGGCCGACCCGATTTCGACGTGGCCGCGCTCGTGGCGGAATTAGTCGAAGGTGAAGCGGTCCCCTTCCTGCCGATCCTGCGGTACAAACCAACGGGCCTGCGAAAGCGAGAAATCTGGGAACGAACGTGGGACTTGCAACGTCAACAGGATGAATACGCCAAACAACGAGCGGCTTGCGACGAACGAATTCTGGGCATCCGAACTCGAATTGAGAAGTCGTTTGCCGAGGAGCTTGCCAGTCTGGAAAAGATGGAGGCCGCCTTCAGAAAACAGTGCCTTACTGTCAGAGATGTGTATGCAACTCATGTGAAGATTGAAGACGATTGGAGTGGGTGGAAGATTTTGGCACTCATGAAAGATCGGGGAGTGAGTAGTGCCAGTGGCCTCGTAGCAATCGATGATCTCATCGCTGCCGGCAATAAAACATCGGAATTTGAGCGTGAACTGGATTCGAAAATCAACACTCGCTGCGCCGAAGATACTGAACTCAAAGCGGCAAGACTTGAGCGTGAATCCATCCCCGATGATCCTGAGATTCCAGTCCCACCCAAATACGCCACTGCGGATTTCTTGAAGACCGATTTCTGGCGGCTGCGGGGCAAGCTGGATGTTCCCAAGGAACGCTGGATCAGCTACCTCCACTGCTCCACCGACAGCGATCCTTCGCTCGTCGTCGGTTGGGCCGGATGGAATCATCTTGAGCAGGCTACCGCACTGATCGCCTATTACGACGCCCGCAAGCGGGAAGGTTGGGACGCCAAACGGATCACGCCGCTGTTGGCGGGCCTCGATCAACTGTTGCCGTGGATTCACCAATGGCATCCTGAAATCGATCCGGAATACGGCGAGACAGCCGGTCAGTCGTTCCAGCAGATGCTAGAATCCGACGCCCACGAACTTGGCCTGACTCTGGAAGCCATCCGCAAGTGGGAAGCACCAGCGAAGCAGGCAGTGAGCAAACCACGAAAGACACGAACCACACGAAAGAAGAATGCGGACGAGGACGAGGAAGAGGAAGAGGACAACCACGAATGACACGAATCGCACGAATTAAGATGAGTGAACCACGAAAGACGCTAAGGCGAGCGGAAGATTAGGAACTACCAAACGGAACAACCGGACGCTAGCGCGTGGCGGCTGATTTTATTAGCCGCAGGGCGCTAGCCCCGGTTTTCGACGGTAACCTCCCTTGTCTTTTTGTCTTCATTTCGTGTCATTCGTGTATTTCGTGGTTGTTCAATGCGATTTGTTCGTGGTTGTTTAATATGAGCCTATTAAGAATCCATTCAAAAGCGGAGGTTTGGCGATGATCGCAATTAGTGTTGAGCAGGCTCAGGCGGAACTGTTGGAGTTGATCTCCAAACTCAAGCCGGGCGAGGAAGTCGAGATTACCAGGAACAACCAAACGGTGGCCAAACTGGTGGGTCAGAAACGGCAACGGCAGTTTGGGCTGGGTAAGGGAAAGTTGACCATCTTGAACGAAGATGACGAGCATCTGGAAGGCTTCGAGGAGTACATGCCATGAAGTTACTCCTCGATACTCATGCTTTGCTGTGGATGTCGCTGGACGATTCCCAGCTCAGTGATACCGCTCGTGATTTGATCGCCGATCTGGAGAATGAGCTATGGCTGAGTCCTGCCAGCTATTGGGAAATTGCCATCAAGATCAGTATGCAAAAGTTTGAACTGAGCGAGCCTCTCGATGAGTTCATCAATCGTGAGCTTGTGAACAATGACATCTCTGTATTGCCGATCAGCACTCGGCACGCTCAAGCTGTGTCAACGATGCCGTTTTATCACAAAGACCCTTTCGACCGAATGCTGATCGCACAGGCACAGGTCGAAGAAATGGCCATCGTGAGCAAGGACGACAAGTTCGATGCCTATGGTGTTCAGCGTTTGTGGTGATCGGAAATCTGGCGGTTCAAGTAAACCATGAAAGAGACGCACCACACAAAAGAAGAATGATGACGAGGAAGCTGACGAGGAAGAGGACAACCACGAAAGACACTAAACACACGAAAAACAGCTCCCTTGTCTTTTTGTCTTCCTTTCGTGTCATTCGTGTATTTCGTGGTTGTAAACTATGAAAGAGACATCCACGAATTCAGTATTCAGTTTTCACTTTAGGAGAAATGGTACATGACAAAACTTGTCCCGCTTGAGGATGCCGGTCTGCATCTGAAGGAGATTATTGAAGCGCTTGATCCAAGCGATGAAATTACCATCATCTCAGGCGGTCAGCCAATTGCCACCTTGCGCCGGCAGCAGCGAACCGCATGGCCCTGCCAACCGGGCACCGCCAGCGACACCACGCACTGGATGGCTCCCGATTTCAATGCTCCGCTGGATGATTTCCCGTAGGATGGGCATTCCTGCCCGTCGAACCACGGTCGGACAGGAATGTCCAACCTACTGAAAACTGAAAACTGAAAACTGACCACTGAAACACTGAAACACTGAAAACTGAACCCCCTTCCCATGCCCAAACTCATCAGCGAACTACTCGACCTGCCCGAACGTGTGCGCAAAGGCGATTTCGTACTCAATCTCTCGACCGGCGTTAATGAACCGGAAAAGACGCTGAAGCAGTACGTCGTCACCCCGCAACTTGCGGAGTGTTTTGGCGATGCCCTAAATCTGATCAAAACGGCGGTCACTGCGGGCAGCAACAAAGCGGCTTACCTGCACGGCAGTTTTGGTTCCGGCAAGTCGCACTTCATGGCAGTGCTGCACTTGCTGCTGCAGCATAATCCTGAAGTGCGCAAGGTTAATGAATTGGCGAAAGTCTGTGCCGATCATGAATGGGTCGAAAAGAAGAAATTCCTGCTCGTCCCCTACAACATGACGAACGCTAAGAACATGGAGACCGCCATCCTTGGTGGCTACGTGAAGCATGTCATGGAACTACATCCTGATGCACCACTTCCCGGCGTGTACCTGGCTGAGGAAATTTTTGGGAACGCCATTCAACTGCGGCAGGACCTCGGAGACGACAAGTTCTTTGCGAATCTGAACAAGGGCAAATCCGAAGTTGGTGGCGATGGTGGCCAGCGTCGATTCGGCAAGATGAAGCACGCAAAAGTAACTGCCAGCGGCTGGGATGCCGCGAGTTTTGAAGAAGCACTCAGCGCTGACCCCGGCAGTAACGAACGCTCCCTGCTGGTCGGTGATCTGATCAAGAATATCTTTCCGGCTTTCAGAGGAATCGCCCACGGCAAGGACGAAGCCTATGTGGAACTCGAAATGGGCATGGGCATCCTCAGCACCCATGCCCAGAGCCTTGGCTACGATGGATTGATTCTGTTTCTCGATGAACTGATTTTATGGCTCTCGACGAACAGCGGAAATATAGACTTCGTCCAGAAAGAAGCCAATAAACTCGTTCGGCTGGTGGATTCCAAGAAAGCTGCCTGCCCGGTTCCCATCATCAGCTTCGTGGCTCGACAGCGTGACTTGCGAGAATTGATTGGTGATCAAGTCAGTGGGATCGAGCAGGTCAATCTGTCGGCAATTCTGTCCCACATGGAGGGGCGATTCGACACGATCACGCTCGAAGATCGCAACCTGCCATTGATCGCTCAGAAACGAGTGTTGAGGACCAAAAACGACGCATGCGCAGAAGAACTGAAGGATGCTTTTGAACAGGCGTCAAAGCTGCAGCCTGAAGTGATGCAGGTGCTGCTCGCTCGTGACGGCGACCGTGCTTTGTTCCAGCAGGTTTATCCCTTCAGCCCGGCCCTGATTAAAGCATTGGTGGCGATTTCCAGCGCTTTGCAGCGGGAACGCACGGCTCTCAAAATCATGCTGGAATTGCTGGTGAAGCGGCGTGATACGTTGATGGTGGGAGACATCATTCCGCTGGGTGATCTGTGGGACGTCGTGGCAGACGGTGACGACACGTTCTCCGACGTGCTGCGGATTCGTTTCAACAACGCGAAGAAGCTCTACAAGGGCAAATTGCTGCCCATGTTGCTGGAACAACATGGCGTCGACCTGGAAGTTGATCGCAGCCGGGCGGCCACGGATGAAGAGGTCGCTAAGAAGCTGCGGGCTTTTGAGAACGATGACCGACTGATCAAGAGTCTGCTGCTGGCTGCGCTCGTCGAAGGTGAAGAGACTCTCAAGGTCATGACGTGCGACCGTTTGGCCGCTCTGAATCACGGTTCCGTCAAGTCTCGCTTTTCAGGCCGGGAATATCAGACCGTCAAGAGCAAGTTTACGGACTGGGCGGGTCTGCACGGCGAGATCCGACTGTCTGGCGACGCCACGAATCCGACCGTTTCCCTGCAATTGGTGGGAGTCGATACCGACCAGATCATCTTGGCGGCTCGCGCCTATGATCGCCCCGGCGAACGACAACTGAAGATTAAGAGGATGTTGCTGGCGTCGTTCGAGATGCAGGAACAGGACTCGATGTTCTTCTCGCATCAGTTCAACTGGAGAGGCACGAAGCGATTCTGCGATGTGCTGTTCGACAATGTGCGGCAAACTACTGACGAAGCGCTGCGTTCCAGTGGCGATGACTGGAAACTGGTGATCGACTTTCCGTTCGATCCGGATGGGAAATCGCCCATCGAAGACATCGACCGAGTAGAGAAGTTCAAGGAGAAGAATGAATCTCCCAGAACTTTGGTCTGGCTGCCGGCGTTCTTTTCGTCGAAGACGCAGACGGAGCTTGGCCAATTGGTCGTGATCGATCATCTGCTATTAGGGAACAACCTCGACCAACATGCCTCAACTTTATCACTGCAGGATCGGGAAACGGCACGCACTATTCTGCAGAGTCGGCAGAGTGCGCTGACCTCCAAGCTGCAAGCCACCGTTGAAGCGGCCTACGGGATTCGTAAAGAGGCCCATCCGGGTTCGCTGGATACATCCTACGACATCACCGATTCGCAGTTCATGTCGTTGTGTCCGTCCCTGGTTCTGCAACGCCCGGTGGGATCCACTCTGGGCGAAGCCATGATGCATTTGCTGAATCAGGCTCTGTCTCATCAATTTTCGAAGCACCCGAAATTCGGACAGGAGATCAAAGTCGGCAAAGATCTGAAGGATGTGCTGACAACCTGCCAAGAAGCCGCACACACTCAGGATGGCCGACTGTACGTCGAAGACGGCAAACTGCGGAAGGTGATGAAGAACATCTGCGACCCGCTGGAACTTGGTTCGATGGGTGAAACGCATTTTGTGCTGGAGGCTTACTGGAAGAACCTCTTCAACCGATCTCTTGCGGCATCCGGGAAGCTCAATCCGGATGTCAGCGACATGCGGCAGTGGATTGATCAGCCCGATCAGCGAGGACTTTCGAAAGAAATTCAGAACCTGTTGATCATTGTTTACGCTGAGCAAACGAATCGATCTTTCGCTCGCTTTAGTGGGAACTACATTCCGAAGCTGGACGACATGCCCGGCGAATTAGAGCTTCGGGAAGAAGTGCTCCCGAGCGAGACCGACTGGCAGGAGACGCGGAAGCGAGTTGCGGAAATCTTCGGTGATGACATCTCTGGTCTGCTGAATGCTTCAAATCTGACCGGTTTGGCGGACAGATTTACGAAGGATGGTCCCACCGTTAAGGAAGATGACAAGGGATACATTCCAAGATTCAAGGCAAAGTGCGATACGCTTCCTGATCGTCTTTTGCTGGTGCTGACCACCCTGGAGATTGGCGAGGACGAGGCTCGCAAATGTGACCGCATGAAGACCGCCAGAGCAGCCCGTGAGTTATTTAAGGCGTGTGATGAACAGGAGCCGTCAATGATGGTTTCTGCCATCGCTGGGGCAACGATTGAAAACAGCAGCAAGACTATGGCCCGCAGTATCAAATCGGCAGATAAGGTTCTCACCAGTTTGCGTGCGCCAAATCGCTGGGAATTGTTTCATGCAGTGGCCCAGATCAGCGACAATCGGAAGACCGAAGCAACGATGTTGCTGGATGACCTGCGGTCGTGGTTGAAGATGGATGAGTCGGCCCTCGCCGGCGGTCTTCCGGATAAGCTGCTGGAGGCTGACGGGCGAGCCATTCAACTGCTGACGCCGCCTAAGGTTGTTGACGATGGTGGCAAGAAGGGGAATGAGAAGGAGAAGGAGCGAGAACCACAACCGGGCTGGAAAAGAGTTTCTTCTGGTAACAAGGCGCGCTTGTCGACTCAGGAGTTGTCGGCAACGACGAAGGAATTGCTCGACAAGCTGGAGTCGAATCCCAAATATCGCGTTTCACTCGAGTGGACGATCGAGGAGGAATCCCGATGACTCCTGGTGTCCTGAATGCCCAGCAATTGCGATCCATTGTGGAAGAGAAATGGCTGAGTGATCCCAGCGCAGTCGCGTTTGGGCTGCATGTCTCTTCACATTGGAAAGGACCGCCGGAGGTGGAGTGCGAGTTTGGAACGGCCCAGGTGCGGAGAGCGGATTCCGTCATCCAGATTCGCGAGGCGCTTCTGGAAGCAGAACAGAATAACGAACGAATCATTCTGCTGACGGAATTGGGGCAGAGCGACCTTGGGCACGACGTGGTTGCTCGAATGGCTCGCAACCGACTGTTTTCAATGGATCACGTTGCCAGCCTGTGCGGCCTGTTCAGGGCGAAAGAACTGGATCGTTCGATCTGCGAACCCGGCATTGCGAATGCGTTGCTCGAATTCTCGCCGCGTGATGGCTATCCCCCTGTGTCCGCTGGTGTCCTAGATGCTGGAACAGTCTGGCGTGCTGTCTGTCGCCATGTGTTCGATATGGGAGACCGGGAACCCGACCTGATTACTCTGTTATTGTGGGCGACCACCGAAAAGGGACCGAAGCGTTACCTGGAAGCCACCGCTGAACTGCAACGGAGTCTGCAGCTTCGATTGGTCGCCAATATGGGGGATACCGCTCAAGTCATCCTGAACTTCATCGAGAGTGAGGCCGGTCCGGATGCTCTTGCCCTAGCGGTTACTTGTCAGGTGATCTTTGGGCATGAGTCGGATGAGGTTCAGGATGCATCCGCCGCCCGGCTGGAACAGTATCACCATAACAAGCCCATCTCCAAATTGACGGGTCGGATGCTGGGAGATCTGGCGTCAGAAGCGATTGCAGATCTCGACAGACGATCAGACGACCCCAGAGTGGCGCAGGCTCACCTAAAACGAGCCGATCAACTGCTGACGCAGTTCCGTTGTGAGACATTTGCTTACCGCAATAACCTGTCACCTGACAGCTATGAGCAACGTCTCGAGCGATTCGGTGATCAAATCAAGGCAACAATTGTCGCGTCCACTGAGGACGCCATCGCGCAATGCGAACGGATTCAGCGGGAGGTTGAAAATCATCGCCTGTCCAGACAGGTTCGCTGCGCTGAACAGATTTCCCGCACCAGAATGGCAGTGCGACTGGTTCGCTGGTTGAAGTACCCACTCCCTTCGTCGCCAGCGTTTTCTGATGTGGCTGCCGCCTACATCAAGGAACTGGCTTTCGTCGATTGGGCAAGAGAATCAATCGTTCGCGGTGATGATGTGTCTTTGCTGTCGTCGGCCTACCAGTCGCTCGATGCTGCCGTTGCTGAGCGTCACAGCAAGTTCAGCAGGGAGTTCGCGACCGGGCTGGCTGATTGGTGTTCATCAGGGTCAGCGAACAAAAGCATTCTCGGTGTCGAAAACGTGCTTGAAAACGTGGTCGCCCGCGTCGTCGAAGCCAACAACAAAGTCCTGATGATTGTTCTCGACGGCATGAGCTGGGCAGTTTGCCATGAACTGCTGGAGGATATCCGGCAAGACCACTGGTTTGAGGCAATGCTCGACGAGGACTCCAGCGGACCACCATCGGTCATTGCTGTCGTCCCCAGCGAAACGAAATACTCCCGGACAAGTTTGCTCTCGGGCAAATTGCAGGCAGGAGATGCGGCCACAGAAGATCGTTGCTTTGCAGAGCACTCCGCATTGATTCAGTGTTCCGATCGTCGCAACCCTCCCGTCCTGTTCCACAAGAAGGACATCACACAGGGAAGTCGTGGCGGCGTCTCGAACGAGTTGCGGGACAAAATTCTTGCACCGACTCAGCGAATTGTGGGTGTCGTTATTAATGCGATCGATGATCGTCTGGCGACAGTTCAGCAGATCCGCGACGACTGGCGAATTGATCGCATTACTCCCTTGGGCGCGCTACTACGACTGGCTCGGGATTCCAGTCGTGTGGTCATCTTGGCGAGTGATCATGGTCATGTCTGGCATCGTGCTGATTCTGAACAGGACCAGTCGAGTGATGGCAGCCGATGGCGGCTGAACAAGGGCCAATGTGTTGATGGTGAAATTCTGATCTCAGGCAAGCGAGTTCTGCCGGTGGAAGGTCAGGGCAAGATCGTCGTGCCCTGGTCCGAAACGATTCGCTATAAGCGACAGCAACACGGATATTATGGCGGTGCGACTCCTCAGGAAATGATTTGTCCACTGGTCATTCTGACGGATAAAAGCAGTGCCTATTCGGGACTGACTCCGTGTACCTACTCAAAACCAGAGTGGTGGGCACCGGCTCCCGTTGCCGCAGCAATCAAGACTGAGATGTCGGAGCCAGTCATCGTTACACCCAAACGCCCACCAACGCTTTTCGATGGTCTGTCCGACGAAAAACCAGAACCGAAAAAGCCAAAGAAAGCGGCAAAGAAGTCCGAACGCAGCGCATGGATCGATCGGCTGCTTTCTTCCCCAGCATACCAAGTGCAAAAGGATCTTGTGCGGCGTCACGTTCCGGACGACGACGTCGTGCGGAGTTGCTTGGTCGCATTAGAGTCACAGGGCGGGATCATGACTCCAGTGGCGTTTTCCAACGCTGCGGATGTGCGGGTGGGAGCCTTGGACGGTTTCATCGCAAAACTACAACGCGTGCTAAACGTCGATGGTTACGAAATCCTGACGTTCAGTCGTAACGAAAACCGAGTTGAACTCAACGTCACCAAACTGCTGCGTCAGTTCGATCTGGAATAACGAATGGAAATCAGTAACGAACGCCGACGGGAAATTATTGCTGCACTGCGGAAAGGAACAGTTCCGCAACGTGGTCTCGATTTTCTGGCGGTAGGCTTAAAGCCCTTTGAACCCGTGATTTCCAGCGAGTTGGAGGATGTGGCTCAGGGTGGAGCAATGTTCAAGGCCGTACGCGGAGATTACGGATGCGGCAAGACGTTCTTCGGTCGCTGGGTTCAGGAGCATGCAAAGAAGAAAGGCTTCGCCACTGCGGAAGTGCAAATCTCGGAGACTGAGACGCCACTGCACCGGCTGGAAACCGTTTACCGACGAGCGATGGAACAGCTTTCCACGAACGACTGCGTTCTGGGTGCGTTTCGTTCGATTGTCGATGGTTGGTTCTATGGCCTTGAAGAAGATGTACTCGCGGAAGGCACCATCGATCCGTCCGACGAAAAGGCGTTGTCCAACCGGTCTGATGAATTACTGGAACAGCGTTTGGGGGAGATCACGCGTGCCACGCCACAGTTCGCCGCCGCTCTGCGAGCCTACCGTGGGGCTCAGCGAAGGAATGACCACGCAACGGCGGAAGGCCTAGCGGGCTGGCTGGCGGGGCAGCCGCATGTGGCCGCTTCGGTGAAACGAGTGGCGGGGATCAAAGGCGATGTTGATCACTATGCTGCACTCAGCTTCCTGCGGGGGCTGCTGCTAATTCTGAAGGATTCTGGCTATTCCGGACTGGTGCTTGTTCTGGATGAAATCGAAACCCTGCAACGCGTGCGCGGCGATGTGCGAGAAAAGGGGCTCAATGCGCTGCGTCAGCTCATCGACGATATTGACAGCGGGCGTTTTCCGAATCTGTATTTGCTCACGACAGGCACACCAGCCTTCTTCGATGGGCCTCAGGGCGTGCAGCGTCTGGAGCCGCTGGCCCAGCGTCTGCATGTGGACTTTCAAACGGATCCCCGATTCGACAATCCTCGTGCAGTTCAACTTCGGCTTTCCGCCTTCGATCATGAACGATTGCTGGAGGTCGGCATCAAGGTGCGCGACCTCTTGGTTACTGACTGCACTGCCCCTGATCGAGTGCGCCGCCGTGCAACAGACGCGTATATCGATCTTCTCGCTCGTTCTATTACCGGAAAACTCGGCGGAAAGGTGGGCATCGCCCCCAGGCTCTTCCTTAAGAAGCTGGTCGCGGATGTGCTGGACCGGATTGACCAGTTTGAGGATTTCGACCCCCAGCAGCATTACCAATTGACGGTGACGAGCAACGAAATGACTTCCGTAGAGCGTGAAGCTCAGGCCAAAAGCGTTGAAGATATTGAGTTAGACTTGTGAACGGAGAGGCTTGTTCGATTAAATTCCGGGAAGACCTCTGAGATTTCATGCTGAATCAATCTGCAACGAATGATCGAAAAACAACTGCTACTGAAAGCAGCGATACATGACCGAAGAAACCGATTCTGTCGCCGACTTATTATATTTTGCTGCCTCTGATCGGCGAGTCTGCCCGCAACCTCAGCGGTGGAACGAGCTTTGGCAGATGCTCCCGAGCAGGGAGAGGAAGGGTGACAATTGGGTGCCTGCATTGCCATTGATTTTGTGGGCATGGTGGGAAGCTACTGACCAGCAGAAGCAGGATCGACTCGCCGAGCACATTTGCTTCGCAGCAAAACATGGCGCATTTGAAAAGGTCAATCAGTTTTTGAGAAGCCTCAGCGCTGAAGAGTGGTCGTACAATGGCAACACATGATCACAAAGGAAAAACGTGAACGCATTCGATAGACTCCATCCTGCTCTGCAACATCACATCGTCAATTCCCTTGGCTGGAGTGAATTGCGCGAAGTGCAGTCGTTGTCTATCGAGGCGTACCTGAATGGAGCAAACCTCGTCATTCTCGCGCCGACTGCGGGCGGTAAAACCGAATCCGCATTCTTCCCGGTCATCTCTCAGATGCTGGAAGAATCATGGTCGGGACTGTCCGTTCTCTACGTCAGCCCGATCAAGGCGCTCCTGAACAATCAGGCGGAGCGGCTGGATCGATACCTGCGACTTGTAGGGCGGCGAGCAGCGCTTTGGCATGGCGATACGCCACAGGGCGAACGAAAGCGAATTCTCGACGACCAGCCCGATTGTCTGCTGACAACTCCCGAATCATTGGAAGTGTTGCTTGTCTCGCAGAAGGTTGATCACCACCAGTTCTTCAGCAACGTAAGAGTCGTGGTGATCGACGAACTGCATGCATTTGCCGGCGATGATCGAGGCTGGCACCTGCTGTCGGTCTTTTCTCGCATAGGTCGACTTGCCGGACGGGATATTCAACGCATTGGCTTGTCGGCAACCGTTGGAAATCCCACGGAAATGCTGACATGGTTGTCGTCCGGATCAGAGCGACCGCAGGATGTCGTTTTGCCGAAAGGGACCGACTCCAGGCAGCCAGATGTTCAAATTGACTTTGTCGGGTCGCTGGCAAACGCAGCAAAGGTCATCAGCCTGCTGCATCAGGGAGAGAAGCGGCTGGTTTTTTGTGACAGCCGATCGCGAGTTGAGGAACTCGCCGTGCTGCTGCGGCAATATGGAATCAGCACGTTTGTTTCACACAGTTCGCTTGGGATGGAGGAGCGTCGACAGGCAGAAGAAGCTTTTGCTCAACGACAGAATTGCGTCATTGTGGCGACCAGTTCGCTGGAGCTTGGCCTCGATGTCGGCGACCTTGACCGAGTGATTCAAATTGATGCTCCGGGGTCCGTTTCTTCCTTCTTACAACGCATGGGACGTACAGGGCGTCGTTCTAACACCAACCGAAACTGTCTGTTCCTCGCCACCAGTGACGAAGGACTTCTGCGTGGAGCTGCTCTGATCGAACTTTGGAAACGCGGCTACGTCGAACCCGTTCAGGCACCACCGTGCCCTTACCACATCCTCGCTCAGCAACTGATGGCCCTGATCCTGCAGGAACGTGGCATCGGAAAGTCACAGTGGTTTGATTGGGTCAGAAATGTGCCGGGCTTCTCTCAGATGCCTCCCGAACGTGTCACTGAACTCGTGGACTCTATGGTGACGAAGGGCATCCTGTGGAGTGACAGCGGTATCCTTGGCTTCGCAGTAGAAGGCGAATCCACGTTTGGACGCAAGAACTTCATGGAAGTCCTGTCGGTCTTTACGTCTCCTCCACTGTTCAAGGTCTTGTCTGGTCAGAAAGAACTTGGCAACGTTCATGAATCAACCTTTTACCGCAAGGAAGAAGGGCCATCGATTCTGGTCCTAGCCGGTCGAATCTGGAAGACGAAGCACTTGGACTGGAAACGCCGCATCGCTTACGTCGAAGCGACCGATGAAAAGGGACGCTCCCGATGGCTGGGGGAAGGGCAAATGCTCAGCCATGCGATTTGCCAAAGCATTCGACGTATTCTCTGCGGCGATGAAAACGATTCGTCATGGTCAACAAGGGCCAAATCGCAGTTTGCTGAGATCCGTGAGGAATTCCCATGGGTATCAGCGGAATCAACTTCCATTGTGCTTCAGCCCAACGGTGAACTTCGCTGGTGGACGTTCGCCGGTGGAATCGTCAACACGCTACTTTCCGACGCACTGAAACCACACTGTGACGTGAAGGGAGATAATCTCTCGCTAGTGTTCCCAAAAGCAACATCACTCGACGATATTGCGGCACTGATTAACAACATTGAACCGGAAAGCGTAAGACCGATCCCGAACAGCGAAGCGATGGAGAACCTGAAGTTCTCTGAATGCCTCTCAGATGATATTGCTGCCGAGGTGTTCACGTCAAGGTTTGATGATCGGGCGGGAGTCGTACAAGCCATTGAGGAACAAAGCCGAGTCGTTGTGCATACATGACAGAAATGATTCAACAAACATGAGCAAGCAGAAAGCTGAATTCCTCCGACTGCCCGTGGTCTCCGCAGGAGCCGAGTACCTCGTCATGGGCTACCTCATGCGGCGGAACATCCTTGCCTACAAGGCCCCACTAAACAATGAAGGCTACGACCTGATCTGCATTCACCCAAATCCACGTCATCAGCCAAAGAAAGGTGAACTGGCACAGGTGCGGGTGCAAGTGAAGAGTCGTTATGCCACTGATTGCGACCGGGGGTTTCCAGTGAAAGAAGCGAGCCTTGAAGCGTTTGACTTCCTGATCGTCACGTTCCTGAACATTGGCAAGTTTTTTGGAAAGAACGATGGGACGAGCGGAGCCAGAGAGCCAGAGTTTTATACACTTTCCCGAGACTTCATCAGGGAACACCACGATGCCACGTCTTCATGGCAAAAAGTGAAACTGCGAAAGCTCGAAGCGGAGATAGAACCCTTTAAGAACGATGCCGGGTTCGAGTTGATTGCAGAGGCACTCGGTGTTGCAAAGCCGACTAAAGTGCGGTCGCCTCAGACCGGAGTGAATTGAACAATGAGACGAGGGTCTATCTGCCCACGGTCAATCAGATTCGACATCCAAATTGGGCGGCATCAAGGATTTGCAAATCTTCTTTGCCGATCACGATTGCATAGAACAACAAACGGGAACTCATGGCAATCTACGAAATCTCTTCCGATAAGTTCCGCAAGATCGACGAAACGTCGTTCAGTCACGCTGGGTTGCGTGAACGGCAAGACTTGCAACGGCTGCTACGCAGTCAGATCGAGATTGTCTCGCCCGATACGTTGATCATTTCAGAAGAGTTCAGCCAATGGGAGGACAGCAACCGCAGAATCGACCTGCTGGGTATCGACAAGAACGCCAATCTTGTCGTTATCGAATTGAAGCGAACCGAAGACGGCGGTCACATGGAACTTCAATCCATCCGCTACGCCGCCATGATTTCAGCCATGACCTTTGAGCGAGCAGTTGAGGTCTATGCAGAATTCCTGAAGCGGATCGAAAGCACCGATGATGCACGATCATCGATTCTTGAGTTTCTGGAATGGGAGGAACCTGATGCTGATCATTTCGCTCAGGATGTCAGAATCGTGCTTGTATCTGCTGAGTTCTCGAAGGAATTGACAACTACTGTGATCTGGCTGAATGACCGTGACATGGACATTCAGTGCATTCGCATCAAGCCATACAGCGACAACGGACGGATTCTTGTTGATATTCAGCAAATCATTCCGCTACCAGAGGCTGAAGACTATCGGGTGCAACTAAAGGAAAAGCAGCAACGAGAACGAACTGCCAGAAAGACCAGCCGTGATCATACAAAATATGATGTGAGTGTTAATGGACAGGTCCATGAACGACTTCCAAAACGAGTTGCGATCTTCACAGTGGTCAGGAACTTGGCAAACTCAGGGCATTCACCAGATGCAATCTGTGCTGCCGTGCCGTGGCGACAGTCTATGTTTCGAGTTGCGGAAGGCAACTTGTCTGTTGACCAGTTCGTGGCAGATCAGCAAGCGGTTGCAGCAAACGGCGGACGGGGGTTTGATGACAGCCGATACTTCTGTGTGGACGATGAACTCATCCACTTCGATGGCAAGACATACGCTTTCACGAACCAGTGGGGGCAACACACGATCAGAGCCATCGACAACATGATTGCTGCATTTCCAGACGTAAAAATCTCGTATCGTGCATTGGAGTAGGTTTTGTGACCACCGACGACACTCCCATCCGTGAACCCGACCAGATTCGGCAAGACTGCGCCCGGAAGCTCCGGGCCGTGCAGGTCAGTGATCACTTCCAAGCGATCCTCGGATGCCTGCTCGGAGAAGACTGGACTACGCCCCGACTTATTGAAATGGTCATCACACCAGACGGCCACGTTCTCGGTCGTTGCGATGGCGAGCCAGCGTTCAAAGCATTTCTAGGTGCATCGGAAGACCTTATCAGGAACATCCACGGCGTTGCCCCGATTGCTGAACTTGACGGTGACGAGATCGGGTATTTGGTGGCGAAGGTGGCTGAGATCAAGAGGCAGAAGTAATGGAGCCGGACGAATATGAGCATTCACTGCACGATGTCTGGTCGGTAATGAACAAGTTACAGAAGTGATCGGCACATTCGAGCGCTTGCTGTTTTGAATCGCATATCAGTGACATGTGGAATGACTCGATGACGAAAAGGACCGCCCAGCCATGACGGATTTGCATCGCAATGTCTTTTCATACTTCTTGGGAGCATCCCAACCGGATCGGGATCGTCAACGGCAATTAGAGGACAATACGACGAAAGCACTGGTCAATACGCTGGAGCATTGCGGTCGGGATATCGCTGTGAAGTTTCTGCAATGGCTAGGCATATCTGCGGCTGGCAGTATCAGATTTGCGCAGCAAAAGAGTTCGATTGGAGACGACAGAATACGTGGTAAATCACAGAAACTCTTGCTTGCGATAGTTGGAACAAGATTTGAGGACGAAGACACCGTTTTCAAACTGTTGAAAAACCGACCAACTGGCGACAGCCGTCCTGATGCATGGCTTTACGGTGATGATTTCGTTGTCCTCATCGAAAGCAAAGTTGGAGATTCAAATCTGGACTTGAATCAATTGGCTTGTCATTGGCACAAGCTACGCCCAAATCGATGCGTGATCCGGACATGGTCTGAAGTACATCGATTTTTCGTTGGACTGGCGAATGGCATGGCCGACACAAAAAGTAAATGGATGGTGGAACAGTTTACAGAATATCTGGAGTTAACCGGCATGACAGAGTTCGTTGGGTTCAAAGAGGAGATGTTCGAGTTCTTCGTGGCAGCCGAGAGAGACCCTGAGGCACAGAAATGGGTTCGTGGGGCTGTCGATGGGTTGGCGGAAAAGGTACTCAATGGAAAAGATGGGCTGAAGACCTTTGACGAATGGTACTCCCACAAAACTGTCGGGAATTTTGCCAAGGGGGCTGATCACTACTGGGTTGCATTTGGGCCTGAGAAAGAATTTCGAAACTGGGCACATCAAACTTTAGCGCTCTTTGAGCAGAAGCTCGACATCTTTGTTAATGTTGAACTGCTTCCGGCAATCAAGAGATTGAGAAAGAAGATTGAAAATGGCGAATTCAGAAAAGTGCTGTGCAGCCTTCCGGCACCATTCACGGTTCACATCGAGGAACGAAGAACAACGAAGCAGCCAAGAGTTTTCGATTATTTTCCGTTGGCGGAGGTCAAAACTGGAATCTACAAACGCAAACGCTATGGCTTGACGGACTTGTCGTCCCCCGGTTTCGAGTACATCGAGAAACTTCTGTGTGATATTGAATATCCGTATCTATCCGTGCGGCGAAGGATTGATAGAGGCCGAGTTTTGGATCTGTCCAAACCGAACGGTGATGCGTTGGTAAAGGAAGTTTTAGACACTTTGAAAGTATTCCATCCGTTAGTGAAACTCATCAATGAGTAGAATGAGTACAAAAATGTCTTGGCAGACCTGTCAGAATATCGGAGGAACGCAGTGTTGGGGGCCATCCAAAGTATTGGACAGATTGATTTTGGATGGCCCCAGCGTCCTCTCTTTTGGAGTAGTAGAAAATCTGAGTAAAGAAAATAGCGACCTTCAGCCGCAAGAGAACAGGACGGTATCGGCGATACTTTCGAATTCAGGCATCGGCGTAGCCGGTCGCCTGCAATGACTTGCTAGCCGTCACTCTCTTCAGCGAAGGTGGGAGCACGACTCATTCAGAATCGGAAGTATCATCGTTCTTGAGCTCAGCAAACTTTGCGGCCATTGTGGGGTTACCCTTAGTCAGTTTCTTGACGGTCAAGTCGTCGGCTTTGTTGTTGGCAAGACGGAGATTGTTTTCAGAACCGATCAGCGCATCTTTGGTCTTCTGAAGATGGTCGATGGTTTTGTCGATCTCCTCAATAGCCGTCTTGAATTTCTTGGACGCCAAGTCGTAGTTTCGGGCGAAGCCAGTCTTGAACTCATCGAGTTCGTGCTCAAAGCTCGTGATATCAATGTTCTGTGCTTTCACTATCGCGAGCTCCGTTTTGTACTTCAGTGAGTTCTGTGCGGCGTTTCGCAGCAGCGTAATGATCGGAATGAAGAATTGCGGCCGGACGACATACATCTTCGAATAACGGTGCGACACATCGACAATGCCGGAGTTGTAAAGCTCGCTATCAGGCTCAAGAAGAGAAACGAGGACCGCGTATTCACAGTTCTTTTCATTTCTGTCCTTGTCTAGTTCTTTAAGAAAATCTTCATTCTTCTTCTTGGTCGCTGTTTCGTTGCTCTCGTTCTTCATCTCGAACATGATCGAGACAATCTCTGTGCTAGCTTCATCTGAGTCGCGGAAGATGTAGTCACCCTTGCTGCCAGATCGAGCGTCGTTGTCTTTCTCGAAATATGCCTTCGGAAACGCCGTAGCTCGAATGCGGTTGAACTCGGTTTCGCAGTGCTGCTCAAGGGTTTGGCCAACCATTTTGGTCGACAGGCGAGCCTTCATGTCCAGGAGTCGCTCTATCGCGTCATCACGATCCTTGATCTGCGTCTCGTAATTGTCCTTGAGCGCCGTCTCGGTAAGCTGTTTCTCAAGCTGCGCTCGCTCAAGGTCGTTCTTCAAGCCCTGAACTTCCGAGTCTTTCGTTGCAGCTGCTTTCTGCAATTCATTCTCAAGCTTCGCCTCGGCGAGTTGGGAGGCAGTTTTCTTGTCATGCGTTGCTTGCTTGAGTTCGTTTGCGAGCGCGTCACGCTCTTTTTCCACGGCGCTTAGCGCTTCGGTCACAGCGAGCTTCTGTGTGAGCTCACCGGTATTGAGCTTAGCCTTCAGTTCCTGGATCTCAGCATCCTTGGCTACTGCTGCCTTCTCCAACTCGCTGGTGACCTTGGTTGTCGCGAGCTCAACGGCATTCCGCTTGTCCTGCTCGGCCAACTCTAGCCGCTCGTCCAACTGCTGCTTGAACTCGTTGTCGCGAACCTGCTTGAGAATGTCCGCGTACCCGGCCTCGTCAATCTTGAATGCTTTCTTGCAGTGCGGACAGGTGATTTCATGCATAGCTATTTATCTTTCGCCTTTGCCATTTGCCTAAGTGACACCTAACGACCAAGATCAGGCGGACGCCGCGAGCGTCGTCCCAACACCAGAAACGAAAGACTGCGTCTCGGCTGCATCTGATTGGTACGTCTGTCATGGCGTATGACTTGTGGGGGGTGCCGTTTCCTTTACAGGAAGCCAGTCCCCTGTACTAAAACGAAGATCTTAAGGAAGGCAGCATACCAACTGTGACTCCGATCGAACAAGTATGAGACGAGAGTAACTGCGGGGGGTAACGAACCATGAAGAACAGGGAGAGGCGACCGAACTGTATCACAACCTTGGAGACCTCCCCTTCCCAAATATCACCCTCTGATAGCTAAAAAAACGAATCCGCTTCCAACGACAAGGCAAGAAGTGGCCATGCCCAACTCAGGAATCGCCGTGTCCACAGGGCCATCCACAGTATGTCGGGCAGACTGGGATGCTTTCGAATCGAGGCCAACTTGGCGACAGACGGCGTGTTCAGCCATCGCTGGAACGCACGCTGCAACAGGACGACAGGCTGGTCCGACCGAACTGTCCCGATCGAATCATCTGAAACAGAGTGCGCAGAACGCGTCCGTTA